>Ga0114960_10000998_pt1 | contig 23268 bp, 18 predicted proteins | sample C_130625_MF_Meta_FD_92637 | JGI IMG/M metagenome (GOLD analysis project Ga0114960, IMG submission 92637) | Freshwater microbial communities from Lake Croche, Canada to study carbon cycling - C_130625_MF_MetaG | ecosystem: Environmental > Aquatic > Freshwater > Lake | place: Lake Croche, Canada... | reverse complement strand
TATTTGGTCTTTCATGCGCTCATGCCATATATCCGTAAATGTCCGGTCATCGACTATAATACGGAGGTTATTTCTGTAATCTTCCGGATAGATATGGGATAGGGATTCGTAGCCGCACCTTTCAGAGAGTTCTATTATATTTTCGCACTCCTCCTCCGAAAATACGTCATAGAGGACCAATATGGTCTGGCCGTCCACCACGTATTCCACTTTGCGTATATCGGGAGTATTTTTGGATAATAGGTTTGACGGGAACTCGGTAAATACGGAGCCTTGGAAGGTGAGCTCCTTTAAAATAGGGCGGAAATCCATATATGGAATACGGGTATATAGTTTTATCCTATCAAAATTGAATATGTTTTATCTAGACCTATTCAATATAATATACAAACATGTCTTCGGCGGATGACCAAGATACGGGTAAATTCCGTAAAAATACAAAAGACCAATACTATACCAAGCCGTCAGTCGCGCAACAATGTATCCAAAAAATCTATGAATACGTTGACCAGTCGGAAACCTATCAATGGATAGAACCATCGGCAGGTAACGGGGTTTTCCTACATGTCTTGCCGGCCGCTATCGATAAAATCGGTATTGATATTGAACCCAAATCGCCCGATATCCTACAAGCCGACTTTCTAACATGGACTCCTATACGAAATCCAGATAGTCAAATAACAAAAAGCCGCATAATTTTCGGTAATCCTCCATTCGGTCGCCAAAGTTCGCTGGCAAAGTCGTTTATTAAACACGCAGCTAAATACGCCGATGTTATAGGCTTTATTCTACCTAGGTCTTTCGTAAAACCGAGTATGTCGCGGGTTTTCCCTCTCCAATTCCACTGTTTATATAGCGAAGAATTGGAGAAAAAGGCTTTCGAAGTCAACGGTGTCGAATATGATGTGCCATGTATATTCCAGATTTGGCAAAAGAAGGATACGGATAGGGTCATCGCGGACCCGGTAAAAGAGGTGGGGTTTCAATACGTAAAACACGACCAGCCGTTTGATATCGCGTTTAAGCGGGTGGGCGGGCTCGCCGGTAAGTGTTATCCGAATAGCCACACGGCGGTTGCTGATTATAACCCGAATTATCACTACTTTTTGAAACTCGATGCCGCTTATGTTCCGTATATAAAAAACATTATAGATGCTATAAATTTACATGTATTTCCTAGTAATACAGTGGGCCCGAGAAGCCTATCTAAGTCAGAGGCAAATGAGGTATTAAATGGGGTTTTGGTTACGAGTCTGGCTTCTTAGTAAAAACCCTACGTCCACTTTCGACCTCTTCACGAACCCTGCCACCACGGAAATTACCGTTTATGCTCATGGCTATAACACGCCGAGGGTTCGCTTTCAAAAACTCTTGATATTTATTGAATGAACATTGAAGCCGACTTTGTGTGCTATTACATTTGATATTGAATTTAATGGCGCCGGATAGTTCTTGAATTTTATTTCGTATGGCATACATATGTTCATGTTCGGCTGGTGTAGGACTTCGCTTTTGCGGAACTGCCTTTACTGCTTTGTCTAGTTCTTCTATTTGTTTTCGCGTAAGAGTTCCAAAAAGGAGGGATCGAGAATAGGTAAGATTTACTTCTGTAATTTTAACTAGTTTTTTATTATTTGTCGCATCATCTTGCTTATATTCAACCACCGTCATATGAACAGGAACTTTTCTACCGACAGAATCATATATGCGTAGGCAATCTGCCATACAAACCGTATTGGAATTATTGGTTACTTTGATAGATATATTTATACCGGGGTCTTTATGATTTATTTTACCAGGAATATCATACTCACATGTATACGGTATTCCGGCGATTTCCTCTTCGGTGGCACCATATACATTACGCATGAGGTCCTTCTCCCATATTAGACCATGTCGTTGAACTTCGCACATTTTTCAGGATAATACGTTATATATAGAATAGATAAACCGTTATTTCAATTTCAGATAAACACGTATCTAAAATCGAACAACGTCGCTTTCGAAAATCCCGCTTTCTATAAAAAAATCAAGAAAATCCACCAAAATTCTATTTTGAAAAAAACCGAAATGGACATTTTAAAAATGTCCAAAAGCCAAAAAACTCTTTGAAAATGACCCCCAAAAATCGATATGAAAGCATAATGCTTTGAATACCAAAATTTTCATTCAAAACGTCGCAGCATAATTTTTTAGTTATTTTCGCGGAAAGGGATTTAGACGTTTTTTCGGTTGTTAATTTAAGGAAACTATGGATACCTTTATGGAAACCACTAAAATCCCCTCCGTATTTACTTGTGATATTTGTGACCTTATTACGTATAATAAAAAAGACTATAAGCGTCATTTAGACACACGAAAGCATAAATGGAAACTTTTGGAAATATCAGGAAATACACTATTATCCCAACAGCAAACACCGAGCGGCGTAATTACCGCCGAAAAATCCCCAGAGCATAACTTAAAATCCCCACAGCATGATGTCATACAATTACATATCGAAGAAAAATCCCAGCCCGATGTATCAGAAGGCGTCATTGCTAATACCATACAAAAACAGTATGTCAATTCCTTCATAGAAACCCCCGAAAAATCCCCTGAGCATAATATGCTCACCTACCTGGGGCCAGAAAAATCCCCTGAGCATAACTTAAAATCCCCACAGCATCCCCGGACTACAACTGAATCAATATGTGAGCGTAATAAGTGTCCCAAATGTAATAAATCGTATAATGGTAAATCTGGGTTATGGAAACATAAAAAGAAGTGTAATACGACTGCCCCCTCACCCGCCCTAATCACGCCCGAACTGTTTATGACGATAATCAATAAGAATTCCGAAATACAGAATTTCCTCATTGAGCAGAATAAAAAGTTAATGGACCAGAACGCCGAGCTAGCCAAGGCCGCTCATAATACTATTAGTAATACAAACACTAATAGTAACAACACCAACACCAATAACAGTAATAACAGTTTCAATCTCAACTTTTTCTTGAACGAACAGTGTAAAAACGCGGTCAATATGATGGATTTCTTGGAATCACTAGAAGTAACTATGGAAGACCTCGAACATACCGGTAAATATGGCTACGTAGAAGGTATTACGGCCGTTTTATTGAAAGGCCTCAAACAGCTCGATATGTATACCCGTCCTATACACTGCTCCGACCTCAAACGCGAAGTCCTCTATATAAAGAATCAAGATACGTGGGAAAAAGACGACGACGGCAAGACCAATTTCAAAAAGGCCATCAAACGAGCCGCGGTCAAAAACATAAAACTGTTACCGAAATGGAGAGAAAAAAATCCTGAGTGTGAGGATATGAACTCCGAAGCCAGCGAAGTTTTTTTGGTTATGTCACAGAAGGTAATCGGCGGAATGGACGCGAAAGAAGAAGAGAAATTTCAGAATTCTATTGCCAAGAATGTGATGAAAAATGTTACTATTGATGGTAAGTAGCAAGGTAACATTCAGGTTCCCCTCTTTAATAGTAATACCTACGCGTCAAAAGTAAAAAGGGTAACAAAGAGGGATAATCATCCTCATAATAATGGTAGTGGTAGTGGCTTCTGTGGTGGTGATGCCTACGGTGGTGGTGATGCCTATGGCTACCAGACGAGCGGGACGAAGAGCTGGAAGACGAGGAGGAGGAGGAGGACGAAGACGAAGAAGAACCGGAACTAGACGAAGAAGATGACGAGCCGGAAGAAGACGACGATGAACGTGAAGACATTCTTATACAATAGGTCGCCAAAAATTATTATTACGAAATAATAATTTTAGCCTTAATACCCGCAGCATCTGTCCAGTGGTGATTACAATTTGTATTTACTTTTTAGTAACTATAAAATACAACCATACAAAAACAAATTGGGGGTTTACTACCGTGTCTAATCTCAAGTTCTACTCGAAAAGGATGGGGTTATAGGGGAAACCTACGGTTTCCCCTAAGTGAAGTATTTGAGCCCCTCACTCTCCAAGCCACTTAATACATAGGCATACCGGGTATTATTCCAATCCTCGTTATCTAACGTGGTCCCGTCATCGAATGTAATGCGAATAAGACCATCAACGGCATTGCCGCTCTCATCGGTGGTCGGATAAATATAACGTATGGAAGAAATCGTCCGGTCTGTTATAGGGTTACCACTACTATCCAAGGCAACAGAATTCCCGCTTAGGTCATTATACATGTTTATTCGAAGGTAACCTAGAGTATGGAGGGCGGTATTTATGTCGGCGGTCACACGGACAAACTCACCGTCAGTATAATCACTGACCATGACATCATTGGTGGAAGTAAAAACGCTCATCTATAATATATAGTTCTAAACCGATGACTGAGTCCAAAGCATATTCAAAGGTGTAACTAAAAAAATAAAAATACTAAACAAAAGCATGTAATATTAAAGATTTATCCATGTTTCTACCAAGTTAAAGGTGGAGTCCGTTGGTTCCCCGCTTATACACCTTTTATCGGTTACAAAGTAACGTTGCCTAACAACATTCACATACACCGACCCCTTAGGGTCGGCGTTTAGAATGTTGAAAGGTGTAAAACCGATTCTTATATGCCTTTTTAAACCGATTTGTCATATCCTCGATTTCATCCCGCGTCCATGAGCTCATCTCGGGGTTTTCGCGTGTAAGTTCGCTTACGATGGTATGGCGATAGTTAATACAATAATTGGCAAACGCATTCGCAGGCGACAAAGACTGTGGCGACGGAGACTGTGGCGCTAACGAAGTAGACTGTGGCGCTAACGAAGTAGACTGTGACGCTATCGCAGTAGACTGTGGCGCTATCGCAGTAGACTGTTTAGCCGTTTGCGCTTCGATATTCGCATCCATTTCAATAAGAATATCTTTCGAAAATCCCACATATTCTTTACGCTCACGGGGTTCTTTGGGAGCATCCGACTTCTTCCGATAATAATACCGCGCACTCTTATACATCTTATCCATAATATCACCTTTGAACCCTACATTTCTAAGATGTTTGAATTCGTCGTTAATAAGGCATGAAATATCGTCGTCCTTGATCCAGGTAACCCAAGCCTCCTTGAAAGTCTTACGGTCATCGTATTGGTGAACTTTGGCAAATCGAGAAAGTTTATCAATAAATTCGGGACCGAAGGTAAAGCGGAAATGAGAAGGGAACCCCCGGACTCCTTCGGAACCCTGATTGAGTCCCTCCTCGCGTTCCTCACCTTCCTTTCGTTCCTCGCGTCCCTTTCGTTCCGACAATTCAAATTCTTTACCAATTTTCATGGTAATATTTTTTAAGGAATTATAAGTAGAAAGAATAGACAATCCCTCGCTATCACACGACGATACCTTGTCATCAAAAGGCATTGTGTCCATGTTTGAAAATAATTCGAGTGTTTGTTTTTGAACCAAAAAAATAAAACCAAAAAGATTTCAATTTTGGAGGAGTTTCCGAAGGTTCCTTCTATATAAAGGTTAAAGGGAGGGACCCGGAGGGACTCCGGAGGAAGCCGTAGGCCCCCCTCTGCGCTTGATATACGCCCGCCTTCTATATTCCTTCAACTTTTCCGGATTATCTTCAGATAGTTTCTTCAAATAGGCATTCGCGTTTTTTATAATCCTATCTTTATTCTTCTCATAATAACGTTTATGCCCCTCGCTATTGGTATACTTTTTTAAACGGTCCTCTAATTCTAAAACACGGGTTTTTAAAAAGGTATTTTCGGCGATAATGGCGTCGATTTCGTTATCCATCGTTTTTATATACATAGTGGGGGAAATATTTTAAATACTTTTATTTAAAATATGTATTTTTTCTATAGCCCTCCAAAATTGAAACCTGTTTGGTTATGTTAATGATGTTACCCCAACACTAAACAAATGGATTCTAATATTCCCGCAATGAAAAAGGAGGGGGCCTCGATAACGCCTTCCTATTACCAATTCATCAAGTCCTTTCTCGTCAATATGTGTTATAGTGAATTTACCAAGATGGTCTATGAGAAGAACTCGACTCGCGATGCGCTAATCGATTTCGTCGCCGATGTCGATATTTGGAATGCCATCTTCTATAAAAAAGAAATCCGCACTACTTTGCGCTACTTTACCGAGCTATATTCGTCTATCGAAGAGCCCCTATGTGCTCGCACCATCCCCCTTTACGAAACCGAAACATTCCAAGACTATATTGATCATGTAGTAAAGATCGACTCGATAGGTGCTTATGACTATCAGATGTTTACCAAGTATATGGGTGAATCCAACTTTCACCGAAACATGATGACCAAATACGAGCGCGCTATGCTAGAAAAGACACTGAAAAACCATATTGTATATGTCACCAAACTTACTATTATGTATTACGCCAACGAGGCCAGCTATTTTACGACGAATGAAATGAACGATATTGTCAGTTTCGTCAATGTCATTCCGTTTTTCGAATATTTGGCGAGTCGGGGTATTTCTTTGGACACGCTAAGCGTATCATATGCCGATATCAATTTCCAGACACTCGAAAACGACGTATTCAATATTATCAAAGCACGTGTGATTTAGAATAGGGTAGGGGAACCCAGGTTCCCCTATAACCCCTCCTTACGTTCCTTTCGTCCCGATACTTCGGGTAAATAATATTCCTTCCATTTATCGTGACGAGGTTTCTTTATAAGATTTCTTTATGAGGTCTCGTTATGCGATTTCGTAAATAAACTGCCGCCGCCCTCCAATTGCGTTATTCCATAACAATCTAACTATAATGTATATCTAAAACATATAGTTAAAACATGCCCAACATAAAAAACGAAGAGGCCCAGAAAAAAATCGCGCTATTAAACCAAGGCGCATATGGATGTATTATACGTCCCTCTATAAAATGCTCCGGCCAAGTCGGTTCCGATCAATATGTTACAAAAATACAAAAGAAGAAGGATACGGCGAATAGAGAGGTTCAAATCGGCGCGATGATAAGTAATATACCGTCATTTACTCATTTTTTCGCACCCGTATTGGAAAGCTGCGATGTTACTATAGGCACCGTTAATAGCGAGGAAATAAAAGAGTGCGAATTTATTTCCAAAGACCCCGCTATCAAATACGCGACCAATAAAATAAAATACGTCGGAAAATATAATATCACCGAATATCTGCTTTCCGTCTTTCAGAATAAACCACAGCGGTTTTTTTTCGAATTATTGAGAACTTATAAGGCCACTTTGGTCGGCGTGACCAAACTGAATCAATCAGGGATCATCCATTTCGATTTGAAAGATAATAATATTATGGTGAGGGATAGGGATAATGAGCCGATAATCATCGATTTTGGGCTTTCTATAACGAAACAGCTAACCCACCGCGAGGCTTTTTTCACCTACGGTCCCGATTACGCGCCGTGGTGTTTCGATGTTTGTTTGGCTACTTATGCCGTGAATAAGGCAGCGGGTATCGCAGATACTAATAACGCGCCTTTGCTCGCTAATGCTTTGCCCGCTAACGCTTTGCCCCCTAATGCCTCCATAAACACACTATTAGAGGTCATCAACCAATTTTTTAAAGAGAATCCGGCGATGAACGAGTTATTGACAATGTCCGAGCGCGATGAATATAAGAAACTATTAACAGCGTATGTAGGAAAATACGAAAATAAACCATGGGCCGCTATCATAAACGAATTATGTGCGAATCAGAATAGCTGGGATAACTATGCCCTAGCGGTTATATATTTAAATATTATGGATAATATGGAACTCTCGGAGGTTATCAAAGTATCTCCTATTGTTTCAGAGTTTCGGGAGTTTTTAAAGGGGGTGGTTATGGCGGAGCCATTAAAAAGGGCGGATGCGTCCACTACGAAAATGGTGTTCGAAAAGATGTTTTCGCGTATATCGAGGGGGGAAAATACGAGGCTCATGGCGGTCGTCAAGACGGAGGCGAATGATGCTGAGGCCAACGAGGTAAGACGTTCTAAGATAGCTAGGTCGATGCTCTCTAATATCAAAGTGCCGCGTTAAAACCCCGGATTTCAAGGGGTCTTTTATTCTTCGAAACCCCCGGAAATCAAGGGGTCTATGGCCAAACCCCATCATCAATATATACAAAACGCCCTTTACCATTTGGCCTAATATTCGGCTCTATGTCCCGTATCAACTCAGGGTCCGTAAGTAAATAAATATAAGAGTCAACTATGATTCCGTTCATGTTTATAGACGCGATATGGCGTGTATAATTATACTCGAGTTGGTCTATGTTATGTAAAAACAGGTCTTTATTTTGGGTTATTTCATAAAGTTCTCCGTCTATGTTTACTTTTCCGTAATTTCCAAATGAATATTCAGAAGCATAGGGAAAGGCCCCCGATGATAGCCCTAGGAATGAATATTTATTTTCGGTTGTATAACGACCTATATATCTTATATCCGCGCAATTGGCTATTCGACTGTGGTTTACACCGTTTTTACATAGGGTTCCATAAAAAAATATATAATGAATATTATTTTGTGGTTCTACTGACATATAATAATTTTAGGTTTCTTTTACGCCTGCTCAACAACCCCGGAATTCAAGGTCTACCCGCTAAATGGAGGTGGGGTTGTGATGAAATCAAACGGCATAAACGCTCTATTCCTACTATACCGCTTCAGACGCTTAAAATTCGATAAAAGCCCGCCGCATAACCCCGACATAATAATACAATTACGTTGATTATATTTACAAGGTAACTGTGTATTCATATGTGTCGATACATTCCAATAAATAACGCGTTGTTGAATAGGCATCTGGTATTCGGCGACCCCCGCGAAACTATCGGAAATAATGACCAAAATGGGGTGCTTTATGCGGTTGGAACCGAGGGTTCTCGAAAAAACAACCGCCTGGTTTTCCTTTTGTGCCGTATCAATATGACTATGGACCAATTCCAGTGCCTTAACGAGGTCGGATTGGCTCCACTGAATCGGCCGGATGGCTTCACTGATGGTCTTTACTTTATCGAAAAACGTCGCGCCATTCTCTAAAATAATCCACTCGGGCTGGATACCGTAGGCCATAATACGGTCGGATAACGAACTCCGCTCCGAAATCAAGATGGCTAGTCCGATGGCCGTATAATGAGATACGCCGCTATAGTCATACATACTACTCGATACGTCAATCATAGGTAGGGCATTATGAAACCCGTCGTTACTAATATTGGCGGAATAGTCGGTCCATTCTTGGTTTAGTGTTTTTACGCGGTCGTTGTCCTGAATCAATGGGTTTTCTAGTAAGGCGTAGGCCTCTTTCATAAAATACGATAGAGGCATTACGGAGCGGGTTCCTTTGAAACCTATGGTTCCTTTGCCTTCTCCTTCTTCTTCTTCTTCTTCTTCTTCTTCTTCTTCTTTCCTAATCATAATCCTAATCCTATTGCCTCCTACGGAACCCCTTTTTAGTGTCCGTGCCTGCTTCATCGCCGTAATAGGCGAAACCATCTTCGGGTCGATTTTATCGATATTTTGCGAGCACTGTTTAATTTGCGTCGTATCCAGGGCTTTATTTAAGGTGGCAAAGGTCTTTCTATAAAACCGATTACACTTAAACACGGCTTTCTCATACGATTCGTCGGTAAGAGCGCTATCCAAAATATGCGGGAACTTCTTCTTCGCCCAGTTTAAAACACACCTATGATGTAGCCAATCGAACTGTTTATTCTCACGGGGAATCCACTTGGCCACGTTGGAAATATGGTCGCGCGAAAAACAGTTTACCGAAAACTTCCATGTCTCGAGGTCGGCGGCCAATTGCGTATTTGCCATATCGATACAGTGTTCAATTAGGCTATGGAATTTATTCGAGGTTTTTCTGAAAACATAGTTACATAAGTAGGGGAAGTCGCGCCATGAGCCGTGTTTATGGAAACAGGCCTTTACCGCGGCCAAGGCCGCCTTGGGAAATTGTAAATACCATTCGTATATCATCATATAGGCGAGCTCGTTTTCACCCTTTCCGCAGCCGTTCTCGTCGGAAATGACCGAGCGGGTATCGCCTATCATGCGAAATAGGATGTTATAATAACGGCGGAGGTTTTCTTTTTGTTTTTCGTAAGCAAAAGAATGCTTTTTCGTGACCTTTTCACTTTTTTTCATTTCCTTATGTAATATACCTAAGACATCGCTCAGAGTATTGGATAGGATTTTTATATCACTATCCTCGCGCTTTCGAGTTAGGTGAAAATATAGAAAGACTATATTCTCTTCGAAATAGGTATTGTAATCAAACGGCTCTATTTCGGGAAAGGCTTCGGCTGCCATCGTATTATGACCTATTAAAAATGGGTATATGGTCTATGGTCATTTGTCTATATTGTTTCGGTAGTAACTATCCGTTTTACACCATTTTGCGGATAAACCTCGGCTTACTAATCTACCCATCTACATAATGAGCGAAGACGAAGAAACTTTAGATATGTCTTGGATAGACGAGCAAGAAAGAATAATAAATAATGACTATTATAGAGAACCCGTTAGTTCGGTCCGTTTGATAACCCTCTATATCAATCAAAATGACTATATCAATGAAATTAAAAAAGAACGGATTGAATTGACCAAGGAAGGGCAAGGACGGTGCCCTGAGGCCAAAGGACAAGGGCAGTGCCCAGAGGCCAAAGGACAAGGGCACTGCCCAGAGGAGGAGGAAGGGAAAAAAGAAGGTTCTCTATTTACCCAAGAAAAACTCCTTTATATTATCGAAAAGAATAAGCGAAAGACCGAATTCTCCAAATATACACTAACCGATATATTGGTCTATAACATCGACTTAGAGCCGGAACATATACAAGATTTTTCGCAATATACCGACGAGGAATTAAATACTTATTCCAAAAGGTTTTTAACCAAAGCATCGCCGTATGTAAATATGAATATAGGGGCATCTATGTTACCGTTTCATAAGATTAATACGATTTATTTTATATATAAAGAAACCCCCATATTTAAGAAGTCGTATGTGTTGGAGTCGGCAATGAAGGAGCCGGTAACCAAAACCATGGAGGTAATCCCGACGAAGAAAAAGACGAAGGGGGTTCAATGGTTCGGTGCGGTTAGAAAAACGAGAAAGGCCTAGCAGGGGTTCCTTTGGAAAGAAACATATAATAGAAAAGTATTTAAAGAGCTTGCCCTATAATATATTGTCTCGATACAGCATGAACCCTTAGATGGTATGAAAGCAAAGGTATAAGTAGAGGCCGTGGCTTTGATGCTGGAATGAGGACGGAGCTTCGGCGGAGAAGTCCACTAGTACGTGTCGATGCGGACGGCGTAATCTACTTGTATTTTCATACCGACAAGCCGCTCTTATATAATTTTTACATTATAAAGATTTCCGTTGAACATATGGCGAGACAGCAACCCACTCGGTGGGTTTTCCACCTTCAAACGTCGGTTTTTGAAGGTATAATTGACGAAGGGGGCAAGTTTGGTCCCTTCGTCTGGGGGGGATTGGAATAATGGACAATTATTTCCCATGAGTTCATTTTCGCTTATAGAAGCACAAATGAAGTCCCGACAGGGCAAAATCAATGCGGTCTTTGAGGGAACCTTCGGAAACCCCTAAAAAATTGAATCCTGCGCCCTAATATTCATGTATACTAGTAAAAAAGTGTATATATGAATTATCAAAAAAACGACCAGACAAATGGTAGTATAACCAATACAGGTGGCTACACAAACCATACAGGTGGCTACACAAACCATACAGGTGGCTACACAAACCATACAGGTGGCTACACAAACCATACAGGTGGCTACGCAAACCCTATAGGTGGCTACACAAAACATACAGGTGGCTACACTAACCATACAGGTGGCTACGCTAAACCAAATTGGCGCAGTAAGGCACTACCCAGAGAAGTAAAACCAAGCACATCGCTATGTATCCCTCGTATGGAAGCATCCGTTTCGCGTGATTATATCTATAGCGTATTTAATCAATTAAATATCGGTCATATAGAACAAATGAACGAAATACCTCTTCGAAATGAAAGAGACTTTAAACGTATTCTATTGCGTATACGATTAAATAATAGCGATACAGCGAATACAGTAGTGAAGTTTTTGAAAGAAAAGGGCTATGTGAATATAGTTCATAATATGCCGTGGTTTTGGAAGTTGGTCGAAGGAGGACCAAGGTAATCCATTTTCGTATCAATCGGCCCATTCAAATGAGTCTAATCGCATATCTTCTACTATCGAAGGTTTTTTCTCTTTGGTAAAGCACCAAAGGAGGGCGTATCCATCGGAAACCCTCCCCCTCATTTCGGCGGTAAATGCCTCCTCCATTTTACCATACGCGCACCTATATTTTAAAATCTCATTTTTCAAATTATTTTTCACCGAATATAAATACGAAAGCCTATGTTTTTCTTTGCTCGTTTCTATTTCATCGTGGTCGATTATCGTTTTCCATCGATATAAAATATACCGTATTTCGTTTTTCACATCGCGGAATTTAATAATCAGGGTTTTCTTACGCATTTCCATCTTCTTAATAAATAAAAAAATATTAATATGGCAAATAATGGGATATCGTTTCTTTATTTCCTCCGGCACTAATAATGTATAAGACTCCTTCAATTCCGATATTTTACTCTCGATTTCGTTTAATTTATGTAGGACCAAGCTTTTCTTTTCAGCGTCGTTATCCAAAATAACCAATTTACTATTGGTCATATTTAATATCGTCTCGATTTTATCATAATGGTTCGCCATAAATAAGTATATCTCGGTAGATGACTCCAATTTTAAATAATTAATCAAGGATAGAAACAGAGCTATACATGCGTTTAGTCCCGATATAAAACCCCCCGACCAATAATGGCATTCAATAAACGGTGCGATTATGGTTATGGCCGCTGTTATAAAGAGACACGGAAACATCAGGCAATTTAACTTCCATTGGGTTAGATATTTCGATTGTATGAATAAATGTTTTTGGCCCTTTACGTAGGTGGTTAATATATCGATTTCGCTAGAGTATTTATTACTATGGTCGTCTTCGTAATATTTATCTATGGTCTGTTGGACTTGTTGGAAAGATAGGTTTCTATATCGGTCCAAAGTCGTATGCTCGTGCCCTTCATAAAAGCTTCCTTCACGACTGCCTTCACGACTGCCTGTGCGCGAGCCCGCACGACTGCCTTGGTTCGACATCGATATGGGACTATTACTACGAACATAACAGTCTTGGAGGTCATTATCCATACTATGTAGAAATTCTTGTTTAAATGTTTCGATATCTATAGCTTGTTGGCTGCGATTATGGAATTGTTTTTCTGTATATTGGACCAAATTATCCTCTTCTTCTATGACGATGTTGTTTTTGGCAATATCAGTTTCCGATGGGAATATGTTTGTAAACCTTTTCGCATTTTTGAGTGAGTAAGGAATGTTACTTTCGGTGTTGAAAGGTGTGTCGTCTTCTATTACGGACTCGGAGTTCGTGTCTGAATCTAGTATTGAGTCGTTGTTCATATCCAAATATACGATTTCTCTAAGTTCCTTTTCCCGTTCCGTATCCTTTTCCCGTTCCGTATCCTTTTCCCGTTCCGTATCCTTTTCCCGTTCTGTTTCCTTTTCCCGTTCCGTATCCTTTTCCCGTTCTGTTTCCTTTTCCATACACTATATTATAATAACTCCCTATATATATTTAATACCCTTTTTATTGTAATGTCGTTTTTTCGAACACAACGCGCACAAGTGTTACGCAGTAAAACATGTGGCAGCTCTGATATTGCCGTATGTAATGCGTTTAGGAGATTAGGCGATATGGTTTTTAATGAGCGTATTATGACACCTCCTAGCGCACCAATTATAGTATCGAACGTGATATCCGGAACATCGGTAACTATAACATTCACACAAGACTCTGTCGCAGATAGTGGTAGTTCCGTAACCAACTACGAATATTCCCTGGATGGCGGGTCGAATTTTACGGCTTTTAGTCCCGTGGTTACTGTTTCTCCCGTCATTATTACGGGTCTCACTTTGGGGACTACTTATTCGGTTGTATTACGCGCCGTCAATATTATCGGTAAAGGGGCCGGGTCTATTCCGCTCTCTATAGTATCGCCTACTATCCCGGGCGTGCCTACTGGTCTAACTTATACGACATCTGGCACTTCTGCCACGATTTCGTTTACGCCCGGGTCTACGGGCGGAAGTGCCATAACCAACTACGAATATTCTACGAATGGCGGCACGTCGTTTACTGCCTTTAGTCCCGCTGACTCGGCCTCGCCTGTCACTATTACCGGCCTATCTAACGGAACTACCTATTCGGTTAAACTTCGCGCGGTCAATGCCATGGGGCATAGTGCTGCTTCCGCCACGCTCTCTGTTGTCGTGCCAGCGGTGGTGCCCGTCGCCCCGTCGTCTCTAACTTCGAATAACGTCGGCACTAAATCATTCCGTATTTCATTCAGTCCTGGGTCCACGGGCGGAAGTGCCATAACCAACTACGAGTATTCGTTAAACGGCGGTTCGACGTTTACTGCGTTTAGTCCTGCCGTTACGTCATCGCCCGTAACCATTAGTGGGTTATCCAATGGAACTACGTATTCTGTAATATTAAAGGCAGTAAATGCGGTAGGGGTAGGGGCGAGCTCGGCTGCCCTATCGGTGACCACGGCGAAAATAGAAGGTAGCCTTCAATTCAACGGGTCCAATAGTTTATCTTTGAGCCCGGGCGCATCGATTGGAACAGGGGCTTATACCGTGGAGTGTTGGTTCTATAATAATCATAACTGGGATACTACCACATCCTTTCAAATTGGTTTATTAGGTTTTGGCACGCATAACCAGAGCAATGCTCTCGCGGTGTTTTTCAATAATGATAGAACGATTACTACGGATAAAAACGGCGGTGGGTGGCAACCGTCTTATTCTTTCCCATCGGCCATTACGCTTAATGCTTGGCATCATTTCGTCTTAGTAAGAAATAGTGCGCAAATAGAGACGGTATTTATTGATGGCGTAAAGGCTAGCTCGGCTGTCGGCCTATTGAACCCGACCAATGGTCATCAAACGAATATTGCCAATTATGCCGGCGTATCCGACCAGATAGGCACATTCTATCACGGAAACTGGACGGGTTATTTGGCGAATTTTAGAATTGTTATAGGACATTCTGTGTATGATCCCACGGCTGCTAGTATTACGGTGCCTACGGGGGCGCTTACGGCCGTCTCTGGCACGCAATACTTGATGGTGGGAGATACCGTAACGGATGATGGGTCGTCGACTCAGACTGTAACCAATAGCGGTAATGTGACACTAACTGCGAATATGGTGCCGCTCTAAGAGGAAAACCAAGGTAACCTTCGGGTTCCTTCGGAGTCCCTTCCTTTAAACCCTTGAAGAATTAAAATGGGACATTTTAATTCCTCAATGGTCAGATTCCAGTAACGATTTGAAATGACGCTCCAACGGAGCGTCCCATTTTAAATCTTCGCTGGTATAATCAGCCTGGATAGCGTGTCCCTTATTATATTCTTTTTTATAAGGAACTCAAAATGGTTATCTAGGTCAACTCGTAAAAGGAGGGGACTCGCAAAGCGAAAAGAGGGGTCAGAGACCGCTTGCGGTCTCAACCTTGGAACCTTCGGGTTCCTCCGGAGTCCCTCAAAATTGAACTTTTGCTCGTCCAAAGTTCTCGATATTATAAAACATAAAAACATTTGACCTTGCCTTTCATTTTGGCCCTTTCATTTTGGCCTTTCATTTTGGCCCTTTCATTTTGGCCCTTTCGTTTTGGCCTTGCCATGATCACTACTATCGCTCCCGCCCCCACCTATAACCAAAGCCACCGCAAAACCCTCCAAAACTATAAGAAATCCTTTCGTCATTACCTTCTAACTTCTCGATTTAATTCGGCCACATGGGCAGAAAACCAGCGTTATCGTCAGCAACACCCCTCCATCGGCTGTCTTTATTGCTGTCCCGATGGCGTAACTCAAACCATCCCCTTCGATTCCGTCCTATTTATTTTAGAAATGGATAACGATAATAATAAAATCCTCGGTATTGGAATGGTGCGAAATAAACCCAGTCCGAAAAAGCATTATGTGTATAGTAATGGGAACTATAATCGCTATGTGTATATAGGTAATGTGCGTATTGATAGGACCGAGATGTCAGAAGAAGAGGATACTATTATGCGTGTATTTGATATTTTGTGTTTTACGGGGAATCGTCATATGAAGCGCGGTCAGGGTCTAAAATCATTTCCTGTAGATATGCTCTATAAGTGTAGTAAAAAGATAGATCTAGTTGCGTTTATTAAGGATATGTTTAAGCGGCGCCTTAGTGGGTAATCTATTTGCTGGCTCCAATGGCATAAAAAGATAGAATATAGTAGTATTATATTCTAACTAATAAAACAAATGAGTTCAAATCTGTATAGTATAGATTCATACAGTGACGAAGAATTATTTAGTATTTTAGATTTAAATAATCCGAGTGACCGCGAACTAGAAGCCAGAATACTTTTTTTAATTCATAAATATGAAAATATGCAGAATAATTCCGGTAATGAATTAGTCGCGTTTTTTACGAAAATATATAACCATTTTTTTGAATCAGAGGAAGAGGAAAACTCAGTCAGTCAAAAAGAAGGGTTTATCTATGAAATAGAAGAAGAAGACAATGAAGGTCAGGTAAATGAAGGCACTGGCACTGACCATTACGATGACATTGGCACTTACGCAGACGATAATGCTAGTGAAGGCTTTGAAAACATGACCAAAGAGGGTCTCGCTAACATAATGGACATATCAAACGCCGCAGTCCCGGGTCCCATCATTTCCTACGCAAATCTAGGTAGCGTCGTTAGCACCGCCTCCTCCTACCGCTCCGATGATATAGGTTTCGTAAAACCCCTCGACTATGCCAAAGATAAATTAAACCCCTTGTTACAACAAACTATTAAACGTATTATTAGTATCGATAGTCAATATAGGGATAATAAACAATCCTTATCTACGGATTTTACTTTTAATCTATCCGACCCCCTTCGCGATGTGGTCTCACTAAAACTATATTCCGTTCAAATCCCTTATACCTGGTATACGATCAATACGGCTTTCGGAAGTAATGTGTTTTATATCAAAGGAAACTCACCTGGTATTAACGTAGGTAACTTCGATTTCATGATAGATATTTCGGCGGGTAATTATACACCCAATGAATTAGTTACCTCGATTAATAAATCTATTGGGCGTCTTACATCACAATATTCCGACATAAGTTTCGGTAATACGGCGGTCAGTTATAATTCGAATACGTCTTTAATCACCACTACCATAGATATTACGCAGAAATATAGCGAAAATAGCTATGAGTATGCGTTTTCCAAGTGGACGACACCGAATGATAACGGGAAAAAATCGACGGACCCCCGTTTCCAGAGTATACCCGGATACTTGGGTTTTAATTACCAATACTATTATCCCAATATGATACGGTCTACGCCATCGCTCCCCTATATACGCGATAGTCTTCTCGAAGATACTACCGTCCGTAAATACTATGTCGATGGTGCGTCCAACTACTATTTCACCGTGATTAAATACGATGGTCCGGATGAACTGACCATGAATCCCGGGACACACTATTATGATATGTCGTTCGTAAATTATATTGATTTATCCTTCCAAATTGCGTTATCTATAAGAAAGGATTCTACGCGTTCCTTATTATTTACCGATGTAAGTAACCAAATCTCGGCCTGTCCCTATTTAACCGCCGACTCGGGTATTACGCGTGTAAATATATCTAACCCGCTGGTGGTAGGCGACCAAAACTCGTATTTTCAGATTACTTTAAAGCCGAACCGCTATACAACGAATAATAGGACGAGCTCTAAAATGGCTATTGTTTTCCCCTACGAAAATATTCAATCGGGGTATAATCCTATATGGACCGGCCCTACGTCGTGTTTCCGATTTTCCGATATAAATCATATCTATGAATTAAATACGATTATTTCGGAAACTAGCCCCGTCACGCAAAAGTCGAATTATTATACGATTAAGTCCAACCCATATATTTATCTACGGTGTATTACGCCGGGGTTTGCCATTACGAGCGATGACGTATCTTCGAATTATACGGTAGGTCCAGTCAATCCCTCCAATATATATATTTATCAGGATTTCAGTAATAATATTTCACGGTATCCGATTACGGATGAGTTTGGTAATACTACATACGATTACGTAACGGGGAATGACTTATCCTGTAATGATTATATTATTCCTCTACCTAATTCGGCGGGTATTGGTTATACGATTACTGACTATATCAATGCCATTAATAGTTCGATAAAGACCCGTAATACGTATACTATAAACGCTTCAAATATTGCCGGGGATATTAATGCCGAAAATACTGGGTCGCTTGTGGATAATAATTCGGTGTTTAATATCCAGTTTGATATCAATAAAAAATTCAATCAGGATAAATACATGGTAGATTTGACGAATACATATTTTAATCAAGTGATGGGTCTACCCCTCGTTACCGCCGACTTATCCGCCTCGAATATAATAGAATCTCGCACTTTTATACAGTCGAACTATTATACTTTATCGGGTGACTATTTGGCGATTATTAAACCCGCCGAAATACATCATTATGGGAATCGCCATCAAGGTCCTTATATTATTCCATTACCGCCGAAAAATTACCCTTCCTCGGCTACTTCGGATATGTCAGCCAATAGCACATGGCAATATGATACGTATCAGGATTTACAAAAGGCGATTAATTATCAGTTTCAGACATTTACCGACCCCGATGATAATACGCGTGTGTTATCCGGAACGAATATTAATTTTACGTTTAATCCCAAGACCATCGCCATCGACTGTTCGTTTACTGTGGTAGTCCAGAAAATATTGACGGAAAAGGATTATAGTATTCAGTTTATTGACCCTTCTCTTTCCACGTATCATTATTTTTATAGTGCCACGAAGGTCATCGATAAAAATGCGATTTATTTCATAGATGCTTCGTATAGCTACTATACGGATATTAGCACCGCTTATAATATTGCCTATAATAGAGGTATATTACCTGCGTATTCCGCTATTTCTAGCACGGTCGCCAAGCAACTCACCTATAAGACCTATTATACGGACTTGAGTTCGGCATATAACGGACCGCAAAAGGCACTTCTTAAAAACACTGATTTGGTCATCGATGCCAGTTCCGTTTTCATCCTTGGTCAAGCCAATGACTATTATACCGATTTGAGTTCTATTTATAATGACCCCGCTCTGCCCAATATACGCACTATTCATAGGCAGGCTGACCCGAGTAATATATATGTGCTGGATAAGACGATGAATTATTATACGGATATAAGCAGCGCATTTAATTATAATAAAAATTTACTGACGACCTATATTAGTGTTTCTCAAAATGAAACGTATGTGCTTGATTCGTCGCTCAGTTATATTGTGGCGTCGTCGAATCCATATCCTAATATGACCCCCGTCCTGGTCAATAATCCGGCCAATGTTTATTTACTCGACTCCGACTTCAATTACTATTATTATACCACGAATCAGACCTATTATATAGACCTATTGACCATATCCAATATTCCGTATTCGTCCATATGGTTTATTAATAAACGCGACGGTAAGCTTTATTATATAAGTAATGCGGTCTCGATTTATGGTGTTACGTCGCCTGCTTTTATCAATAACAGAGTGACCGATAATATATATTTAATGGATATATCCGCCAATTATTATTATGATTTATCGGCATCGAACTATTTCTATGACCCGAATGTATCGACTGTGATAGACCCCTCGTTCGTATTTTATGTAGGTAGGGGTGGCGATAGCAAATTCCATATATTCCAGCTATATGCCAATTCGATTATGACGATAGATTCCTCGGCGGTGATTCAAGTGGAGGCCGCGAAAAACATGTATCTAATAACAGACTCTACCTCTAATTATTATAGAGATGTCCGCACGAATAAATATCATGTGAATTCGAGCTGTCAAACCGAATTTTCGTCACCCACGTCTTCTATTTATCTATTAGGGAAGAACTTATTGACGACGGGTAATCCCGGGATTACCTATGGCGGGACATCGATATTGGGTAATACGCATATTTATAGGTATGATATATCCGCGAATTCGTCGGCTACTACTTATACGATAAATTCCGCGGTTACGACCATAAGTCAAGATAATCCTAGTGGGTTTTATGTATTGGATAATTCTACGAACTATTATTTAAATAAGTCCACGAATTCGTATATGATAGACTCGTCATTTATTACGCCTATCGGTAATACTATATATTATATCGATGTAAGTGGTTCGGCGAATTATCTTTATAAATACATGAATACGACAGGTATCAATTATGTGAATTCATCCTCGGTCATATATAACGATGTGTCTAATATTTATTTAATAGACTCGCCGGATAATTATCATATAGATTCCTCGCATAATTATAATATAGACCCGGTGGATAGTTTATATAAGCCCGAGTCACATAAATCTATTTATTTTATTTATAACGTAAACTACGATGCGTCGTTAAATAGTAAATTGGGTAATGTAAGAAATACCAAAGTAATACGTGTCGATGTTTCTAATGCTTATGTGGTGGATGTCCCTCTTCGCTATCATGTTTATCCCGATTATACTACAACCACATGGTCGAATAATTTAAAGGTGGACTCGGAAAATATGATTCGGCGGCCTTTTACGTTAGCCGGTGTTGATGTGTCGAATGCCGAAACGGGTGTTCATTATGCGTCGGTTAATGGTATAGGGACGATTGACCAAAATAGGTTTACTCTCGATAAAACGAATAATATTTTGACGCTTACTCCGTATGAAGCGGGGGTCATCGATTACGCTGGTAGAAATACTATCGTTATTGAGTTGGATGTTAGTTCCAATGTCGTCGCCAATTCATATACGCGCGATGGGTTATTGGCGTTAATTAATAAAACGATACAAAAGACGATTCCTGGCGATGCCTATGGGACGAATTTCAGCGTATTTACTGATACTTATGGTAATGAATATACCAAATTACGTGTGAATGTAAATAAGATTTATAGCGCGGCGGATTATAAGGTATCCTATTATGATACAGATAGTTTCGTCAAGTGTTATGTGGGTGTAACTAGTGTAAGAAATACCACATGGGATTCTACGCTAGGCTGGATATTAGGGTATCGCAAAGCCACTATTTATTCTTTATCGGATTATGGCATACATGGCGTGCCTTTACAAATTACTGCCGATACTGGGATTAGCACGAACCTATTTAATTATTTTATGATTTGTTTGGATGACTATAACCAGAATCATTTGAACGATGGACTAGTTACCGTAACAACGAAAGATATTGATATATCTTTACCGTCTTATGCCAATCGCACGCAATTCCAATGCGACCCTGTAACTGGGAATAAGACGTATAGTTCTTTGCCTGATTCCGCGAAAAACTCGTCTAATTTAACACAAAATCAAATTTATTCGCTTACCCAAATAGCGAATTCCAAGTCGAATGTGATTAAAACGAACTCTACGGGCACGACTATAAATTCGAAGAGTTATGGGCTGGGGCCTTTCGTGAAAGATGTGTTTGGTCTCATACCGATGAAGTTGGCTGGACTACAGAATGGTCAGTATTTCGTAGAGTTTGGCGGCACCTTACAAAACCAAGACCGGACCTATTTTGGGCCTGTGAATATTCATAGGATGACTGTGAAATTGGTGAGTGATAGAGGGGATGTGGTGGATTTAAATGGGGCGAACTGGTCGTTTGCTTTAGTATGTGAACAGTTATACAGAGGAGGGGGGAAGCCCTCTAAGTAAGGGGTTCTTTCGGAGTCCTACGACCCTCCTTCGTCATGTTCAGAAAATTAAAATTCATTAGCAGTTTCGGTAAAAATATTCTGGACTCCATAGGACTCGGACTCGTGTGTGTGGATTGGACTCGTAGTATATATACGTATTTTTTGTATAATACGTGTATATGAAAGTTCTGGTTTCTATATTGACTTCCAGTAAACCTGAATTATTAAAATTATGTTATGACTCCATTATTGGTCAAGAAACCCCCGACTTCGAATACGATATCGTGGTCATAGTAAATACCCTGAATAATGAATATGCGGATGTTGTTAGGAGGGTTTTACCTGCGGGCGTAAACATACAAGAGACCGAAAGTAATGGCCGCCCTGGTAAGGGTCATAATAGTGTATTAAGGCATTTTGCGGCGGCGGCGGCTTACGACTATTGTGTGATGGTCGATGGTGATGATTTTTTATATCCGCGTGCGCTTGTTCGATTACAACATTATTTATGTTATCGCCCCGATGTCTTATTTATTACTTTCCATGATAAAATACAGACTACATTGGCGGAAGGTGAAAGTAACATACCCTATTTATCTATTCAAAATAAAGGTTATTTGCTTTATAATTTAACCGAGGTAACCCTCCAAGAATGGTATAAAATAAAGGGCGCGAAAAACCCGTTTACAACGAATATCAACGAATTGAATACTTTGGCGCGGCCTTTTGTGTTTTCCAAAGCATCCTTGGTGTTGGATATATATTATGATGAAAACATGAAACTATTCGATGATTTTATTGTTTTTATGAAGTGCTTTGATCATAGTTTGTTGGGTAATCTAAAAGTATACGGTATGGTAGATGCCGATATGTATTTATATAATACGATTACGTCGGATACCGCGACAAAAACGTATTTTGGTGCCGGTGGGGAAGTAGACCGGATTAATGAAAACGCGCGTTTTTTAGATAGTATAAAAAATAAGTTTTTGACATTGAAGCGGTGGGATATTACGCGGTTCCCGTTATTGGAATTAGGCCAGACCAATGAACCAGATAACCTCCTTGTAAAATATAAATTCGTGGATGGACTTTTTACACAACTTATGTTACCAATTACCGATTTGTCCAATGCGGATAATATTGCGCTGGTTATTTCGCATTGTTCGGTGAATAATATGACGGGTTTTCTGGAAGATTTACAGGGGGTTTCGAAATTCAGGGATTCGGATAATTGTTTTCGGAATAATTCATCATAACACGAATTATATTGAAACAAATCGCAAAATTTTTCCTATTATTTTCGGAATAATTCATCATAACACGAATTATATTGAAACAAATCGCAAAATTTTTCCTATTATTTTCGGAATAATTCATCATAACACGAATTATATTGAAAC
>Ga0114960_10000997_pt1 | contig 23281 bp, 24 predicted proteins | sample C_130625_MF_Meta_FD_92637 | JGI IMG/M metagenome (GOLD analysis project Ga0114960, IMG submission 92637) | Freshwater microbial communities from Lake Croche, Canada to study carbon cycling - C_130625_MF_MetaG | ecosystem: Environmental > Aquatic > Freshwater > Lake | place: Lake Croche, Canada... | reverse complement strand
CTCCATCGCCAGCGGCGTCCCAGCTCCTGGCAACTGATGGAGGTGGGGGCAGATCTAGTTGAAGCCTTTCATCCCTCTTCAGAGCTTGCAGACCATTTGGTGCTGCTGGATTCCCTCGGCAGCTGGGTGGCCCACCACCTAGCGCTTTAAGAGCCTGACTGGCTGGGGCGCCAGGCAGTTTTCCATAGATTTTTGGCCCACAGATTGCCGCCAACGGTGTTGGTGGCAGAGGAAGTTGGTTGGGGAGTGGTGCCCCCCACTGCTGTGGGGGGCTTGTTCAGGGACCGTTGTGGACGTTTAACCCGAGACACCGCATCCCTTTGCGGCCAGCGCTGGCTTGTGCTCGATGGCCAGGCTCTGCCCCTACATCAACTGGCCACCCCCCTGCCCCCACGCCCCTAAGACCCATGCCCCAGGTGGTACTGCTAGCCCCGGAAATTCCGCCTAACACAGGCAACGTGGCTCGCACCTGTGCGGCCACCTGCACAGCCCTGCATTTAATCGATCCCCTTGGTTTTGAGATTAATGACCGCCAGCTAAAACGGGCTGGCCTCGACTATTGGCCCCATGTGCAACTCCACCGCCATGGGGACTGGTCAGCCTTTCAAGCCTTCCGGCGTCCCCAGGGGGGACGCCTGGTGGGCCTAAGTCGCCACGCTTCAGTCTCATATTTAGACCATATGTTCCAGCCCGATGACTGGCTGCTTTTTGGCTCTGAATCCAGTGGCCTGCCCGGCCATGCCCTTGGGGAGTGTGACACTGTTCTATCTGTGCCACTGTCCTGTGCCGCCGTGCGCAGTCTCAATCTTTCTAATGCCGTTGCTGTTGTTTTATTCGAAGCGTTGCGAAAGATACAGAAACCTGTTCAGGACTGAGATTTTTGCTTTTTAGGCGCATTTTGTCTTCTTAGGCACTTGAACTCCCTTGCCCAGTGGTGTAATCTCTGGCCGTCCCCGAGATGTTGGCTTCTCCCGGGGGCCTGTTGTTTGAATTTGATGCATGAAGCCTTCAGTGCTGTTTTTGCTTGGTTCATTGATATCACCTGCATCTTTGCTGGTGGTTGCAGGGATTCCAGGCCACACCGAAGCTGATCGCATCGCCCCGCCTCCCCCTGTGGTGCTGCTGGCCAGCGCCGAAGGAGCCCAAATCTGGGTGCGGGTCCGTTTTGATGTCACCCTGGACCAGCTAGCCCAGCAGCTGGAGCTATCCAGCGAGCGACTGGCTCAGCTCAACGACACAGAGCCAACCCATCGCTTTACTTCCAACGACTGGATAGCCCTGCCCCAGCGGGCCCAAGAAAACCTGCGTTTGGTGGCTGCCCTCGACGAGTCTGAGCTGCGTCGTTCTCCCCCCAGCCGCGCTGCCCTGGCCCGGGAAGCCGTGGTGGCACGGTTCGGGGACAACCTTTCCAAGATTGCCTCCCGCTACGAATTACCCCTCGCCGAACTGGTGCGCTTAAACCCAGGCATGAATCCCTTGGCAAGGCTGGCCGTAGACACACCCGTGCGGCTGTTGCAGCCGGCTCGGGCGCGCATGTCGCTGGCCATACTCCCTGGGGGCAGCGGCGGCCTCAGCTGGCCCCAGCTCCCCGACTTTGGCTCCCCACAGCCTTCCCAGCGCAATTACGGCAGCTACCAATGGCCTGCCGCTGGCACCATGACCTCTGGTTATGGCTGGCGGTGGGGGCGGATGCATAAAGGTATCGACATTGCCAATAGCGTGGGTACGCCCGTTGTTGCCGTTGCCGACGGAGTGGTGCTCAGCTCTGGTTGGAATGATGGTGGCTATGGCTACCTAGTGGAGCTATCCCACCGGGATGGAACTGTGACTCGCTACGCCCACAACAGTCGTTTACTGGTTTCAAAGGGCATGACCGTGGCCCAGGGCACGACCCTGGCCTTGATGGGTAGTACCGGCCATAGCACAGGTCCCCACTTGCATTTCGAGATCCATCCCCCTGGAACAGGAGCTGTTAACCCTTTGGCTTTCCTTTCAGCCAGGGGTTGATCATCCCCTATGCTCATGGGCTGCCGAGGCTCGGTAGCTCAGCTGGTTAGAGCACGGGATTCATAACCCCGGGGTCGGGAGTTCAAGTCTCCCCCGAGCCATTCCACCCATCAGAAATCCTTTTTCAACTGCTTTTTTCACAATTGCCTTTTCTGCAATTGTGTTTCAGGTAAGTAATGGCTGCGACTTGCGTCAGCGCATGTCTATGGCGTTGAGCCGATCACGAAAACTTGAGCTGTTGTTGGCTTCACTGGGTCGGGAATAAGAGTCTGAGGCAGAAACTTGCAACGGTCGTCGGCTGCGGCCCCCCTGGAAGCCCTGGGGACGCACCTCCACCGTGCGAATTGGCGACCCCTGGCGACCGGTGGGCTCAGCCTGGCGCTCTTGTCTGATGATCGGTTGGCTTTTCAACTCGGAGCGCAATTGATTGAGCAGGCGAAAATGACCGGTGGCGTTGTATTTACGCATCAGTGCGGGATCCCAACTCAAGCCTGTACTCCCAAAGCAATGAACTGAGTTTAGGCCCCGTTGGCCGCGGGCCTGTGATAATTTGTCATTGCCCCTTAGGCGAAGTGACTCCGCATATGCGGGTGCTTTGTCTCGCCCTTCAGGACCCCTCCCATGACCAGCAACGGAAGCTTGCGGGTTGGCCAGCAGGCCCCCGAATTCACCGCCACCGCAGTGGTGGATCAGGAGTTCAAGGAGATCAGCCTCTCCCAGTACCGCGGCAAGTACGTGGTCCTGTTCTTTTATCCCCTCGATTTCACCTTCGTGTGCCCCACGGAGATCATTGCCTTTAGCGATCGCTACAGCGAATTCAGCAGCAAGAACACCGAAGTGCTTGGCGTCTCCGTTGACAGTCAGTTCAGCCACCTGGCCTGGATTCAAACCGACCGTAAGGAGGGGGGCCTCGGCGACCTGAACTATCCGTTGCTGGCAGACCTCAAGAAGGAAATCGCCCGGGCTTACAACGTTCTTGATGAGGACGCCGGTGTGGCGATCCGCGGCCTGTTCATCATTGATCCCCAGGGCGTGGTGCAACACGCCACCATTAACAACCTGCCCGTGGGCCGCAACGTAGAAGAAACCCTGCGGGTGCTCCAGGCCTTCCAGCACGTTCAAGCCCACCCCGATGAGGTGTGCCCAGCCAACTGGACCCCAGGCGACCGCACCATGAACCCCGACCCCGTGGGTAGCAAGGACTTCTTTGCTGCGGTGAACTGAAGCGCTGATCAGAAAATCAGGACTTAACCATGGCTGGCCCACCCCTTTGGGGGTGGGCTTTAGCTCCCTAGGTTCTGCAGCAGTTGGCGGCCATCGATGCCCCCCAGTAACGGGTCACAGGCCCTTTCTGGATGGGGCATCAAACCGAGCACGTTACCCATTGCATTGCTCAGGCCAGCCACTTCTCCCAGGGAACCATTCGGATTTTTTGCATAGCGCAGCACAATTTGCCCCCCCTGTTCCAAGGCTGAAAAGGTGTCTGGATCGCACTGATAGCAGCCTTCCCCATGGGCGATCGGCAACTGCAGGAGTTGCTCTGGCCCATAACCCTTTAGAAAATGGCAGTTGCCTGGTTGTACCCGCAATTCACAGGGTTCACAGCGAAAATGCAGCTCCCGGTTGCGGGTGAGGGCCCCGGGCAAAAGCCCCATTTCGGTAAGTATTTGGAAGCCGTTGCAAATGCCGAGCACCGGACCGCCTTTTTTTGCGAACTGCGCCACCTCATTGAGCAGTGGAGCGAAGCGAGCAAGGGCGCCACAACGTAAATAATCGCCATAGCTAAAGCCACCGGGCAACACCACTGCATCCACCCCGCCCAGGTCGCTGTCCCCATGCCAGAGGAATCGGGTGGCTAGCCCCAGGCAGCCCTCCAGGGCCCAGGCCATGTCCCGATCGCAATTAGAGCCTGGAAATACCACTATGCCGACCGTCATGGGGTCAGCTCCTCTAGCTCCAGGCTCCAGTTTTCAGTGACAGGATTAGCCAAAAGACGATCACAGAGCAAGCTCAGTTGCTCCCGGGCATCGCTGGCACTGCCGGCTTCCAATTCCATTTCCACAGCCTTGCCGATCCGTAGTTTCTGAAGACCAGTTACCCCCAGCCGGCTGGCAGCCGCCCGGGTGGCCTCTCCGGCTGGATCCAATACGGAGGGGCGCAGTTGCACCTGCACCCGGGCAATGAAGCGTGGCAATCGGCCAAGGCAATTATTGAGATCCTCGCAGCCAGGGCTGCCATCTGCGCCATTGCTGTGCATGGTGTTGATGAGACCCATGCTGAGCTTTGGCTTCCTTGCTTTCCCTGCTAGTGGCTGCGGCCCTGGTCCAATCCCCTGACCTGGGCCAGGAGCCGTGGCTGAAAACTGAATGCAGGGTGGGGCCTAGGGCCTGGAGTGCCTGTGAGCTGGAAGTGCAGGAACCCGGTAGTCGCTGGCAGGTGCTTTTAGGGAACCAACGCTGGACATTTCTGCACGACGGCAGTGGCAGCGTCAAAATGAGGCTTAACAAGGGCCCATGGCAGCGCACAGAACCCCGCTGGGACGGCCCACCACCGAAAGCCCTCTGCTGGGGGCAGCTTTGCGCCCGAGGACCTTTACCCCTGGATTAGGGCCGCCCGCAGCTCCGCCTCGAGGGAGGCACGGTCAGGGGCTACGCCGATCATTACCAACTGCAGGCTGGATTGGGGAAGTTGATCCTGCTCAAACCAGCATTCCAGCCGCCTGCCCACGGCCTGAATCTGGAGGGGCAAGGTCTTATCGCGCACGGGAATCCGTCCCTTGAGCCGCAATAGACCCATCCGTTCAATGGCGTTTTGCAGGATTGGCTCCAGCAACTCCCGTTGCCATTGTCCCTCCACCGCCAGGGAGGCTGCCTGCAGTTCTGGATGGCTGTGGTCGTGGGGTTGTTCTTCTTCGAGCTCTCCATCCTGGCGCTCCAGACCCAACACCAAGCTGGGATCAATGGCTCCGCGGCCCATGGCCAAGCAGGGCACTGGCAGCGCCTGCACCTGCAGTTGCTGTTGCCGCAGCCAGTCTTTGGCGTGATCTAGTTCAGGGGCGCTCAGCAGGTCTGCCCGGCTGATCAACACCAGATCAGCCACCTCAAGTTGTTCGCGGAACAGCTCATCTATGGCGGTCTGGTGGTCAAGGCTTGGGTCCTCTTGCCGTTGACGCTCTAGGGCGTCGGCATCGGCCACGACCCGTCCTTGGGCTAAGGCCTGGCCATCAACAACGGTTACCACTCCATTGACCCTGGTGCGATGGCGAATCTTGGGCCACTGGAATGCTTTCAATAGTGGTTCTGGCAAGGCCAGACCGCTGGTCTCGATCACGATTCCGTCTAGGCGCTCCTGGTGTTGCAGTACCAACTCCATCGTTGGCAGAAAGTCGTCCTGCACCGTGCAGCAAAGGCAGCCATTGGCCAGTTCCACCACAGGGGCTGGCTGGCCTTCTTCATCACAGGCTCCGCAGGACCTCAACAGCGAGCCGTCTATTCCCACCTCACCAAATTCATTCACCAACACCGCTAAGCGCAGGCCGCTTTGGCGCAGTAATTGGCGCAATAGGGTGGTTTTACCTGCCCCAAGAAAGCCTGTCACAACTGTGACAGGCAGGCGATTTGATTTAAAAGCTGAGTTGCCGTTAAGCATGGTTAGGGCACCAAGCTTGTCCAGGCGAAACTGGCCCCTAAGCCAATCAGGATTCCTGCCAGTAGCCTCAGCTTGGCAGGGCCACAGGTCTGGGCCCAGGGACGCACCAGCCGAACGGCGCAGAGCAGCAGCAGACCCTGGCCCAAGGCCAAACCAATGAAATAAAACAGCAGGGGTGTTGGCTCCCAGCCGATTACCGAGGCACTCAGTACGTAGCCATGCAGGGCAATGGCAGGGAAAAGCACCCAGCGGGGCAGCCGATCCAACAGCACCAGGCCCACTGCCGCCAAGGAAAGGGCGACAAGGGGCTCAGCGGCTGGAAAGCCTGGCAACCAAATGCCGAGGCCGGCAGCGGCCAACCCGGTTAGCAGTAGGCCCAGTAGCCAGCGGCTCGACTGCTGCAGGCCCACAAGCCCAAGGGCTAGCAGAAACAACAGGTGGTCTGGTCCTAGCAGGGGGTGCATCACTCCACTGAGCAGCCCAGTTAATGGGCTGGGCCCCAGCTTGAAAAGACCCATCAGGTGATGGGCGGAAGCGGGCTCCCCTAGGGAAAACAATAAAACTGAAGCAAGGCCTGCTCCGCCAATGGCGGTCGAAGCAGAAAAATGTTTGGTCATCCGATGGGCCGGTCCGCGCCGGGGATGGTGGGGTTAAAGCCGGCGGGCGTTCTGACTGGGCCCCAAGGGACCTTCACAGCTGCGGGACAGTGCCGGAGTTTCACCGGTCTTTCCCCGTTTTCTTCCTGGGTGTACACCCAAAAAGCCGGATCCAGACCGTAACACCAGCCCCTGGTAAGCACTGCTCAGCGGCAGCGCAGGCTCTCGCCAGTGCTGATCCCACTAGCGGCATTTATCCCCTCTGCCCTGGCACAGAGGGCCTTTTGCTCCGGTTGGTCCAACACAGCATCACTGAAATCTGCCCCGCTGATCAGGGCATCCCGAAAATGGCTCTGTAACAACATGCCGTTGTCGAGCCTGGCCTGGCGCAGGTCTGCGCCGTCAAAGCGGCTGGCAAAGGCGATCACATCCCTTAGATCTGCCCCCTCCAGGTTTGCCCCTTGGAGCTGGCTGCCATTGAAAACCGCACCCCGCAGATCTGCAGCACTGAAATTGAACCCCTGTAAATCCGCCTTAAGGAATTCCTGCTGTTGCAAATTCATGCCATGCATGTCTGCTTTCAGGTTTTGCAGCGACTTTGCCCCCCGAAGTTCCGGTGCCGTAATCGCCCAGCTGGGGGCAGGGTGCAGTAATCCTGCCCCCAGCGCTAAGGCCAGCAGCAAGCCGATCAGTCCAATGCCAGATAGGAAAACTGACTTTCCCCTTGGCTGCCTGGTTGGTTGGTTTGTCATGGCTGCCCCTAGGCTTTTTGCCCAAGGTATGGCAGGGGCTGGGCCGCTGCGGGCCCATGAGCATGTCTTTGCGCGTAATTGTTCCGCCCCATCCCCTGGTGGCCCACTGGTTAACGGTGTTGCGCGATCGGGATACCCCCTCACCCCTGTTTTGCTCTGCCATGAAGGAGCTGGGCCGCTGGCTCACCTATGAGGCGGCCCGGGATTGGTTGCCCCACCAGGCTGTGCAAATCCATACCCCCCTAGCGGCCTGCGCCGGCCAGGTGATGGATTCCAGCGTGCCGCTGTTGGTGGTGCCTGTGCTGCGGGCAGGCCTAGGGCTCTGGGCCGGGGGCCAAGAGGTGCTGCCCCATGCCCGGGTGGCCCATGTGGGAGTGGTGCGCGATGAAAAAACGGCGCGGCCATCCACCTACCTAAACCGTTTGCCGCAGCAGATCGGTGAACGGGTGGGGGTAATGGTTTTTGATCCAATGCTCGCCACCGGCGGCAGCCTTGCCTTGGTACTGGAAGCCCTGGCTGAGTTGGGCGTTACCGGTCAAAGGGTGCGGGTGATTTGCGCCTTGGCTGCGGCCCCGGGCCTTAAGCGCCTAGCTGAGCAATTCCCTGAGCTCACGATTTATACGGCTTGTATTGACCCCGACCTGGACAAGCATCAATTCATTCTGCCGGGCTTGGGTGATGCCGGCGATCGGCTTTACGGTACCCATGCCGAAGACTTCCTAACCTGAAGCAATCTTCAGGTCCTGCCATGGCCGATCAGGACAGCTCCAGCTCGATTCTTCTTAGCGCCCTCACCGGAGCTGCCATTGGCGCAGCGGGCCTCACCTGGTGGCTGCTCTCCCGGGCTGAGCGACGCCAGGCCCTAGGCCAGCAGGTGAGGCGCCTGCGGGCCCTACCGCCCACGGGGCCCCACAGCTCCCGGCCCCACAGCCAGGAAAGCCTGGAGGAAAGGGTGCAGCGGCTCAATCTGGCCATTGATGATGTGCGGCGTCAGCTGGAGAACCTTTCTCCAGACTCCCCCCAGTCAATGTAAGGATCGGTGCCAGTGGTTCAGTTCCCATGGCCCCCCTCCGTTCCAGCGCCATCACCCAGGGCATTCAACGCAGTCCCAACCGGGCGATGCTGCGGGCAGTTGGTTTTGGGGATGGTGATTTTAATAAGCCAATTATCGGCATAGCCAACGGCTTCAGCACCATCACCCCATGCAACATGGGGCTTAATGACCTGGCCCAACGGGCGGAACAGGCAGCCCGTGGGGCCGGGGCGATGCCCCAGTTATTTGGCACTATCACGGTTAGTGATGGCATCTCCATGGGTACCGAAGGGATGAAATATTCCCTTGTTTCTAGGGAGGTAATTGCTGACTCCATTGAGACTGCCTGCAATGGTGAAAGCATGGATGCCGTGCTGGCAGTGGGGGGCTGCGATAAAAACATGCCAGGCGCCATGATCGCCATGGCAAGAATGAATATTCCGGCTATATTTGTTTATGGTGGCACAATAAAGCCTGGAAAATTAAGGGGAAAAGATTTAACTGTTGTAAGTGCTTTTGAAGCGGTGGGTCAGTTTACAGCTGGCAAAATTGATGAGCAAGAGCTGATTGATGTTGAGAAAAATGCCTGTCCTGGGGCGGGCAGTTGTGGGGGCATGTTTACCGCTAATACCATGAGCTCAGCCATCGAGGCCATGGGCTTGAGTTTGCCCTATAGCTCAACCATGGCTGCGGAAGATGCTGAGAAAGCAGATAGTGCTGCCCGCTCTGCGGAGGTACTAGTAGAGGCAATCAAAGCAAATATCAGGCCTAGGGATCTGCTTACCCGCGAGGCCTTTGAAAATGCCATCAGCGTAATTATGGCTGTGGGCGGCTCCACCAATGCGGTCTTACATCTTTTGGCTATCGCCCGCAGTGCTGATGTTCCCCTAAGCATTGACGATTTTGAAGTGATTCGTCAGCGGGTGCCAGTGATCTGCGATCTCAAGCCCAGCGGTCGCTATGTGGCCACAGACCTGCACCAGGCAGGTGGGATACCCCAGGTGATGAAATTACTGCTTGATGCAGGCCTTCTACATGGTGATTGCAAGACCATTGAAGGCAAGACCCTCCGTGAGATTTTGGCGCCTGTGCCTTCAGTACCAAATCCGAATCAAGATGTAATTAGACCTCTTTCAAATCCGCTCTATGCAAAGGGCCACCTGGCGGTGCTTAAAGGAAATCTGGCCCCTGGGGGAAGTGTTGCCAAGATCAGTGGCGTTAAAAATCCAATTATTACGGGCCCAGCGCGGGTGTTCGAAAGTGAGGAAGACTGCCTTGCGGCAATTTTGTCTAACAAGATCAAAGAAGGAGATGTGGTTGTTGTGCGCTACGAAGGTCCGGTGGGTGGCCCTGGCATGCGTGAAATGTTGTCGCCCACCTCTGCGATTATTGGCCAGGGCCTAGGTGACAAAGTGGCGTTGATAACAGACGGTCGTTTCTCTGGGGGCACCTACGGCATGGTGGTGGGCCACGTGGCCCCTGAGGCGGCGGTGGGCGGACCCATCGGCCTGGTGCTGGAGGGCGACAGTATCAGCATTGATGCCCACAAGTTACTTATTCAATTAAATGTGGATGCCGAAGAACTAGAACGGCGGCGGGCGGCCTGGGTGCAGCCTTTGCCCCGGTACACCCGGGGGGTGCTGGGAAAGTACGCTCGCTTGGTGGGCTGCAGCAGCCAAGGGGCCGTAACTGACCTTTAAGCCCCTACCAATTGGGCCCGCAGGCGCCTGGCCAGGGTTTCCAATGCCATACCCCCCTCCGGCCGTTCGCAGCGATTCCCACTGCTCGCGTCCATCCATACCGGATGGCGACCCTGCCAGAGAAGTGGTTGTTCTGGTTGATGGAGCCAGCCCAATTGCAAAGATGGATCCAGGGCTGAGCCATAGAGCTCCAGTTCCAGATCCTCCCTCTGGATCCGCTGACCTTGGCTATCGCGCACCTCAAGCCTCAGGTTCCAACTGCGAGCTTCCTGCTCGGTAGCTACGGCTGCATGGTTAAGGCCGGGACGACTGAGATCCGCTGCCCTACAAATCTGCTGAAGAAGCTCTGCCTGGGCCAGAAACTGATCAGCCGTTGGTAACCAATCTGCTGTCATCTATGCCGAGTTTCTTGGTGCACCTAGGGCACAGCCTCGATCCGGCGCACTAGCAGGTGCAAGGGTCCGGCCCTAAAACCAGGGTTTTCGCTGCCGGCATCGCTGAAGCGTGAATGCAAGATCTGGATCTGGCTAACTCGGGCGGGATTGAAGTTGAGCGATAGGGATAAAGGCATTGTCACGGGGTTAGCCCGCACGGTGGGACGCAGCTGGTCAAAAGGAATCCTTACGCGGGTAATACCCTCGGGTTCAGTATCGAAGTCCACCACCCAGCGCAGCCCCCCAGGGATTAGATCACCCAGGCGACCGGCCAGGTCCCCGGGGGCCACGGCCAGCTTGTAGCGGCGGCCATCTCCCTCCAGTTCAAGGGCCAGGGCCTTAGCGCCCGAGAGATCAAGGGGGGGCTGCCAACGGGGGGAACGGCAGCTCACAAAGCCCCCACCTTCGGCCACCACGAGGGATTCCATCAGTAAACCTGCGCTGGTAACCCCACAGGAGCCCTGGCTGCGACCCCCCATAACGGTGTCATTCAGGCTGGTCCAGCCGCTGAAACCATCACCACTGGCGATCAACAAAGTCATCAGTTCAGCCCAACGCCGCACAGGCCTCTGCATCCGCCAACACCAGGATGGCAGTGCTCGGTTGCACCAACTTGGCCGGGGTGCGCTCTGGAGTTTCGTTTGGATCCAAGAGCCGACTGAGGGCCTGCTGCTTAGCGGATCCGGCCACCAGAAAAATCACCTGGCGGGCGGCAGACAGCAGCGGTGCCGTGAAGCTCACCCTTGGAATTCCCTTCCCTTCCCCATGGGTCACCCAGCGGTCGGTAACTCTGGTGGCTGCGGTACCAGGAAATAGCGAGGCCGTGTGGCCATCATCCCCAAGGCCCAACAACACCAGGTCGAGGATTGGGGGAGAGCTGCCACAGAGCTGTTCCACAGTTTGGTTATAGCTAGCTGTGCCCTCTTCAACGCTTGCCATGTGGGTGGGGACCTGATGGAAACAGGCTTTACCGCCAGGGCCGGCCGCCAGCAGGCTGGCTCGCACCATCCGGGCATTGCTGAGGGGATCCGCGGCATCCACCCAGCGTTCATCACCCAACAGCAGATCCACCCGGTCCCAGGCAAGATGCTGCCTTGCCAAGAGGTGATAGGCCTGCTCTGGGGTGCTGCCCCCAGCCAGGGCCACCTGGCAGCGGTCCCGTTGGACCAGGGCCAGGTCAATGGCCTGGGCTGTTAACTCGCAGGCCCGCTGGGCTAGGGCCTGGCGATCTGGCAGCTGAATCAGTTGGTAACTGGTCAAGGCAACCACTCGGTGTGGAAATCACCCGCCCTGTCTATGCGCTTGTAGGTATGGGAACCAAAGCAGTCACGCATGGCCTGCACCAGGTTCTGGGGCAGGCGGCCAGTGCGGTAGCTGTCGATGTAGTTGAGGGAAGCGGAGAAGCAAGGGACAGGGATACCTGCCCGGGTCGCCTCAGTTACCGTTTGGCGTAGGCCTGGGAGCCGCCGCTGGATTTGTTCCGCAAACCAGGGATCCAGCATCAGATTTGCCAGTTCGCTGTTGTGGTTGTAGGCCTCTTGGATGCGCTTCAGCAGCCGGGCCCGGATGATGCAGCCGCCTTTCCAGATTTGGGCGATGGCGGCGATGTTGAGCTGGTAGTTGTGTACCCGTGAGGCCTCCTCCAGCAGGGCAATGCCCTGGGCGTAGCTGGCGATGCAGCTCAGCACGCAGGCGTCTTGCAGGGGGGCCATGCCATCGCTGGTGCTGCCAACGTTGAGGGCCATGGGCCCTGGGCCATGCAGGAGCTTTTCAGCCTCTTGACGCTCAGCATGCAGGGAACTCATCACCCGCGCATTTACAGATTCATAAATGGTGGGCACTGCCACACCGAGCTCGAGGGCGCTGATCACGGTCCAAAGGCCTGTGCCCTTTTGTCCAGCGATATCGAGGATCTTCTCGACCAGGTCGCCGCCGTCTTCAGGATTTTTAGTGCGGAGACAAATCTCAGTGATTTCCACCAGGTAAGAGGAGAGTTCCTCTGAGCTATTCCACTGGCCGAGTACATCGGCCATTTCGCTACCTGTGAGCCCTGCCCCCCGTTTCATTAGGTCGTAGGCCTCGGCAAGGATCTGCTCCACGCCGTATTCAATGCCGTTGTGCACGGTCTTAACAAAATGGCCTGAGCCGCCCGGGCCGATGTAAGTGACGCAGGGACCGTCCTCCACCTGGGCCGCCATCTTGCTAACCAAACTTTCGATGGCGTCGTAGGCCTGGCGGGTGCCGCCCGGCATCATGCTTGGCCCCTCCAGGGCCCCCTTGGCGCCTCCGGATACGCCCATGCCGATATAGCCAAAACTCTTGCTTTCCAGCTCAGCCACCCGCCGTTCGGTGTCGGTGAAGAGCGAGTTGCCCCCATCGATCAACAGGTCCCCCTCCTCCAGGTAAGGGGCAATGCTGGCAATGGTGTCGTCGATCGGTTGCCCCGCCTTGATCATCATCAGGATCCGGCGCGGCTTCTCCAGCTTGTCTACAAATTCTTGAAGGGTGTAGGCGGCGCTGATTTGCTTGCCAGCCCCGCGACCGGCCAGAAAGTCGTCGGTTTTTTGGGCTGTGCGGTTGTAAACAACGCTGGAAAAGCCATTGCGCTCAGCGTTGAGCACAAGGTTTTCACCCATCACACCCAGGCCAATCAATCCAAAATGCCCTTTACCCATGGCTTGAAGCTTCAACTGGCTTAGGCCCCAGTTTGGCGCGGGGAGCTTAAGGCGCCGGTTAAGGCGCCGCTTCTGTCTGGGATCCCAAGCGTTACGGCTGGGTCAGATGACCATCCCATCGGCGATCGAGGCGTTTTTAACCACCACCACCAGGCCATTGCGAATGTAAAAGCCGTGTTCGGGGCGGTCGGCCTCCTCCACATGGTCTTTGTTCACAATGGTCACGTTCGAACCAATGCGAACATTTTTATCGAGGATTGCCCGCTTCACCGTGGTGCCCTGGCCAACCCCCATCGGGATGCCCCCCCGCTCCCGCAGCAGGGCCCGTTCCTCTCCGGATTCGAAATAGTCGGAGCCCATCACCAGGGTGTCTTGCAGCACCACTTCGTTTTCAATCCGACTTCTAACGCCGAGTACGCAGCGGTGGATGCTGCAAGCCTTGAGCAGGGAACCTTCACCAATGATCGATTCGGTCACCTGGGCGTCCTGGAGTTTGGAAGGCGGCAGGAAGCGGTGGCGGGTGTAGATCGGAAACTTCTTGTCGTAGAAGGAAAAGGCTGGGCGGGGTTGGGCCGTAAGCGCCAGGTTGGCCTCGTAGAAAGCCCGGATCGTACCGATGTCCTCCCAGTAGTCGTCAAATAAATAGGAGCGGAGTTGCAGACCGTTCTGCAGGGCCGTGGGAATGATCTCCTTGCCGAAGTCAATGGCGCCAGGGTTTTCCTTAAGCAGGTTGAACAGCACATCGCGCTTAAACACATAGATACCCATCGAGGCCAGATAGGGCCTGCGGGCTGCTTCCGTGGCACTGAGTCCCATGCTGGCGGTATCCACCTGCATTTCCTGCAGCTCTGCGCCCTTCGGTTTTTCCTTGAACTGGCGAATCCAGCCAGACTCATCGGTGCGCATCAAGCCAAAGCCCTCAGCCTGTTCGGCATCCACCGGCAGCGCCGAAACGCTTACATCGGCGCCACTGCGGCGGTGCTCCTCTACGAATAAGCGATAGTCCATGCGGTAGAGCTGATCCCCCGAGAGGATCAACACCTCATCCACATCCCATTCCTGGAATAACCATTCGTATTTGCGGACCGCATCGGCGGTGCCTTCAAACCAGCTAGGACTATCCGGGGTTTGCTGGGCGGCCAGCACCTCTACAAAGCCTTGGCCAAAACCTGAGGAGAGGTTGTAGGTCTGGCTGATGTGGCGGTTGAGGGAGGCACTGTTGAATTGGGTCAGCACATAGATCTTGTTGATCCCGCTGTTAATGCAGTTGCTGACAGGGATATCGATCAGCCGATACTTGCCGGCCAGGGGCACAGCTGGCTTGGCCCGCATCTTCGTGAGCGGAAATAGACGGGTGCCAGCCCCGCCCCCCAGCACGATGCCCAGAACCCTTTTCATGCAATCCGATCATCCGGATGCACTCTGAATGAGCCTCCCCCTAACCGGCAAGGACCTGTAGCAAGTCAGCTGGATTTAGCCCCGTCCCTGGGCCCATCGCTGGCTTCCCCCTGGCTATTTAGCTCGAATAGCCGTTCAAGGGAATCCATGGTCTGGAGCCGTTGGAGCCTGGGTTGCGGGGCCCTAAGGGCAGTGGTGGGACCATGCAGCACCTTGTTGATGATCCCCTTGCTGAGGGCTTCAACCACCTTGCGTTCGCGCTCGGAAAAATCTGGTCCCATGCGGCTTAGGGCCTTAAGCAGCTCTTGCTCACGGATATCTTCCAGTTGACGGCGGAGCCGGTTGATTGTTGGTACGGCCTCAAGGCCATCCCACCACTCCAGAAAAGCCCGCTGGTCCTCTTCCAGCAAGACCTCGGCCTGCAGGGCCAATTCCCGCCGGGCCGCCTGGTTTCGCTCCACAACCTCCTGGAGATCATCAACATCAAAACACTGCACATTTGACGCCTGGCCGGCATCGGAACTGATGTTGCGGGGCACGCCGATATCCACCAACATCAACCGTTGGCGACGCCTAAGCCCGTTGAGCCGTTGGCAATTAATCAGGGGTTCATCAGCCCCAGTACTCGTGAAGAGCAGGGAACAGTCCTGGAGCTGGGCGTCCAGTTGATCGAGGCCCAGGCAGCGGATCGGCAGGTCTGGGAAGTCGGCGGAGAGGGCTTCGGCCTTGGCAACGGTGCGATTGATTAGCACCAGTCGCCTGGCCCCTTTGGCCTGGAGGTGCTGAATCAGCAGTCGAGCCATGCGGCCTGCGCCCACCACAGCTATTTGTTCATCACAGAGGGATACAAGCTCATCAAGCCCTTGGCCCTGGCCCACCTTCAGCTGGGCCAATTCCACTGCAGCGGAACTAATAGAAACAGCCCCGGAACCAAGGTTGGTTTCGCTGCGAACCCGCTTGCCAGTGCTAACAGCTTGATTTAGGAGGCGGTTGAGAATTGGGCCAATCGACTGGTGGTCTTGCCCCAGTCGATACATTTTTTTTACCTGGCTGAGAATCTGTCCTTCTCCCAGCACCAGGCTATCTAGGCCGGCACTCACCCGAAGCAGGTGCTGAATGGCCTCCTCATGGTGGAGGGCAAAAAGGTGGGGATTTAATTCCTGCCCAGGTAGGCCACTGTGAATTGAAAGAAAGTTTTGAATGGCGGCAACCCCCTCTTGGGGTTGCCGGAGAAGGCTGTAAATCTCGAGGCGATTGCAGGTGCTAAGGATCGATGCCTCCAGCACCTGCTCATCGGATCGCAGGGTTTGTAAGGAGCTCTGTAGGGAGTGCTCAGGAATGCTCAGCCTTTCGCGGATCTCAACAGGAGCCGTGTGGTGGCTGAGCCCTACGACGGCTAGGTGCATGCGTCAGGTGGGGGAGGGCCGATGACCGGGGTCGAGCCGATGCCCAACCCCGACTATGGCAGAACTCAGCGAAGGGCGATGCTCTTCGCCCCTTCCTTGATGTGCACGGTGTCGGTGAAACGGGCTGTGTTGTCGAGGGTGCTGATGATCAGGCTGCTGGTGCGAGTGCAGTCTTTCTCAAACTTCACCCCATGGAAAAGCAGACCGTCAGTGATGCCACTGCCAGCAAAAACTACGTTTTCACCGGAGGCCAATTCTTCAGCCTCATAAACCTTATCTACATCAGTGATACCCATCTCATTGAGACGGGCAATGTTGCCTTCCTTGGTGTAGTCGGCCCATTCAGTGGTTTGGGCAACGGCGGGGTCATACACCAGTTGCCCTTGGAAATGGGCACCGAGGGCCCGCAGGGCCGCGGCGGAGATCACCCCCTCGGGGGCAGCACCAATCCCCATCAAGGCATGGGTACCGGTGCCGGCAAAACCACAGGCAATGGCAGCTTGCACATCACCATCGGAGATCGGTTTCACCCGGGCGCCAGTGGCACGGATTTCAGCAATGAGCCCCTTGTGGCGAGCCCGATCCATCACCACGATCACTAGGTCGCTGGCGGGCATACCAAGCACTTCGCTCAGGATGGCGATGTTTTCAGTGGCCGACTTGCGGATGTCCACCTTGCCCTTGGCGGCCGGGGGGGCAGCCAGTTTGTTCATGTAGAAGTCGGGGGCATTGAAGAGGCCGCCGCGGTCGCTGGCGGCCAGCACGGCCATGGAGCCATCCTGGTTATTGGCGCAGAGGTTGGTGCCTTCGCAGGGGTCCACCGCAAAATCCACTCCGGGACCAGTGCCACTGCCAACCTCTTCGCCGATGTAAAGCATCGGTGCTTCGTCGCGTTCGCCTTCGCCGATCACGATCCGACCCTGCATCTGGATTTGGCCCATGCGCAGACGCATGGCCTCCACCGCTGCGGCATCAGCTTCATCCTTCTTTCCCAGCCCCGTGAGCTTTGCCGAGGCGATGGCCGCCTGCTCGACAACTTCAAGGAGTTCCTGGATGAGAGTGCGGTCCAAGGTGTTTGGGGGCGAAAAGGACTGGGGCCTAAGGCCTTTGGGCCTATAGCGGCGGCAACTGTATCAGTGCTAGCCGCCAGAGCTGCGCCCCACTGCCTTGGTCCGCTGCGTCGCGCCGCTTCCAAGGGGAACTTCGCTTAACTACGTAGAATTTGCTCCCCCCCTCTGCCCCAGCGATGACCCAGAAATCCCTTGTGATCGCTCCATCGATCCTTTCAGCTGACTTTTCCAGGCTTGGGGATGACGTAAGGGCGGTGGATCAAGCCGGTGCCGACTGGATCCATGTGGATGTGATGGATGGTCGTTTTGTACCAAACATCACGATTGGACCGCTGGTGGTGGAGGCGCTGCGCCCCGTGACCACAAAGCCATTGGACGTGCATTTGATGATCGTGGAGCCGGAGCGTTACGTGGCCGACTTTGCCAAGGCCGGCGCCGATCACATCTACGTGCAGGTGGAGGCCTGTCCGCATTTGCACCGTAATCTCAGCCAGATCAAAGATCTGGGCTGCAAGGCGGGCGCCGTACTTAACCCCAGCACCCCCTTATCGACCCTTGAGTACTGCCTTGAGCTCTGTGATCTGGTGTTGATCATGAGCGTGAACCCTGGTTTCGGTGGCCAGAGCTTTATCCCCTCCGCCGTTGACAAGGTCCGCAGCCTGCGGCGCCTGTGCGATGAGCGCGGCCTTGACCCCTGGATTGAGGTGGATGGCGGTGTTAAGGCCAGCAATGCTTGGCAGGTGATTGAAGCTGGCGCCAACGCCCTGGTGGCAGGCTCAGCGGTATTCAACTCGCCCGATTACGCCGAGGCAATCAAAGGAATTCGCCAAAGCCGGCGCCCGGAGATGGTGGCCGCCTGAAGCAGTCTTCATTAGTCACTGAAGACTTTTAGTCGATGGCCCCGGCGCAGCTGGGGCCATCAACTATCAAAAAACCAGCCGTAGCTATGCAGGCCGATCCCCAGCAGGTTTACGCCGATATAACAAACGCTGATTACTACCAGCCCCCCCACCGCCACCCAGGCGGGCCGACGGCCCTGCCAGCCCCTGGTTAGGCGGGTGTGAAGGTAGGCGGCATACACCAACCAGCAAATTAAGGCCCAGGTTTCCTTTGGATCCCAGCTCCACCAGCTGCCCCAGGCTTCATTGGCCCACACAGCACCGCTAATGATGCCAATGGTGAGCATCAGAAAGCCAACGGTGATAGTGCGATAGCTGAGATTGTCTAGGCGTTCACTAAGGCCAATATTTACGGATTGGAGTTCTATGGGTCCGCCATTGGCCAGGTGGGCCCGCTGATAGGCCCCAGTGCCAATAGAACTGCTTCGTAATTCCACCGCATCGCCCCGCTGGGTCCAGAGGACCGCCAACGACAGCAGCGAACCCACCAGCAGGGCTGCGTAACTCATCATGATTACGCTCACGTGCATTACCAACCAGCTGGACCGCAGGGCAGGCACCAGGGGGGCCGAATTCTGCAGGCTGTCGGGCAGGGCAAAGCTGGCAAAGGCCACACAAACCAGGGCCATGGGGGTGGTAGCTGCCGGCACCAGGGGGGAGGGCCAGCTGCGTTCCACCAGCAGCTGGGTGAGCGTGCAACCCCAGGCAAGAAAGCAAAGGGATTCGTAGAGGTTGCTGATGGGGAAGTGGCCGGAATCCAGCCAGCGCCAGAGCAATTGGCTCGTGAGCAAAAGATTTGCCGCTACCACCAGGACCCGTACGAGTTGCCCAGCAGGGGCCGCCTTGCCCCCGTCCTTTGCATCGCTGCCACTCAGGGACCAGAAGGCCAAGGGCAGGGCCAGCAGCAATGCCGCAAAGGCCAGCAAACCAAGCAATAAAACCGGATCCTTAAACACCGCTTCAAGCAAAACAAAGTGACCTAGGTCTAAGTCAGCCCGGGGCTGGACGGGGTTATCGGCTGGCGTCCCTGAGGAGCCATAGACCCCCCATTAGCCCAATGCCCACTGGGGCCCAGGCCGATACAAACGGCATCAGGGTGCCTTTTACCCCAAGAGAACTGAAAACAAATGCCAATAGGTAATACAGAAATATCAGCAAAACGCTGATGCCAAAGCCCTGGCTTCGGCTGGTGCGGCCGTTGGGTCGAGCGCCGAGGCTCGCACCAATTAGGCCAAATACCAAACAGATGGCAGGGAAGGAAAACTTCTCCTCGATACGTACCCTTAGTTTTCTAGCTTCCTTGCGGTCCCCAGCCTGCTCGAGGATTCGCAGACCCTCACGGGCTTGGGCCACGGTCATGTTATTGGCATCCTTAGGCAGATCGGCAAGATCTATGGGCGCCCCATTTAGGGGATAGAAATAGTTTTTAAAATCAGCAGTAGTATTGGTTCCGCCATTCTCAGCGATGGTTATTATGCTTCCATCTAGGAATTCCCAGCTGCCACGTTTTTGATCATAACGAGCTTGCTTGGCCTTAAGCATTTGCCGATAGTTTGGCCTGCTGAAGTCAAGGAGTGTCACATCTATCATCGCCCCTTCGAAATAATAACGGGCGTAAAATAGTTGGACTAATCTTTCCTTCTCACTTTGCTCGGCCCCTGCGACCTTGCCATATCGGGGATAAATAATATTCTCTCCTTTCTCTGAGTCTATGCTGCGGCCAAGCGCTTTTTGCAGCGTTACATAGCCGGCCCTGTTACTGGGGGGAACAATTGCATCATTAAAAATAAAGGTAAGGCCACTCATTAGTCCAGCCAGTACTAGGGCCGGCAGTACAAAGCGAGCAGTGGATACGCCGATGCTGCGTAGGGCGGTGAGTTCACTGCCGCCAGAAAGGCGGCTGTAGGCCAAAAGAGTGGCCATCAGGGTGGCCATAGGAAACGACAGCACCAAAAAGCCCGGCAACTTGAGCAGCAGAACTTTCATGGCCACATCTAGGGGAAGGCCAGCTTCCGCCACCTTGCGGACCAGTTCAAATACAACCCCTACGGAAAGGGTTACGGCGGTGAAGGCGGCAACCCCAAAGAGCAGAGGGGCAATTAATTCCGCCCATAGCCAACGATCCATCAGGGGAATTCTTTGCCAAAGACGCTGGCTTAGCCCTTGGATCCTTTGCAAAGCACGGCTTAAAAATGGTTGGTTATTAGAGGTGTTTGTCATTACAGCTTGAAGGATTCTCCGAGGTAATGGCGTTTCACCTGGGCATTGGCCGCCACCTCTAGGGCCGTTCCGGCCGCCAGGATCTGTCCCTCTGTGAGGATGTAGGCGCGATCTGTGATTGTAAGGGTTTCCCTCACATTGTGATCAGTAATCAACATACCAACGCCCTTCAACTTAAGACTGGTGATTAGTTGCTGAAGATCATGAACCGCCAGGGGATCTACGCCGGCAAAGGGTTCATCTAGCAATAGAAAGCGGGGCCCTTGCTTACCCACTGCCAGGGCCCTGGCCACCTCAGTGCGGCGCCGTTCCCCCCCCGAGAGTTGGAAGCCGCGCCGGTGGCAGAAGCGGGCCAGTTGAAATTCTTCGATGAGTTCATCGAGGCGAGCCCGGCGCAGGGGGGCTGGAAAGCCACTTTCCTGCAGGGCCAGCAGCAAATTGTCTCTAACACTAAGGCTGCGGAAGACACTGGCTTCCTGGGGCAAATAGCCGATGCCTTGGCGGGCCCGCTGGGGCATGGCCAGGGCCCTGATCGAACGACCATCAAGCAGCACATCACCGCTGTCCGGCCGCAGAAGGCCAGTGACCAAGTTGAAAGTGGTGGTTTTGCCAGCCCCATTGGGGCCCAGCAGGCCCACTACTTCGCCAGGTTGCAATTGCAGACTCACCCCCTTAACAACCGGGCGGCCCCCAAGAGTTAGTTCAACGGACTGGAGCTCCAGGCTCATGGGGCAGGCACCACCGCGGACTGCCGCTTGATCCGAAACCAACTTTTTACCTGATCACCCTGGGCCGGATCAGCCACTAAACGGTCCGCTGCCACTAGGTAGGTGACCCGTTGGGCCTTCAGCCGGTTACCCCCCTCCTGCACCACATCAACGTCACCGATCAGCACTATGCGTCCCTCCTTGGTGAAGTATTGGGCTTGACGGGCCGTAGCCACCAGCTTCTTTTCTGGGTAAAGGACTCTGACATTGCCTGTGGCGGTTACAACCCCAGTGGTGTTATCAGCCTGTTGCAGATCTGACTGCACAGTGATCAACGGACCGGCCCCAGGGGATGTTGAACCTGGGGATGCGGTCGCTGGGGATGCGGTCGCTGGGGCTGGGGTGGCGGGGTAGAGCTGTTCAGACTGGGGCAAGGGCTGAACTATCGGCTGGGGCAGGGGCTGGGCAGAGGCAGCAACGGGTAACCACAGGCAAGCCAGCAGCAGAGCGGTAAGCCGCTGGGGGACCAGAGCCGACGCAGGGATCGGCATGGGGCCGTTGCTTTTGGTGGGGGCCATACTACCCGTCCTCAGGCCTGGAAAAGATCAGTTGGGGCAAGGGCTCTACAAGGGGAACCTCCCCCTGCTGCAGGGCCCATAGCCGTTGTTGGCAGGGCTTTATCAGTGGATCCTCCAGCCAATGGGCTGGGGATGCCTGGGCAGAGCGCAACCTCCCTAGGCCCTCGCCCAGTAAAACCATGGCGCCATGGCTATTACCCCTTTCCCCGTGGAGTAAGGCAACGGCAATTTGAACGATGCCTTGGAGCCAACGGCGCTCCGGTTCAGCGGTTTCCTGCCAAAGTTCTTCAAAGAGGTCATGGCTGGCATACCAATCACCACCATTAAAAAAAATGACCCCCGCTACAAAACGGGGGTCATTGAACGAATCCGTCAAGTTCAGCGCTTGGCAGCCTTTTTGGCGGGCAATTTACGGAGGCGGATCGACTCTGGGGTTACCTCGAGCATCTCATCGGGACCGATATATTCCAGGGCCCGTTCCAGATTCATCTGAATTGGCGCCTGGAGGGTATCTAAAACTTCAGCGCCAGCGGACCTGATGTTGGTGACCTGCTTAGCCTTACAGACATTTAGTTCAATGTCCTGGGCGCGATTGTTTTCACCAACAATCATCCCCTTGTAAACCTTGGTGCCTGGGGTAATGAAGAACTGACCTCGATCTTCTGCCCCCTTAAGAGCATAGAAGGTGGCCACACCCTCTTCGAAGGAAATAAGCACCCCGTTGCGACGGGTGTCTAGGTCCCCTTGCATCTTGCGATATTCCAGGAAGGAGTGGCTCATGATTCCTTCGCCGCGGGTGGCGCGGATGAAGTCCCCACGGAAACCGATCAAGCCCCTGGCGGGCACCACAAACTCCAGCTGGGTGCGGTTGTCCATCCCCGTTTCCATATTTTGCATCTCGCCCTTGCGGATGCCAAGCCGTTCGATGCAGTTGCCCACTGCCTCTTCAGGCACATCCAAAACCAAGGTTTCAAAGGGCTCGCAGGGGGAGCCATCGATGGTTCGGAAAATAACCTGGGGCTGGGAAACCTGGAATTCGTAACCCTCACGGCGCATGGTTTCGATCAGGATGCCGAGGTGCAATTCGCCACGGCCACTAACCGAGAAGCGATCGGGGGAGTCTGTGTCTTCCACCCGGAGGGCCACATTGGTGAGCAATTCCTTCTGGAGGCGCTCCCTCAGCTGACGGCTAGTAACAAACTTGCCTTCTTTGCCAGCAAAGGGTGAATCGTTTACGCAGAAAGTCATCTGCAAGGTGGGTTCATCCACCTTGATCAGAGGCAATGCCAAGGGATTATCAGGGCAGGCAACGGTCTCGCCGATATTTACATCATCAAAACCAGAAATTGCCACCAGATCACCGGCGCTGGCCTCTTGGATCTCAATGCGTTGCAAACCCTGGAAGCCCAGCAACTTGGTGATCCGACCGCGTTTAACACTGCCGTCATCCTTGAGTAATGCAGCTGTTTGGCCAGCTTTCACCACACCGTTGTGGATCTTGCCAATCACAATCCGACCAAGGAAGTCTGAATAATCAAGGGTGGTTATTTGCAACTGAAAGGGCTTCTCTGGGTCGCCCACCGGCGGTGGTACGTGGCGAAGAATCGCTTGGAACAACGGCAGCATCGTGTCGCTTTCCGTAGCCATGTCTGGCTTGGCAAAACCACCAAGGCCACTGCCGAATAAATAGGTGAAATCACACTGGTCATCATCGGCGCCCAGCTCGATGAAGAGATCGAGCACCTTGCTCACTGCCACCTCAGGGTCTGCCCTGGGTCGATCGATTTTGTTTACAAAAACGATGGGACGGAGGCCCTTTTCCAGGGCCTTTTTCAGCACAAAGCGGGTTTGGGGCATCGGCCCCTCGTTGGCGTCAACGATTAGCAAACAGCCATCAACCATGCCCAGCACCCGCTCCACTTCGCCACCGAAGTCGGCGTGACCGGGGGTATCAACAATGTTGATCCGGGTGCCTTCGAAATCAACAGCGGTGTTCTTCGAGAGAATTGTGATTCCCCGTTCCCGTTCCAAATCGTTGGAATCCATGACGCAAGTCGGTACGGCTTCGCCGTCACGGAAGATGCCTGATTGCTTCAGGAGGGCATCCACAAGGGTGGTCTTGCCATGGTCAACGTGGGCGATGATCGCAATGTTGCGG
>Ga0114960_10000995_pt1 | contig 23284 bp, 37 predicted proteins | sample C_130625_MF_Meta_FD_92637 | JGI IMG/M metagenome (GOLD analysis project Ga0114960, IMG submission 92637) | Freshwater microbial communities from Lake Croche, Canada to study carbon cycling - C_130625_MF_MetaG | ecosystem: Environmental > Aquatic > Freshwater > Lake | place: Lake Croche, Canada... | reverse complement strand
TTCTGCAAATTCTGCTGCTACTTCTGCTACGGCTTCTGCTGCGTCTGCAGCAACTGCTACTACTCAGGCTACTGCTGCAACTACTTCTGCTACATCTGCGGCGGCTTCTGCCACCGCTGCTGCCACCAGTGCTAGTTCTGCTTCTGTATCTGCTACTGCTGCTGCTACTAGCGCGTCAAGCGCGGCTACTTCTGCTACATCTGCTGCTGCTTCTGTATCTAGTATCTCAGGTTATGCAACTACTGCAAGTAACTCGGCTAGTGCCGCGGCTACTTCTGCTAGCAGTGCTGCTACCAGTGCTTCATCTGCTGCTACATCAGCCTCATCATCTTTAACTAGCCAGGTATCTTCTGCTGCTTCAGCAACTGCTGCTGCTACCTCTGCTACCTCTGCAGCCGCCTCAGCGACTGCTGCTGCTACCAGTGCTACATCTGCTGCTGCTAGCCAGAGTGCTGCTGCTGGCAGTGCTACTGCTGCTGCTGCCTCAGCAACGGCTGCTGCTACTAGCGCATCCAGTGCTCTTGTAAGTCAGACTGCTGCTGCTACTTCTGCTTCATCTGCTTTAACCTCACAGACTGCTGCTGCTACTTCAGCGGCAAGTGCTGCTACCTCTGCTACAAGTGCTGCAACTTCAGCATCTAGTTCTCTTACTACTTACAACACATACAAGACTTATTACCTAGGTAGCTTTACTTCAGCACCTACCCTTGATAACCAAGGCAATGCTTTAATCGTTGGTGCTACATATTGGAACTCAACCACTAACAATATGTACGCTTACTCAGGTAGCGTATGGTCTGCTATCTCATCTACCTCTGCAGTTACTAACGTAACTGGAACATCAGGTCGTATTACATCATCAGGTGGTTCTACTCCACAGATTGACCTTGCTACTACCGCAGTTACTGCTGGCTCATACACTTACGGTGGATTTACTGTAGATGTTTACGGTCGCTTGACTGCTGCATCTAATGGAACACAGCCGGTTACCTCGGTTAGTTCTACCACTCTTACAGTTGCTGGAACAACAGCAGTTCCAACTATTAACCTTTCAACTACTGCAGTTACTGCTGGTTCATATACAGATACTAACTTAACTGTAGACGCTTATGGTCGTATTACTGCAGCATCTACTGGTACAGCCTCTGTTCTTAAAACTGCTTATACTGCAACTGGTTCTATCCTTGTAGCCTCAGCCGCAAGCACACCCGCCAACCTTGCTATTGCTACTACCTCAGGCTGGGTTCTTGCTTCTAATGGTACAACAGCAGCATGGGCTGCACCCTCAACAACAGACGCAACCAAGGTTGCTCTTTCTGCTTATACTGCAACAGGTTCTATCTTAGTTGCTACTTCTGCTAGCACCCCTGCTAACCTTGCAATCTCTACTACTTCTGGTTATGTACTATCTTCTACTGGTACGACCGCGGCTTGGGCTGCACAAAATGATACAACCAAAGTACCACTAGCCACCCTTACAACTAAAGGTGATACCTACGTGGCTACTGGTGCATCAACTGTTGTTCGTCAAGCAGTTGGAGCCAACCTTCAATCACTCATTGCAGATTCAACTCAAACCAACGGATTACGTTGGGGAGATGACAACCTGCTCCTACAAATCATGCAAGCATACTAAGAAAGGTAACACTAACTAATGGCTGTAACCTCAAAACTGTTCACGTCAGTGGCAGCAACAACAACAACTAGCACGGTGCTTTACACCGTGTCATCTACTTCAGCAACAGCAGTGGTAACAAACATTGTTGTTAACAACTCTTCATCTGCTGCTGCTACATTTACTATGTCAGCGGCTAATGCTGGTGCTACACAGATTCCTTTGTTTAGCACAACAGCAATTCCTGCTAACACAACGGTTGCTATTGACTTGAAGCGTGTGCTTCCTGCTACTAACCCTGCTCTTACCATTCAAGGTGGAGCATCAACAACTGCAGTTTACCTGCACGTATCTGGAGTGGAGATAGTCTAATATGGCTCTTAATCAATTTCCCTTAGCATCAACAACAGTTGCACCTAGAGATTTAGCATTGCAACAAACAATTACTTCTGGTACATCCGTAACTATTCCTGCTGGTATAAACGCAGTATGGGCTGTACTTGTAGGCGGTGGCGGTAGTGGTGGCAATGCTGGTGGTGGCGGTAGTGGTGTTGGCGGTGGTGGCGGAGGTGGAGTTACTATGGGTTGGGTTTATGTAAAAACATCTAACTATTGCATAATTGGTGCTGGCGGTGTTGTTAGCGGTACATCAGGACTTCAAGGTGGAACAACAGTATTTGGTGGACTTGCTGCAGGTGGCGGGGCAGGTGGTAATCTAGCCATTACAACACGTTTAGGCGGTGGTGGCGGTGGTGGTACAGTTTCTTCAGGTACGCCTAGTGGATTAGGATTTTTTGGGACACCTTCACAACCAGCAACACCAGCAGGCTCAATTTCAGGTTATATGGGCGCTGGTGGTGCTGGCTATGCTAGTCAGGCTGGCGACCCAGGTGGCAACGGCATCGCAGGAGGCGGTGGCGGTGGTACTCAGGCTGCTGCGGCTGGTGGTGCTGGTGGCATAGGCGTATATACTGGCGGTGGCGGTGGAAGTGGTGCGGGAACCGCTGGAGGCGCTGGCGGAGCAGGTATTTTTGCTGGAGGAAGTGCGGCAGGTACAAGTAGTTTAGCCTCTGCTGGCGGTGGTGGTGGGGTTTTGGCTGTAGGCGCAAATGCAAATGGCACTACTGGAGTCGCCGGTGCAGGTGGCTCAGGTGGCGGCGGTGGTGGCGCAAGCGGAACAACTGCTGCGGCTGGTGGTGCTGGTTGTATCCTTCTTTATTACTAATTCTTAGGAGAATAAAATGACAGTTAGATATGAATACAAGTCCGCTTGTTGCGGACACGAATATGTTGAACAACGTGCAGCAGAAGAACCTATGTTTTTTCCTACATGCAATGTTTGTGGTGAAGCAGACTATGAACTAGTCAATGAAATCGTACTTGCAGATAAAGTAGAACGTCAAGCAGGACCAGAAGCACCTACAGAATAATGATTGACGATTTTCCTGCTATACATAGAACCATAGATGATGCTATAGATGAGTTCGAGGCATTAGGTTTAATTTAAGACAGCCCCGCTTAACGGCGGGGCTTTACTATTTAAGGAGCAACAGTGGCAGGTCGTGATATTACCGAAGGTCGCGCAACGCGATCTATTGCCGTAGATTTAGGCATAGGAACTGGAAACGTCTGGCAGAACACCGGTATTGATTACGACATTGCTCTTGGTGGTATCCCATTCTTACTTGATGCAACTGACCAACACCCATACGAGAGAGCTACTGCTCCTTTCCGTAAGAACCAATTTGATACACAACGTGACCCAGGTGAGCAATCAATCACAGGCTGGTGGCTACGTAGTCAGTCTTCATTCCATGCTGGTCAAGGCATTAAATTCTATGACCCATTCGCTAACCCATTTTCTACTACCCTTGCCTCTAACTCTTACCGCTATTCCACTTCAATTGGCGTAAACGTATGGGACCAAGGACAGGCTACCCTTCTTAACCGTGCTAACAATATTAAAGCTACTACTGCTGCTAAACATCTTGAGTCAGCAAACATTGGTGGTACTGATTATGTAATCATGCTTGATACTAACATTGTAAAAGTTACTGCTGGTGGTACTTCAACTACATTGGTAACTGCTTCAACCAGTACACCTATCACATCTTTTACTACGGACGGCACCAACCTTTACTACCTAGACTCAGCACACTTTAATAAAATACCGTTGGCTGGTGGTGGTACAACTAACCTTTATGCTGCACCTTCTAGCATTACTTCTTGTGCTATGGCTTGGGCTAAACAACGTTTAGTTGCTGGTGTTAACAACGTAGTCTATGAAGTAGTTGGCTCAGGTGGAGCGTTACCTACCGCTGTCTATACCCACCCTAATACTTCATGGCAATGGACTGATATTGAAGAAGCAGGTCCTGCTATCTATGCTGCTGGCTATGCTGGTTCTAACTCAGCTATCTATATGTTTGTTCTTAATACATCTGGTGTTATGCCTGTGCTTACCTCAGGTATCATTGCTGCTCAACTACCAATGGGTGAAATTATCTACTCTATGTACTCTCACCTTGGTGAGTATCTAATCATTGGTACCAACAAGGGTGTGCGAGTAGCTTCAGTAGATCAAGCAAATGGCTACCTTACCTACGGTCCAATCATTGTAGAGACATCTGTTCCGGTTCGTGGCTTTGCTGCCCGTGGTTCTCATATCTGGTTTGGCAATGGCGTTACTACTGGTAGCAGTACTTACTCTGGTACCTGGCGAATTGATTTATCCAATGAAATAGATACCCTTCGCTTTGCTTCGGCTCAAGATATCTATGCTGAAGCTATTACTGGCACTTCTTATGACGTGGCTTTTCTAGGTAACTCTAACCGACTAGCATTTCTTGCTACCAACAATGCTGATACTCCATCTGCTCTTGGGCTATGGCTTCAATCTGATACTGAACTAGTGCCATCTGGTTACATACAGACAGGTTATATCCGCTACAACACCCTTGAGCCTAAGAACTTTAAACGTATAGTAGGACGTGGTGACTACGGCATTGCCCCATCTACTGCTAACCCTACTGGTACAACCAAAGGCTCTATGAATATTTCATCAGTAGATGACCAAGGTAATCTCTATGACATTGTTTCATACGACAACGTAGTAGGTACTCCTGAATCTACAATCAGCAACCCTGTCGGTGCTCAAGATGCTATTGCCTTGCGCTTTACTCTGTATCGGGATGCTACTACCAACAGCATTGGTCCAGTCTTTAAGGGCTATCAACTCAAGGCAGTACCTGCTACCCCACGTACTCGCATCATTAAAATTCCTTTACTTTGCTTTGACGTAGACACAGATAAATACAACGCAACAGTAGGCTATGAAGGATATGGCTATGACAAACTAGCCGCACTTGAAACCATTGAAGCTAATGGTGACGTTATTACCCTCCAAGACTTCCGCACCGGCGAAACTGCCCAGTGCTTAGTCGAAGAGTTGTCATTTATCAACACGATATCTCCTGATAAAAGGTTAACTAACTTTGGGGGCACTATCGTTATCACAGTTAGAACGGTATAACATGTCATCAGATATAGCCACCATTGTATATTCCTACTTCTTTGTAGGAATTACTGTCCTTGCTGGTATCAGCCTTATTGCTCGGCACACGATTGTTAAGTACACAGATGAATTAAAAGATAAACTAAACAGGATTGAGTACGCCCTGTACAACGATGGACATACTGGTCTCATCAACAAGGTTGACCAGTTGATTGAGAATCAAAACCTTATCAAGATTGACGTTGAAGTAATGAAAGCAAAGTCAGAAGCATGAGCCAAGCAGCAGACTTTGTAGCCAAGGCACGCAGTCAGGTCGGGGTTAAAGAAACCCCTGCTAATTCCAACAAGACTATCTACGGTAAGTTTACCGGACATGACGGACAGCCATGGTGCGGTTCATTTGTTATGTGGTGTGCCAATGAGATTGGCTTTAAGGCTATGCCTAGCTGCGTCTATACCCCTGCTGGTGTCTCTGCCTTCCAAGGCAAGGGTCTCTGGACTAACCATGAGACAGCCAAGCCACAGCCAGGAGACGTAGTCTTCTTTAACTTTGATGGCAAAGGCGTAGAGCATGTAGGTATTGTGGTCAAGGATAACGGTGACGGCACGGTTACTACCTGTGAGGGCAACACGGTTCCTGATGGAACCAAGGGCAGTGAAGCTAACGGTGGTGAGGTTTGCCTCAAGACTCGGGCTTATCAGGCTAGCAACAAGCGCAAGATGCCTGTCTTTGTAGTGGGCTTTGGGCGTCCTAAGTGGGCATAGATGGACGAGGATCTACCCGAATATAAAATTTATGAACACGCTTCTTGCTTCCGTTGTGGAACTATGGGGTCTGTTAATGTAAGGGGGTGGGTGTTCTACTGCCCACCTTGTCATCAAGACTACCTTAAGGAAGAAGAATAAAATGACAGCAAATAAACTATGGACCATCTCAGGTACTTATGTCCGTGCTTTCGTAGCAGCGGTGGTAACCCAGTACACACTAGGTAACACCAGCGTAAAGGCTCTGTTCGCAGCAGGCGCTGCCTCCGTTATACCAGTCATTCTGCGCTGGGCTAACCCAAAGGACAGTTTCCCGGACGTAGCACCCCACATCTAAGACCCCTCTAAACGGTTCGAGGTTGCCTTTTAAGGCACTTTTACCTAGCAGTTGATATAAAGATACCCCCTTCTTAACCTAATCAGTTAAGTCGGGGGTTATTTTTTTATGCCTATCGGCGTGTCTTGCGGGCTGTTTGCCTGTACTGTACAGAACAGTACAGTACAGTCACCCCCGTGGGGGTGCCGTTACTGTACCTTCAGTTTCTTTCTTAAAGCCCGCCTGCGTCGTTCATTAGTACCAGCCCAGTACCCCTGTAAAGCTTCAGGGTAGGTCAGTACAAAGTTCAAACACTCAGCCTTTACTGGACATTCACGGCACATCTTTTGAACCATGGGGTGTACCTGTGCCCCCTTGAGGGGGAAGAATATATCTACATCTAGCCCTGCACAGCTTGCTGATGCCCGCCAGTTATCCACTTAGCCTCCTGTTGAATAGAATCCGCCGGTCTTAAAATGCACCGGTGTGGCAGACCATAGTCTGGTCATGCTTCTATCGCAACAGATAGGCTCTGTGTCGTCACCTAGTTCTCTAAAGAACTCTTGCTGTATCCCACACGCAGCGCATAGGTAATCGTATCTAGGCACAGTCCATCCCTTCATCTATCTCTGTCGGTGCGGTAGTGTATGTACCGCAGGCAAGGCATTGTTGCTTCAGGTCATACCACCCAACAGACCTAGTCTCTTCATCCCACATAACATTGACACGAAAGACTTTACAGCCACAGATACAGGCAAAAGTAGGTATGCCCTGTAGATCATTAGTCATGTTGGCTTTCCCAATACATCTTGTAGAACTCTAGATCAAAAGAGAACCGCTTCATGTGCTTAACTGTTGCCCCTGTGTGGGCATAGAGTGGCACACCTGCGCTGTGCATTAAAGTAAAGAAGTTAATATCTTCTGATACAAACTTCTCACCTACACCAGTCTCATTAAAGAATGGGATGTTGCCGTGTACTTCCCTCATCTTTTCACCAGCACTACGGTGCATGAGTAAGAACCCAAAGCCTGTTGCCCCTACCTTGACTAGAGCATTAACAGGTAGTGGGTGTACATAAGCAATCTTGTATGGGTCATCAGTGAAGGTAAAGACCGCAGGGTATGGGGTCATAAGACTTTGTTCATTCTCCTTGGAGATGAAATAAACCCCGGAAACAACTGGCTTTGTAGTAGGGTCAGCCTCATGCCATAGCTTCTCTAAAGCTTCTTTGGTCAGAGCAATATCTGAATCTACCCACAGTACCCATGGAAAGTCTGTATGGTCTAGCCAGAACTCAAAAGCGTTCTGTCTCTGGCGTCCTATCTGGTTGCCTTGCACTCGCATGGCTGACTTGATAGGAACATCCCCTGTGATTATTGAGTAGACAAGTCCTTCGGTAAACTTGCCGTCGGTGGTGCCGTTGTCGCACCAACAGACAATGACATCGCCCTTATTCTTCGTTGTGTTCGGCGCTGTTCTCGGGTTCACTACTGGTTTCTTTTTGGGTGTCTTGGTCATTGTAAGGTTTCCATCCTCCTAGATTTTGTAAGATACTTGCCAGCGCACGCTGGACTTTCATTCGTGCGCCATCGGCGCTAGTGCCCCACTCTTGTCCAAGCACAGACCAGTCTGCTTGTTCATTAGCAAAGCGAGTAATAAGAATATTTTGTTTAGCTTCTGATAGTTTGTAATAACCTTTGGCTATATCCGAACGTAAGGCTAGCCAATTCATGCCATCACTAATCTCGCCTGACTTAACTTGGTTACCCAAGTCTTTAATTTTGGCTGGCATTTCATAAGACTCAGTGATGATCGACGGCATGAACGCTTCGACTACCGAGATGTCGTAGTAATACAAGTCCGAGAGATCATAGCCTTGCGATCTTGCTTTCTCTCGCTCGCCAAACTTTAAGCATTGATTGCGTAGCGACTTGGCTATTAACTTATCACTATCTTTCTGTTCTAAAGTAGTCCACTCTTTAAACTTACGGGGATGGCTGACGAACCAGAGATACATCTCCTGCTGGAAATCGTCAATATCTACCATTGGATATTTCTTATGGTAGTCAGAGGCTATTCGTATTATCATATCTTTGTACGGTAGCCATATGTCCATCGGGTATCTCACGGTAGCAGTATGTTCCCATCCACTATAGGCACAGCGTAAGGAGTAACCTTGCGGTTCTTTTCTACCAAGATGCCTATGCCTTGATGCCAGTTGGCAATACCACTGGTAAGGTAGGACGCTTGCTTGATGTCCATTAGGTGTCCGACTTCAAGTCCAAAGACAGATTTGTTTCTACCATAGAGACCTGTGGTCTCATGTTGTAGTCCTAGTTTATGTGTGTGTCCGCATACAACAGACTTACCTAGCTTCTTGGCTAGGCTAAGAGCGGTAGAGCCTGGCACTTGTATGGCTCTGCCTTCATCACCATGTGCCATTACCCAGCCAGGTAGCAACTCTTTAAACTTGTGTAGATATTGGATGTTTAAAGAACGATACCCCAGCAGTTCTTCAATTCTCAATGTATCGAGAGTCGAGAATGCCGGGGCATATTTTCTAATATATGTCTGGATTCTATCCGTATGATTAGACCGTTGGATAATGAACGGTTTGCTTTTCCCGAGCGCCGCTCGGAAGTCTGCCATTATTTCATAGGTTAAATCAATTGAGTCTTGTAAAGTTGGCGCATACTCACCCGCCATTCCCTTGTTCCAACGACTTGGTTCTGGTGCGTCCAACTCGTCGCCCACGCACCATAGTTCTGTCGGTCGGTACCACTTGATGAAACTGAGTACCGACTTCAGGGCTACGGGGTCGTGATAAGGAATCTGTAGGTCCGATAAGACTACTACTCTTCGCATTAGGTAAACCTTCCCATTGTCCACGTTGGACAAGTAAGGCAATTATTGCATAGTTAGCAAGGTCAATGAAGGTATCTTCAAGACTTTCGAAGTTTGGCGTGTCGTTATTCGTGTCAACAAAGTGTGAAAACCGTTGGAGTTTATCAAACATTCTAACTCGTAGACCATTGAGAGGTCCCCCTGGTGCGAGTGATATGTTAAGCGGACCATAGTCTTGTTGCTTTCGTAGGAGTAAAGTCCGAAGCTGGTTGAGAATAACATCTACATCCTTTCGCAATTGGTTGTAGCCAGAGTCGGCTATGTGTGGACTATTCATTTTTAAGTACTTCCTTAACCTGTAGTTCAAAGTTCTTCATTGATTCTTTTACCTGTAACTCTTGCCATACTTTCTCGGCTTGGTTTAATGGGGCGGCTATAAGTAGCGCCGTCAATCCAATGAGGAGTTCTTGCGCTTCTTTAATGTTGTCCTTGCTAACATGATAGATATCATAAAGAGCGCCAAGTAAATCCAGCGTCTTTGTTTCCGTAAGTCCAATCCCTATGCTCCCTTCCATGTGCTCAACGTGCGTCCATATGGTCTCATCAAGAGGTAATACAATCTCTGACTCGCTCATCTATCCACTCCTTTCCTAGTTTAATGACGACGCTATTTACGTCTTCACCTTCGGGCATTGGTATTACATTGGCATTAGGAAGTTCCCGAGTTATCTTCTTGCCAAACTCAGCGCCTGCATTGTCACCATCTGTAAGGATAATAACCATATCAAAGTCATCTAAGATTCTTGTGTAATGAGACTTCCAATTGTTAGCCCCAGGTATACCTATTGTTGGATGATTAGTTTTGACTGACATAACAATACAATCAAACTCACCCTCAGTAACACAGATATATTTCTGTGCTATAAAACAAGCAGAGGTATTAAACATTGTAGTCTTAGCCCCTGCCATTCCCATGTACTTAGGGTCTTCGCCTTTCATAGCACGGAACCTAATATCTACTACACCACTAGGTGTAACGTAAGGAATAGCAAGCCTACCTAAGAATTGTTCATGACCCGGGAGCGGTTCGGCGACTACCCCCAGATGAAATCTGCGAGCTTCTTCTACCGAGAGTTGCCTTGTCGACAGGTATTCTTCCGCTAGTTCTATACGGGACCCGTACTGTTGGGTTGCTCGTAGTAGAAATTGTCGATGCGAATTCGATAGCCTCACTTAAGGTTCCACCCCTCTCCTTCATAATCAAATCGTATGTATCACCCGATACACCACAACTAAAACATTTAAATCTGTTAGCGTCAAAGTTTACTGCGCCACTAGCATTACTATCATCATGAAATGGGCAAAGCATTTTGCGCCATCCACCACCATGACTTGGTATCTTGGCACCTATGTGCTCAAGATAGTCAACGATACTATGTTTGTCCAAGTGATTTCCTCAACAATTCTATCCAGACTTGACCAGGCATAGTAGCATACCATTCGGCAGGGTTTCCCCGTCCCTTCCGCTTGTGTAATATTACGCCTGTCCAAGCATTGTCGTTAGCCATTTCGACTATCAACTCTTCTGTCCAACCAGCCAAGTCCATCTTGGCATGGTTCTTGATCTCTATTGTTACCCCTGGTATACCAGAGATATCACCTTTGTCTAAGGTAGCACCAGCAAGACGGCGGTCAACATATGGAAACCATTGCTTCAACCACTTAACTACATCTCGCTCTGCTTGGGAACCCTTAGCCTTGGCTGCGTTACTCATTCCAACTCCTTGTAAATCATAAGTCATCCACGCAAATCTCGCATAATTTCCAATCAAGCATAGTAACAAGCGTATCTGCGTCAACTTTAATTTCACATCTGGTGCAAATATCTAATTCATCGTGAGTCATACTGGCATCATCTCCTGTGTGAAGTCCCTGTAAACATCTTCTAGATACATGCTCGCCGGATCAAAGGATAACTGTATGTATGTGTTGCCTGTCTGATCTGCCTTGCCGTATCTATTCTTTACTGGTGCTACGCACAAATAGAAATCAATTCCATTAGGCAACATCTGTTGCCCAACTGTTAGTACCATAGCTGGTACTTGATTGACCATACCTTGGAGTGAGTTTCTTGGTTGACAAGGTGAGCCGTTGAAGCCCTCCTTAGTATGGTGAAGTACTAACACACAGGCATTAGTGTCCCGTGCTAAGTACTTTAATTCTTTCATTGCCTGTCGCATGCCACCGAACTCATCATGTCCATCCATTGCTATGTCCATTAAGTTGTCGACAACTATAAGCGTTGGGCTTCTGCCCCACATAGTTTCAAAAGCAGAGACTTCTTCGTCTAAGTCTTTAAGTGTAGGGCTAGATTCAAATGACCAATACAAATGATTGTTATCAGCCAAGATAGATTCAGCAGTGTCAGGCGAAGTCTTCATTAAGTTCTCTGCCTGTTGCTGTGTCATCTTGCCTGACATAGCAAGCAATCTCATAGCCATAGTATGAGCATTAGTATCAGCAGAAAAGTACAAGGTAGGTAACTTTAAACGTGCAGCTATATGTAATCCAAGTGAAGACTTACCAGCACCAGGAGTGCCAGCAATTATGGTTACCTCTGCTCGTCTAAGAATAATACCTGCCCTTTCAAAAGCCTGAAAGGGAGCCGGTAAAGGCTCCCCTCCGACTTCTGATTTGCGAATACTACGCCGTAATGTTTTCATGGTTTATGTCCACATCTTGTACAGATAGGATCTCTGTCATATGTAAATGGAATAAAATACATGTGTCCAAACAACTTACACAGCCACATGTTTACCTTCTAGTTCATCTACTATCCACCAAAGAGTATCAATCTTATCTTCATCGTCACTCTGTAATGTTGCTCTAAGCATAGCGCCTAGTGTAATAGGGCTAATGTTAGTCATCATTTAATCCTGTCTGGTACGAATGTATTCCAATCAGGCTCATGCTTTTGAACATAGATTGTTTTACACTTTGACGGATCTCCTTGTGCTGATGGACAGAAGTATCCTTTATAGATACCACCTTGTTTAGATTGACCCTGAATAGCAGTCATCTTTCCATGCTGACATGAGCGCCCCCCTCCAATGGGGGCTGGATTAAAAGGTGGAACCTCTGTTGCTTGGAATTGTTGAGCAGCATAGGCTAGGTTAGAAGCAGGTGTAAGTGGCGCATTAGTTACACCACGTACACTCGCTTCAAGTTCTGTGACGGCAGAACTTATAGATGCTAGAGCATTGGCAACGAGTTGATCTAACCCATCACCATTGTCTGCACGGACAGTTACTAAACTACCAGCATTGGTTTTAACCGTGATGCTGATAGGAGCTTCGGCATTACTCATTTATATCTTTCTCCTTTTTCCATTCACATTGTGCGGAGTATCCACACATGTTACAGCTATTAAAGTTAGGCAAGAACAAATGTTCTCGTCTAGCTTTATCGAACATATTAACAAGCAGTTCAATCTTGTCGTCGTCCATCGCCGCAAGATTGAACGGCTCAGACAGTTCGCCTTTACGTGCCATCCAGTAGTATCCAGTAGTAACATCAATGCCGTATGTTTTTCGTAACCCATACGCATAAAATGCTAACTGTAAACTAGAACCAGGCGTAGTCTTGCCGGTCTTTAAATCAACAATAGCATACTCACCTTTGACTGTATCAAAAAACAATCTATCAATAAACATCTTGACAGCAACGCCATTAATCTTAGGTGCCATCTCTAGTTCAACACCCAACGTTCCGTCTGGTGTGCGTGCTATTTGCATATGCGTATTAGTCTTACGCCACGTTACCCAGTTCTCATAAAACTTATAGCCATTGGTAAACCACCAGTCGCCATCTTCTGGATTGCGTTTAGGTGAAGCAACTCTCCAGTTACTAGTGTCAGTAAGATTATATTCAGCGCGTTCTTTTTCTGTTTCTTTCCACCATAAATTCCAGTCATCCAACAGACTCATGGATTTCTCCTATCGTATTCTTCGGTAGCGCGGTGGACAGCAGAGCCACCATAAAACCACCACGCTGGTAGTTCAGGTAACTTCATAACACGTGAGATGTAATACTTCCAGCCACATTCTAACCAAGTAGTTAGGCTGGAGTAAGAGATATGTTCTGGTATTTCGTGGTCGTCAATGGTAATCATTGCTCTCCTTTTGTTAGGGCTAAGGAGCGGGAAAGGAGAGAGCCAAACCCCGCTCACTTAGCATATGTAGCCTACCACAGGTGGCGTTGGATTTGGAGGACAACACCACCTGTGTCGCTAATCTGCGTTCCAGCTAGGTTTGATAAGTATATCAACCACAGATGACTCATAGTTAATTGACGTTTGCCATGCCCGTGCTTGCTCGAGTGTATCAAATGGTCCATAGACATGGACATCTGTACTATCATGGAACCTGTTGTCTTTAGCAATAACTATATACATCATAGCTCTCCTATCTCGTCATGTAATACATCGGGGTCATTGCCCCCGCAATTATTGTATGGATTGTGGTGTTCATCGCATAGGCTACACCTATCGTACTCATCATCACCACTCATCCACTTAGGCTCGGCTACCATTCAGCACCTGCCCATCCACTAACAACGTCTGATTGTTTTACTGATTGTTTAACTTCAGGACGCTTGCATAAGCAAGCCTCTTCATCACTCAAACAATCAAAGCAATATAAACAATAGATACATCTGCCATCCATCTTAAAGATTTCTTCTTCATCCATAATGGCTTGGCAACTAGGGCAATCATAGATGTCTACATCTTCAACATCATATGGGTCACCGGCTTTGTTATAGAAGTCATAGTTTCTGTCAGCAAACCAACTAGAGTAAGACTTACTTTTACTTGATGTTGAGTAGCCATAGTCTAACTGACATGAATCATTAGACCACCATACTCCTGTTTCATCTACCTTACCTGCCTTCTCATTAAGCAGATAGCATTGGTGCTTAGCCGCAGGATCTACGGTTAAGATACATATCTTGGAACCACTGGTGTAGTCCTCAAGCATGCGCCATACATGGTCATTGTCTAGTGCGGCAACGCCACCCATAGCAGGCAGTAAGTCCTCAGCAAAGACACGGGTATCAGACCGGTCATCCTTTGGGGGAATAGTTATATTTAGTATTCCATTGTGACCTAGATATGTACGGTCATCGTTATTTACTACAAACGGATGACAGTTAAGTACAGTCCGTGAACCATGCGTAGCATAACGAGCATGCCACATAGCATAGCCATTAGGATAATGAGTTCTTAATTCAAGGAACCTGTTAACAGATTCGTCAGCATTCATAGTCCGCTCGCGGATAATACGATGCTCTTCAGGTACGATAATGGCAAAGCCAAAACCGTGTGGATTATTAAGCGCGGAGTTCTCAAGCTTCTCTCTTGATGGTATAACTCCAGGTGGTATCACACATAACATACACATATCAGTTTTCCTCCTCAGGCTGATTGTAATCGGTTGATTCTTTATCAAACAATTCATTGATGATAAGGAATAGGTTAGGGTATTGCTTAGAGTTGTCACTAACATAGCCAATAAACTTGATCCATGATAGTGGTTTCTCAGTAGCAACCATCTTTAGGTTGCGAGTATATTCAACAGCCGCATGAACAAACTCAAGGGCTGATAGTACGCGTTCCTTCCGTAGTGTTCCACGAAAGACACGGACTTCTATAGTGCTATCGTTCTCAGTATTGATTGCTGAGTAACGACCGCTGGTTTGATAACCTGCTTTTACTTTCTGAACTATCTTACCTTTGTCATCAAACTTAGCATAACCAGATTCACGACCGGCAAGACGTTGGACTTGACGTTGATTATCATAGATAAGTTTCATGAACTTAATCTGATGTGCTTCTTCTTGTATCCAACTGCCACGTTTAAAGGCACGGCGTGATACATGTACATGGATGCCACAAGTTCTAGTGTTCCAAGACCTGAAGCCATTAGTCTTTAACTCATCAAGCATGTGCCAAGGAAATTCTTTTTGGAATTCCTCTAATGAATGGGGATGAGATACAATCTCAAAGCCATCGCTCAATGAACCATCATACTTTAGATATGCTCGGTCATGTACTTGATTGTATATATACTCAGCACCCCAGTTGTAGTCACCGTCTTTGGCTTCTACTTCTAACTCAAGACCTAAATGATACAAAGTATCACCAAAGAATCTAGGGCTAGGTTTGTATCCATAACTGTGAATGTAACGTGAACCATTATCTTCGTCATCCGGACAAGTATGACCTTCTGCTTCATAGTAATCATTACCACAATCAGTACATTCTATGTCGCATTCATAACATGAATTACATAGATACATGTCTCGGATATTAGACCAAAGAGCGTCATTAAACCTACGGTCATTACGAACATAAGTACCGCATTCATCACATGTTGTCCAATCTTCAGCGTTATCTGTTGCTTGGATTGATTTCCAACACTTATCACATACATCACGACCGTTTACACTAGTACAATGTGAACCAAGGATTCCATTTATATAATGGTTACCACATACAGTACAATGAAAACTACAATTTTGATGAACAACAACTTCTTCATTGTCATCAGTAAGCGCAAGCATTGGAATGTATCCATAATAATTTGTTGTTACTAAGTCTCGTTCACAACGAGGACATTGTACTTCTACTTCTACTTCTGGTGGTGCTTGTATATCTGGCATTGCTCTCTCCTTATTTTAGTAGTTAATTTAACCAGGATATTTTATCTTCAACCATATTAACTAAACAATCACCACACATGGGTAATTGTTTCATACCTATTGAAAGCTTCATGTTAATTGTTGCTTTACAACTTGGACATATGATGCTCATTATTATCCTTTCTTAATACCAACCGTGGTTACGGTGGTGTCCCCAAGCAATTGAAGGCTTACCATACCTGGATGATATGTAAGCCAGCCCCCGCTCAATTTGTAGCGGGGCTGGCGTCCTTGGGTCTAACGCCAACAGTTGTGGTATGCCACCGGCATGCTCACCTGACCAACGATCTGCGTCATGGTTGTAAGCACCGGCATTCCAATGTGATTCCCTTGTCCATAATTTATTAAGTGCTTTGTATTCAGTACGCCCCCATCCATACTTGCTCATTGCTATTACCCGAGCATAGTTCCTGGCTAGGTTAGGTGTCCAGTATTTGTTAGGCATTTCTTCACACCTATATTTTTCTAGTGTTAACGCACTAGCCCTGTTAGGTATGATGACTGACCAGAACGCTAAGTAAAACACCATTACATTAATGAATACTCTACGCATAGTGTTCGTCTACTTCTCTTAATGCGTCCTCATTAATTAACCAAGAGCCGTCATCAATAGAATAGATTTCACTGTACTTTGTATCCATTAAGATAGCATTGGACTTAAGCCAGTACTCCTGCTCATGTCTACGCATATCATTCCAGTTGGAAGGGAAGTCACCAACTACAGTGTATTCGTAGTCAACCATTGATACCCGGCAGACAGTTACTTTAGTTTCAGTTGCCATTATTTATCTCCCATGTTTGCTTCAGCGTGTCTTCGACATCTGTTATGCCAGCCTGATAGCCGTTCCACCAGGCAGTTTTGTAGGTAAAGTAATATACGGTACCGCCTACTATTAAGTCAATGAGTAGGTTGAATCCATTGTAAAACATCATAAGCTTGTCCTTTCGTCTATAAGCCCGAGATTCACCGCTAGAATCGGTTGATGTGTGATAAGCCTTTCGTTCCTATCACTCACATACTTGCTTCCCCACAACTGCTCGTCTATCTGGTTTTCTATGCGGAACATTAACCGCCACTCGGAATTGAGTGCGGTTATCTCATTTCCCACACGAGCACTTTCCAGCAAGCAACTAACAACCTTTGCTTGGTCGTGTGTGAGTGTTACTTTACGCTTGCTGTTGCGCCAATGCCACATGAAATACAGCGATCTAATTAGTTTCATGTGCTTCTTTACATTCATTACATTCAGAATAAAAACATATCCAATGATCTTTCATTATATTTTTACCTTCTTTCGTAGTAGTTTTGTTGAACATCCGACAGACTGTGTCTGCTACGTACCCGGCAGTAAAAAAAATAGAAGGCGGATGAGCCGAAGCCCACCCGCCTGTTGTTCTTTATCCTAGCACCCGATACGTATCTACAGCGATTTGAGTATAAGGTTTGTAGCGATTAGCATTTTCAATACCAGGACGACGGTCGAAGCGAGTAACAATACGTCCTTCAAAGACAATTGTTTTGCCTTCAAGTTCTGTCTCGATTGGTTTGTCGATAAAGACTAGAGGCATTGTTGTTATACACTTACCGTCATCTCCCCGAAGTGAGACGTTAGCAGTTGTGATTGAATCGGTTTTGATTTGGACATTCTTGATGATACCGGTTCCTACAGTTGGAAAACCGATTATTTTTTCTGTCATATTCTCTCCTTAGTTAGTTGGTTTTCTTGATTTGGCAACTGCTTTGCCGCAGGCTCCAGAGCAGTTGCCTGTTCTACCATCTCGCAGGTAGGACATTCTAGCATTCTGTAATTGAACGTAAGATTACACCAGTTACAGATTTTTTCTTTTGCTCCTATGGTGATGAGTTCTAGCATAGCCTCATCACTTGGCTCATAGGACCTATCCTCAAGTTTGGTTATTGGCTCGAGGAATTCCTCTCTTGCGTCAATCCAGTCGCAGGCATAGATGCTAAAGAACGGACGTTCTAAGCGGGTCTGAGGACTAACCCAATCGTGTCCGCTTGGCGTATCACGTAGCCAACTGAGTTGATTTTTGTACTGGATGTTACCTTCATCCACAATTTCGTGGGCAAGGATTGTTTGCTGATTATCGAATACCTCTTGGCATTCCATACAGCGTTCATCGAATAACTCCATAGTATTTTGGCACTTGGAGCACGTTGTTTCTACGTTGATACCTAGGCTCATAGGTCCTCCTCTGTATCTTGGGACAACCAGTTCAAAGGATTTAGGTCCGATTGTTCGTAGTCATCCTCCATCATTATACTCCAGCATTTATTACAGAAGCCAGTCATAAAGCGTTCTCTATCCTCAGGCTCGAAGTTGTAAAGCACTTCTTGGACAGGAGCCCCTTGATGATACATAAAGACTTGACGTCCTTCTATTTCTATTGTTCCGACTCCTTGGCACCGAGGACAAGGCAAGGAGTCAGCACGGTACATACCTTCGTATATTTTAGTTAGGTTGGTAAGGGTGAACATTACATATTCCTTTCTAATTCTAAATCCCATTCAGGTTTCCATTGGACATTTTTTGCTCCGAAATAACAATAGAAGCACACAGATTCGATTCCCCACGAATTACCATAATACTCATCTTTACATTTCAGACACGCTTTCAACATTACATACTCCAATCTGGATTCTTACTACACTTCAGAATCCACTGCTCAGACCGCGAGGCTTGAGATAGAACTGTCAAGTCGGGCTTTTGCTTTATCCGACTTTACAGTTCACGAAAGCCTTGCTGGGTTTTGGATTTAATCCTTTCCCCAAGGCAGAGGCGCTCGAACCACAGGGCGCAGAGGTGAGAGGGGATACTGTCTGCAGTCCAGCACGCTGTGCTATACAGCCAGCCAGCCACAGACCGACAGCCGGTCACTTGACCCGGTGGTTATTAAGTCGGGCTTGTCCAGTGTACTCGTACTCACCCTATAATTTTTTGGGGGTATAGTGACACCTTTGCCCTGAATGTCTAATTCTGTACAGTATTCTGGTGACCTTAGTCACACTTTAAAGAAAGTTTTAAATAATCTGTTCGTAATGGCTGTTTGAACGGATTAATACAGTATAGAGCAGAAAGTTCTTAATCCTGTATTCGCAGGCTTTTATATAGCCTGCTCATACAGTTACAGTACAGTAGTTATACAGACTGCTGCCGCGGGAAAGTACTACCTACTCAAGGGACAATAATGGCAGGAAATGGATTTGGCAAGGGTGAGACGCACTTCAAAGTAAAGGCTCTAGCCGAGGCAAAAGAGAAAGTACTATCCCTTGTAGAGGCTGGGGCAACCACCCACCAAGCTATGACGGCAGTCAACAAGAAGCCAGATACTATCCGTCAGTGGTTACTGCGTGACTCGGACTTCGCAAAGGCTTTAGCCGAAGCGAAGGAGCGAGGTGAGTCAACTTCGTTGGCGAGCATTGGCAAGGACAAGCAGGACCTAAACTTCTCAGAATTTTCAAAAATTTTTTTAGGGCAGACAGTCTTCCCCCATCATCAAGATTGGGTAGACTTACTAGAGGGACGGGAACCTTCTTGGCTTCATGAGTCCATGATTTATGAGCCAGCAGAACGGCATAGGCTCCTGGTCAACGTACCACCGGAACATGCCAAGTCCACCGTCATCACGGTGAACTACTCGACTTACCGCATCGCTCTAGACCCTAACGTTCGAATCATCGTAGTTTCGAAGACCTTAGTCAAAGCACGTGAATTCGTGTACGCAATCAAGCAGCGCTTGTCGCATCCAAGATGGCTTAAGCTCCAGAATGCTTATGGACCTGAGGGTGGCTGGAAACAAGACGCAGACACTTGGCGAACTGACACGGTATACCTTGGGGGCGATGCGCGTAACTCCAGCGAAAAGGACCCTACCATCCAAGCACTCGGTATGGGTGGACAGATTTACGGCGCTCGCGCCGATTTAATTATTCTAGACGACGTGATTACCACAGCCAACGCCCATGAATGGGACAAGCAAATTAACTGGCTACAAAAAGAAGTTATCACTCGTCTAGGCAAGAACGGTAAACTGCTAGTAGTCGGGACGCGAATTGCAGCCAATGACCTGTATAAAGAACTCAGAAATCCTAAGCACTGGTCAGGTGGTCGTAGCCCTTTTACTTACATGGGCATGCCTGCGGTTCTTCAATTTTCAGATGACCCGAAAGACTGGACGACTCTTTGGAAAGAGAGCGACGTCCCGTGGGACGGGGACGAAGACATCCCAGCCAATGAAGCTGGTTACTATCCAAAATGGGATGGTCCTTCCTTATTTAAGCGTCGTTCAGAAGTTACACCTAGCACGTGGGCTCTCGTCTATCAGCAAGAAGACATCCAGGAAGATTCCGTCTTCCCTCCAGCCTTGGTACAGGGAAGCACAAACGGGGCTAGAAGAGTCGGACCTTTAAAGCCTGGAGCGGTAGGACACCCTAACCACTTAGAGGGTTACACCATTGTTGGTATGGACCCAGCCATCGCTGGTAAGACTGCGCTCGTTGCCCTTACCTATAACAAAGCGGATGGAAAAATTTATGTTCTCGATTGTCTCAACATGGCAGAAGGTAACTACCAAAAGATACGGGCTGCTATTGAGGCTTACGTTGAACGTTACCGACCTCAAGAGGTTCGTATTGAGATCAACGCATTCCAGAAAGCCTTTGAACTCGACGAAGATTTACGGAACTGGCTCGCAGGGCGAGGAGTTAGACTTAACTCTCACTTCACCGGCAAGAACAAATGGGACACTACATTCGGCGTGGCTTCTATGTCAGCGTTATTCGGAACAATGCGAGACGAGAAGCACCAGAAGAACAACCTCATTGAGCTCCCATCTAGCGATGGTAGCGAAGGCATCAAAGCCTTAGTACAACAACTCATCACGTGGAAGCCAGACTCTAAAGGTCCTACCGACTGCGTTATGGCTTTATGGTTTGCGGTCATACGTGCCCGTGAAATGATTCAAAAAAATACCAATGTGACTCCATACCTCAACAACCGTTGGGCTACCAGGTCTCAGATGGAATCAAGATACTCAATCAACTTAGACGACGCTTTCGCAGAGCAGTGGTCTGATACCTTTGGATAGGACATAATCATGGCAGACAATTCAAAAGCTTTAAAAGCTGCAAACTCAGCAAGCAAATATAAAGCTCCTGCTGCAAATGTTGCAGAACGTAAAGCTGTTCAAAATGTTGCAAAAAAAATTCAAGCAAACGTTAGACCTGGTCAAACAACAAATGTTCTTCGTAAAGATCAAATGGCAACCGCGGCTCGTATTGTTCAAAAAGAAGGTCCATCTGTTACTAAAGAAGCAGGCAGAGGTCCTGGACCAGCAGAACGTTATCAGCTAGGCAGTGAAGTTATGTCAAAAACATCAACCCTTCAAGGTGCAGGCGGTGTCCTAGGTGGACAGCATGCTGGCGGTCACTCAGATGTCATGGCTGCTATTAAACTAGGTGGCTTTACAGTCAAGACTCCTATCATCAAACGTACCTCTACAAAGAACAAATAACTATGGCTAAAGTTACACCATCTCAAGCGCGAGCAATTGCTAAGGCAACAGTAGGGCGCCGTCCTACTAACGCTCCTGCTCCTGCCAAAATATTAAGAGTAAATTCCGGAACTGGTTTATCTTCACGCGAACGCGCACAGGTGTCTATTAAACAACCTGTACAAAAAATTGCTTCTTATGCTGGTAAGAAAACTCCAGGACAAGTTGCTCAAGCAGCATTTGAAAAACGTTCTGCTGCCAAAGCTGGTCTGGCAAAATCTTTAACTGCTAAGGCTGCCCCTAAGCCAGTATCACGTGGTACCACTAATAGCGGAACAAGTACACGTACAGAACTAGGCGGTATTGTTTCTAAGCCAGGTGCTAACGTTAGACGTCCTGGTGTTGGTGTAACTGCTCGAGATATTAAAAACGTAGTTCAGCAAAGAACCGCACGTCAAGATAAAGGTCCAGTAGCCACAAACGTTACTCCAAAGAACGCACCTCAAGGTATTATTAAAACTAGAGAAGAACAAAATCTTGCTGCCCGTGCTGCTCAACGTCGTGCTAATGCTCAACGCGTTTTAGATGCTAAACAACAAACAGGCGCAGCAAACCGACAATACAAGCAATCACAATCAAGTTCTTATGTTCTTCCTAGAGTAGCAAACCCAATGAACGAAGCATCAGCTCGTCGTGAAGTTGATGCCCGTGCTGCTCAAGCTGACGTAGAAATTCGCAAAGCACAATCATTATCTAAGCCTGGCATCCTAGGTGGGCACCATGCTGGTGGTCATTCGGATGTAGCAAACAATATGTCAATTGCAAATGTTGGTGGATTGGTATTAAAGACTCCTATTATTAAACCAAGTTCTACTAAAAACAAATAAGGACAACTAGATGTTAACAATTCCACAAGTAATATCACGTGTACAGTCGTTGCGCTATCGCAACACTTCACGTGATATGCGTAATCAAGACGTCCAGATGGTACGTCAGGGAAAGATTTCACAAGTCTACCCTAACTTCTTTCCAGATGGTATTGACCAGAACGTAGTCGCCAACTTCATTGACGTTGTTGCCCGCGACCTTGCGGAAATGATTGCACCTCTGCCAGCAATTAATTGCTCGGCAGTTAACCAAACTTCAGACCGTGCCCGTACCTTTGCAGATAAGCGTACTCGCATCGCCTCGAACTACTTCCGTCATTCAGAGATGGAAGTTAACATGTTCAATGGTGCGGACATGTTTGTTACATATGGATTCCTCCCTTTCATTATTGAACTGGACGAGGAAGCAAAGCTGCCACGCATACGCCTAGAAAACCCAGTCGGAGCTTATCCGGAGTTTGATCGCTACGGTCGGTGCATAGCCTTTGTTAAGCGTTACTCGATGACGCTAGGAGAACTGGTCGCCCAGTTCCCTGACTTTGAACGCCAAATCCTAGGACCTAGTGGTTACAAGCAAGATATGAACGGCATGCTTGAAATGATTAGGTACTACGATAAAGACCAAAGCGTTCTTTATTTACCATCCCGCTCTAACTTTGTATTGAGCCAAGCACCTAACCCACTGGGTAAGATGATGGTTATCATTGCAAAGCGTCCAAGCGTTGATGGCGAACTACGTGGACAATTCGACGACGTGCTAGGTATTCAGTTACTGCGTAACCGATTTGCTCTTATGGCTATGGAAGCCGCAGAGAAATCCGTTCAAGCACCAATCGTATTGCCTAACGATGTACAAGAACTACAACTTGGTGGAGATGCAGTTATTCGTACTGCTAACCCACAAGGTGTACGTCGTGTTGCTTTGGAAATTCCAGCCGGCGCATTTAATGAGCAGCAAGTATTAAACGAAGAACTTCGTATGGGTGCCCGATATCCAGAGGCACGCAGTGGAAACATGAAGGCATCTATCGTTACTGGTGCAGGAGTTGAAGCCCTTATGGGCGCTTTC
>Ga0114960_10000991_pt1 | contig 23406 bp, 21 predicted proteins | sample C_130625_MF_Meta_FD_92637 | JGI IMG/M metagenome (GOLD analysis project Ga0114960, IMG submission 92637) | Freshwater microbial communities from Lake Croche, Canada to study carbon cycling - C_130625_MF_MetaG | ecosystem: Environmental > Aquatic > Freshwater > Lake | place: Lake Croche, Canada... | reverse complement strand
TTACAACATGATTTAACTCCGAATGGTTATACTTTTTTTATTCGTGCTTGGACTACAGGAAATACTTCTGCTTATGCTGATGTTGAAAGAACATATATTTCTAATTCTGGTATTATTGGAATTTATTATTCTAGTGCGTCGGGTCTTTTCAATATTGGTGTTCAAAAGACTACAATTTCAAAGTATTTTTACCAATTTGTATTAACTGCGACCAACGCAAATAGTTCAAGTGTACTTACTACAAATATAATTAAGAATTCATACCCTTCTATACCTACTGCGAATACCCCTACATTCATTACAAATCAAAATGGCCCAACAATGGTTATTACATGGACTGATTTAACAAGTGGTTCAATAACATATACTATTAGAATATTTAAACAAGGTTCCCCAAGTATATTATTAAAACATATTGGTTCTGCTACTTCGCCATTATCATATTCACCGGCATTAGAAACAACTTCACCAGCAAATACATCTTTTACAGTTGATGGGCAGTACTATTTTACGGTCTTAGGTATTCAGGAATCTACAGATTCTGGCACATCTACATCAGGTGCTGCTACATATACTCCACCCACTCCTTCTGCTAACACGCCCACATTTTCGTTTAGTTCTATAAATATGAGTTGGACTAATACGACAAGTGGTTCAACTTCTTATATAGTCAAAGTTTACGAGAACATGACTGACCTCACACTTATAGCAACAATAGATCCCGCTACATCACCAGCAACATATCAACCATTGACATCAGGTTATTCTTACTATTTTGTAGTTTATGCTACAAATACATCCGGTACAGTAAGTTCACAGTCAAGCCAAGCTCAGTATAGTCCACCCAATCCTCCTACAACAATAGATCAAGATGGTAATAGTTCTACAATAAATATGGGTATTGTAAATTCTTATTATATGGTTTGGACGTACACGGGCACAGTTACTTCCATTCAAGTACAAATTTATAGGGGTTATACTAATAACACAGCTAATATGATTTCTCTAGAAGGAGGTCAAATAGATCTTACTGTTGAAACTAGTTACAGTTACAATTTAAATAATACTTCAGATTATGGGTATTATTATAGTTATAAGGTAAGAATTACTAATGATCAAGGTTCAGCAACTTCAGATTTTGCAACTGTCCTACCTTATGGGATTTTCGAATAACCCTTCCCGCTTCAACATTTCCTGAGCCCACGGCTGTATAACACCTTTTTCTACTGCGGTTGGTCTATAAGGCCACGGCGATAGATATACAGCATTAGGCCATTGCCCCGCTCTAGAAAAACCAACAAATCGTCCTCCTAATTCAACTGCCACATCAGTTCCTATGCCCGTTTCACACGGATTTACTAGCAGCCAGAACTGATTACGTGTATACTTAGGGTATTTTGCCATAAGCGGTGTAGCCCGACGAATAACCCCTTCAAAGAAACGCATTAGCCAAGGAACAGACCACACAGCAGCTTGTAAAGAAAAATAACAATACGGATCAACAACAATTTCCCGCCACTTTCCTAACACAATATCTCCCGTCGGTCCCGGACACGGCATTAAACGCATACAGACAATCTCCGGATTTGTCGTCATTATCACAATAGCCTCCTCTAGAGCATCATAGGAAGGAGAACGATCCAAAAAGAAGTCATCCTGTAGCAGTAACACATGCGTAAATGTTTCCCGTAAAACACGTAATGCCTCTATCCGTGACTCCAAGAAATCGGCATTCTCCGGTCCCTGTTCTATCATATTAATTCCAGCAGCCATTAACAAGCCCTTCTGCTCCTCATCTAGTCCAGCAGTAGCCAAATAGACAGGCCATGTTAACGCAGAAGCATACCGCCGAATAAAACAGCACGAAGCCACTGCTAGTTTATTGTATTTCGGACATGAGTTTACGAGAACACAAACTGAGTTTGACATTTAAATAGTTAAGGGCAAGATATGTTTAGATAGGATGTCAATGGCAAGGCACCCACTAACAGGCGAACCTATTCGTATTATGAGATCGGAAGCACACTTAACACGTGACCAAAAAACGCTGGTCTACATTACCAAAGACGCAGAGCCTTCTAACAGATGGGCACGCTGGCAAACCCTCGTATCTGACCCGCAAGGCCTCAATGTCTTAGAACCCGTACAACCAAATTACGTTCTCCTTTGGAATACGTTGAGTGAAGATGATCTACGCTTCTGGTCTAACTGGCTAAAGGTCAATAACAAAGCAATTCATATTCTCTTTGTCTCCGCAAAAGCAGCCGAGCAACTAGGCCAAGATATAATTAATAGTGTAAATGTCATCTGCTATAATGAGATGTTTGATCTCTATCCCTTTATTGAATATGAACTTAAGGATGAATCGCCCATCCCGCAAATCATCTTCGCAATCGCAACCGTTTTCCGCTACAATCGTCTCATCATTGACCTATCCGTTGACACATCAAAAGCAACAGATTCTGCTAGAATCTACGAGAAACAGGAAGGTGTTCTTCTAAGGACAAAGTTAGTCAAGGAACTCGTTCCTAAATTTGTTCTTATACAGCAGTATTTCCAGCATCCTCTTAATCGTCGTAGTCGCGAACTCAAGGAGTGCCTTCTCCGCAATATCAAGAATCCTTTCATAGATGAAATCCATCTCTTGAATGAAGTCAGTTACCCCGAATGGCTAAAGCATCCGAAGATTAAGGAGCGGGTTATTGTTAATCGTCTATCTTTTGACGCCGTGCTAACACACATTAAGGAAAATATTCCAAAGAACACGATTGTTGCTTTCGCCAATACTGATATTTATTTGGATGCTTCGATTCGCCACCTTTATAGTCTTTCCATGAACAAGAAGTTTCTGTCTCTTCTCCGCTGGGATGATCCTAATCCCCCGCAGATTCAAGATGATGAGCGACAGCCGTCCAAGATTTTTGGGCCGCGGCCTGACAGTCAAGATACATGGATTCTCTTGTCGGATGATATAACCTTTGATACAAAGTCTGCCGATTTTCAGATTCCTTTCGGCAAGGCGGGATGCGATAATGCCCTGAATGTGGGTATGCTCAAGCAGAAGTTCCTGGTAGCCAATCCTGCCTACACAATTAAGTGCCATCACATTCATTTGTCCGCTATTCGTGACTATAATCCGCAGGACATTATACAGAAGCCCATATATTTATACATTGATCCCACTGAGATTCTCGAGCACACTGTTGTGAAGTCGCTTCAACAGTATAAGATTTTACCCCCCGATACGCATGTCAAAAACCAGAATACTACAATGAAGCGTCAGATTAAGTATGTAAATGAAAATGCCGCTGCAACCATCTGCTCAATGTTGAAACGCCAAAAGGTTTGGGAGTTCAATATCAAAGAGGACAATCAATTCGTTTTCCCCGCAAAAGACGAACCCAATATTTACCATCTCAAGAACAAGTTTATGTCCGCAACAGGTCTCTTTTACGGCATGAAGGAGATGTATGTTGGAAACAATCCGATCTGGCAGGAGGGATGGGAGTCCAATTCTACGAATATTCTAGCAACAACACTCTATGTTCCCACCCTCTTAGCAATTCATATTACTAATCAGTGGGGTACAAATATTCCCTTGTGGTGTGTTCATTATCTATCAAAAGCCTTGGAAGCCCGCAAAGCAATCAAACAGAAAACCGGTATGTCGGCCGAATTTATTGTCTGTCAAAAGAATGAAATGGGTGATTTTCTGGGTATGCTAGAATGGCCGAAGTCAGTGGGCTCAAAAATCAACGTGGTGCCGTATGATGAAAAACTCCAGTATTATGCGGATGATCTTTTTGCGTTGGAGCCTGCTAAGAATCTTCCGCTTCCCCAAGATATTGCCAATCTCCGTGAATTAATCCCAGCATTCTTGAAGGAAGCTACAACGGATAAGGGAACTGTTGTCTTTTGTATTGAGGAGGATGATCAGATTCTGTCACGAGCATACTTTGAGCGTATTCAATCAATCACTTTTGCCAGTTGGCGGGTACATCGCATCGGCGCAAAAACGAGTCCAAAGACTATCCTTCAGGTTCTAGCATCGGCTAATCTTATGATAGGACAAGCAGAAAGTAAATGGTCAGCTCTATCATGGATGTGGTGCCTCAAGCCGGATGCCACTGTGATTGAAGTAATGCGTGATACAAATCCAGTCGGTGAAAATATCCATCTAGCAGGTGCGGCCAGCCTACAATACGTATTAGTCGTAGCAAAGAGGGAGCCCTTAGATTTACAGCGGGAGCACGCGGCCATAGATATCAATACCGCAACAAAGAACTTCTGTTTTCAAAAAGCCTTAACTACTGCGGTGCCGCAGTCACTAAAGCCCACAATCGTCCTGCCTACAGGACAAACAGGTCTCCATGAGCATTCGGGTGATACATTCCGCGAAATGGTTGAAATCTGGGCTGAGCGGGGCTACATTCAACTAGAGCGTTCTAGTACAACACCTTTCTGCTGGCTTCATGGAGTCGGAAAAATCCTCTTATATGATCGTCCCACACTCAAGTGGCTAGAGCCCAGTCTTCTTTATGATGTAGCGTTCTTCGGAAACCCCCAGCCTCCGCCTAGCCAGATGATGAAGACCCGTCCATGGACATTTTGGCCCCGTTGCCCTCGTAAAGTAGAGGATTTTGTTAAAAACCATATTCCCACCTATGAGGAGCGGACAACAACAAGCATTTTCCTCGGAAAAGTAGAAAATGGTGTTCAAATGAAGAATCGTCCGCTTTCATGGCAGCCCTTCATTGAGAAGTGGTCTATGCCGCTGGATTCAACAGGTCAACCCTATCCATTTACTCAAGATGAATATCTGCTAGAAATCAGTAAATCCCGTTTTGGTCTCTGCTTGGCCGGTTATGGAAACAAGTGTAATCGCGACATTGAGTACTTTGCCACCGGCACTGTCCCCCTTTGTTCCCCGGAAGTGGACATGAAAAGTTATATGAATCCGCCCAAAGAAGGTGTTCACTTCATCCGTGTTCAAAAACCGGAAGATATCACAGCCGCAATAAAAATAAGTGAAAGTAAGTGGCAAGAGATGTCTTCTGCTGGAAGGCGGTGGTGGTTGGAAAATGCTTCAGCGGAGGGTATGTTTCGTCTAACAATGGCGGCGTCTATTCAACAAGCATAGGGATTCCTTTTCCTAGGCAATAATCCGCAATTGCCTTCATAGCAGGAAAACCAATCTTGCCTGTACCAATAAAGGCGTGACGGTCCAAACAGGAGCCGCAGGGTGTGGCGGAATCATTGAAATGAACCAACTTCAATAAACTGGAATCTGCGTCCCAAATCTTCCGGATATAGGTCAGCGGATCCTGTCCTGAAGCAAAGACGTGGCAAGTATCCAAGCAAATCCGCAGCCGCGGTGAAGTGAATGACTGAATGAATGCTAGAAAGTCGTCCGCAGTAGTAAGTGTTTCCGAGCCCTGTCCCGCTGGAGTTTCCAGCAGAATAGGACACGCATCTGTTGCGGATTCTATCGCTTTCATGAGATTCACACGCATATGTTCCAACGCAACTGGAAGTTCCATGCCTACGCTTTTACCAACATGAACGACAACACCCTTGAGACCCATTGCTAGAGCGTACTGTACATTCTTCTCCAGACAGACACGACCGTAGTCCTCCTTAGTTCCGGGCTCGTGACAGAGGTTGATAACATATGGACTGTGAACATACATCCGCATGCCACCAGTAGCCTGCACTGCTCCAGCCGCCGCCAAATCCTCGTCCTTCATCTCTATCTTAGTAGACTGTGGTCCTGTAAGAAACATCTGATAGGGCTTCGTTGGAGGAAGTGGAGCAAGAGTCATGGCAACTGTCTTCTGTTTCTTCACATGGCAACCGATAAAATGGGATTCCTGTAGGAATAGACCGGGCAGAGGTGACAAAGCAGCAGTGGGTTCCTGCTGAGCCTTACTCAGATTGTTCAAGAAGTCGCGATACGCCTTTCGGCCATTCCATCCAGTTACAGAGTGGTGCCAAACCGTATCCTGTAGAGGAAGAACAAGATAGACATCAGTCGCCGCATCATGAAGAGCAGCATAGGCGAAAATCTGGAAGAGAAAGTCCACCCAGTTCTTCTTAAGGAGGCCTGTCATTTTGACCTCAAAGAGTTGTGTCGGCGTCTGTGCGTCGGGATGACCCTCTACAGCCTCATACGAGACAACTGTATCAAAGACGAGGTCTCCTTTCACAACAGAATCCATCTTTACTCGTGTAGCCACAATATGATCAAGAAAAGGCTGTGTAGTCTTAGACTTCACAATCTTTGCTTTCTGTGCGACAGAATACTCCGGATAGAACTTTGTTACTGCGTCATGAAGAGCCTCTACAGTCACCTTCTCAGCACTAAGACGCAGAAGTTCCTCCGCCACACATCCTAGGATTGAGTATGACTCCCCCTTAGGAAATACTGCTAGAAGAGCTGCCGGATACTTTCCAGTTGCGGCCGTGGGCATTACAAGCTTCTTCGGCAGAAGCTTCTTGAGGGCTGCCCTCCCCGAGGCATCCATTAAAGACAGAAGTTGACGAACACGAAATTGCTCCATTTTATTTCCTTCCAGCAAATACTTTGCGTGCGTGCCTATATTCAATTTTTTAAAGCCAAAAACGGATGCTGCTTCTCTAAGAATCCCACAAGTACTTTTGTCTTCTTAACTACCGCAAGTTTGCGGAGTTGACCCAAGACCCATTCATTAAATCGGGCTATCGGCATATCATTCTGCTGGTACCAATGAGTATGAATACATTGAAGCGGTTCACCCGCAACTGAGATTCCGCTGAAACCCTCTTTACGCATGATACGCCACTCTGCTTGAAGGATATCAGGTGTTACATCACCCTGCCAGAGTCTCCACCATCCATAATTGACTTGCTTAGGAAAATTTATAAAAGCATTGGCTGACCAACGCATACAAAACCACATCCGTAGATCTTCTAAGCAACTCTGCTCAAAGTAGCCGCTAGAGAAACACATTTCACGCCATTTTTCCGTCGTTTCAACATCACGCATGTATAGAAACCCTGCGTTATAATAGCCGAACCGACTATAATCCCGTTCCTTAATCATATGGGGACTCAGACCAAGGCGAACGTTTTCAGGAATAGTGGGAAGTGGTCCCAAATGACAGATATCCGCATCACAGAAAAATACGCCTCCTCCATTTTCCTGTGCTAGAGCCCAGGCAATTAGTCGGGGTTTTTCAGCACAGAAGTCAGCGAATAGTGTCGGAAATTCCTTACCTTTCATACTTTCCATTTGATCACGGTTTAGACCAGTATATGAATTGAGGGCTTCCTTATTCAAAACTTTCTTTCCCTTGTACGGCAGTGCGTTAACAGATGCGGCAGTCTTAGAATCAGTATAAATATACACTGCTGGAGGCACAGGATTCCACAGTTCAAGAGTAAACAGTAGGAGTTTTAAATCTTCAACTGCGTGCTCATTTGCTAACGTTGCGACCGCCATCTTTCTTTACATTGTCGCGTAATTTTAAGCCTCCGCTTTGCCTTATTCTTAATAAAAAATTGAAAGCCGCATACCAGCCGTAGTAAAGGTGGGTGAAGATACGTAGAAATGAGCACACTTAATGAATTGAAAGCAATTGCGGAATACCACAAGAAGCAATTTGTCGCAGCCGAGCAGAAAATGGAGGAACAGACTTCAGAGTTTGAACAAAGAGTTATCGCTTTTGAGACGCGGGAGGCTTATAAGGACAAATGGAAGGAGGCAATTGAGGATGGCCTTATTCATAATGTTCAGAGGATCTTGGAAGAATGCTATGATGCTTTTCTGAATGAGGGAGAGATGGGTGCTGAATTCGTTGAAAAGGCAAAGATGAAGATTGGTGACATTGATAGTCCGGAGTGGCAGAACTTTACACTTGAGGTTATTGAGAATCTGTATAAGAAGGGTTCTTTTCTTGAAGAGGATGGTAGTTTTGACACCTTTGAGTGTACTGCTGGTGGATGCGACGAGGTCACTTGGTATGTTGCTGAGGCTATTATTCTTCAAGAAGCAGAGTGGGCTTAGGTCACCTCTTACTCGTCAAGGAACAATTTCTGTTTACCCCACATAATCGTCCTATCCACCTTCGCCTGTGACATCGGTGTCTTATAGAGCCGAAAATCAAACAGAGCCCCACGGAAACGTTCATCCTTATTAGCATATTGCGTCTCATTATTTTCCCAATTGCTTTTACCAATATAATTCAAGGACGTCAAATTCGTCTGCGGCAAATGACCACCTTCTTCTGTATACACTTTTTTACCATCAATGTATATATCCCAATCCGGTCTAAACGATTCAGCATCCGTGGTTGTCAAGCAGATATGTTGCCACTTATTCAACTGAATAGCCTTTGGTACCTTGATACGCATCTTCTTCTGCCGAGCATCCCAGATTTCAAAGATGAGCGCAGCGGTCGGTACTAACTCCTTCGGCAAAGTAAAATCCTTCTCCTCTAAGGGGGCATCCACAGGACCCGGTCCTTGGCATTCCCATTCATCCACATTCGCATCAGAGATTTTCAAAAATCGTTGTGGTGAAACCTCTTTCGTAGGCTGGGCTCGGCAAACACGATCCGAATCCGCCGGTCGTGCCTGATTGAATTCCATCTGCTTGGGATCACTGTCGCCTCGTCCATCAATCCCCACTACCACATTATCCTGTCCAGAGCCGTTACCAAAATCAAATATCCGAGCATTATTGGTAAAAGCGTCAAAATGTACCCAGAAACTAACTGCTCGTAAGTATCGGAGTTTCACAGCAGAACCAAAGGCCAACTCTTGAGTTTCACCCAAGCGTAAGAACTGGTCCGCAGCGGGAGCCGTTGCTATAGGCACACCCTGTTCCAAAAATGAAGCTTGAATTCGGTTAAGTTCTAATCCCTGCGTCTTTCCTTTCCGTGGATCTTCATCAATCTTCACATTACCGAATTTACTGATGCTAGCATTTTCCCCATAATCAACAAAATCATCAAAGAAGCGGTACCAGACCATGATTCCCTCAAAAAACCACAATAAATCCTTGATCTCAGAAGGCGGTGCGGAATCTTCAATATTCTTGTCGCTAAAGCCATCTTCCGTTGACAAAGCACACTGAGCAGACCACGCGTCTTTATCCTTTAAAATTCGGCAGTAATCATCGCGACCATCCTTATTGGCATCATTGTAATAATCATCACGACTAATACGGAAACCCTTTCCAACAGTCTTTGATTTGAAACTATACGGATCTAGGCCCTCAGTCCCAGCCAAAGCACACGCAACAATCATAGATTTAGGGTCACCTGGTTTCATGACCATGCGGCAAAAATCATTTTTGACGCCATTTTTCTGAATATCAGCATATGCTTCTGTGTATCTAGGATCTCGGATCATGCCGAAATCTTCCGTGTTTTGCCCAGGTATAATATCGTATCTCCGTGGAAAAAACTTGCCGAAATAATTATCTGAACTGACATCCTCAAAGCCTTCTAGCATCATAGGTTTCCAAACACGAACATATTCATAAAGAGCAATACCAATAACTAGCACGCAGGCTAAAAAAACTAATGTTTCATGCGATATCATTTCTCTTCCCTACATTGAGCGTTGAAACGAATTAATTAAAAATGTCCACAGAAAGATAGGATGACAAGTCAAGTTGGAGGAGCAATAATAGGACAGGGTGATTACGGATGTCTTTTTAAAGATCCCGCACCCACCTGTGAATCCGGGAATCCAATTAAATCGGAAGTTGGAAAAGTTACAGTAACCTCAGGATATGGGATGCAAGAAGAGAAAAAGAAAACAGCTATTCTCAAGCAGATTCCCGAGTTAGAGCCTTATATCATTGTCCCCACAGAAAGTTGTAAAGCCGCACCAACTCAAGAAGATGAAGATTGGCAGAAATGTAAGTTAACAGCAACGCATTCAGAATTTATGATTCTCGGAATGAAAGACGGAGGCCGCACACTGAAACAGGCACTTGAAAAACCCGCCTATCTCTGTCGTAACTTTCTTTCAGTATTAGAGCATCTGCTGGAAGGTCTTCTATTGCTTCATGCGGCCGGATGGATTCATACAGATATTCACGATAATAACATTATGATTAATCATGCTGGAACGCCGCTTTTTATTGATTTTGGTCTAGCATTTAATAAGCAGAATCCCAATAAAGAAGAAATGGATAATTATAGCCAATTTAATCCCGCCCTCGTCTTTATGCCGCCCGAGTATCATGTCTATTCGCTTTTTATGCGTAATCGTGATCTACCTACTGCGATTCAGGAAATAGCAAATTCCCTACAATATCAAAATCTGGCTTCATTCTTTCAAAAGGTGATTCCCGTAAAGCAAGTGCTAGAAGACTTAGCAAATGATTCAACCGTTCATACAGATTCAGTCACATTTTACCAGAACCGCGGCGAAAAGTTGGATGTCTGGTCACTAGGTGTAGCATTTTATAATGCTTTCCTACACTGTCTAATGTGGCCTCTTAACTATAAGGTTCCTGAATTTAAAAATGCCACTCCGAGAATCAAAACTATCTTAGCCTTGATGCTAGAATTTAATCCGCAACAACGCGGCTCAGTAAAACAAGTCTTGGAATTAGTAAATCCTTATAATCGCTTCTTACGCGTAAATCGTTTACTAGCACCTGTCCCTAAGCCACCTCCTTTCTCCAATAATATCCGCATGCGACGAGGCACATTGAAGAATCCGCAAAATAAAGTGTAATTGAGTGATTTTCCCATTTTTGTATAATCCCGATTACAAGTCTTTGGATCAATAATGAGGACTCCATCCGCATCTAGCCGCGTAACGGGCTGAGAACCGGGTTTATGTGACCAGTAGCCATCAGGGTCCTGTCGGTAAAAATGGTAATCATCCATCGGATCAATTACTAGTGCGATCTTACTATATCCTATCGGGCTACGCTTCTTATATCCAATGGAACGCATTGTTGGAACATCCTGCTTAATCAACTTAATCAGGCTTTTACAACGCGCATAACTTTCCCGCCGTAAGGCTTTATTGGCCTTCCGTGTACCACCAGGCTGATGATACGGAACGTTACATGACTCGGCTCCATGTTTAGCACAATCCTCTACCCTCCGAGCATCCATCGCATTCATTGCGTATGAGAAACAGTTGTGGGAACGACGGATTGTGGCACGCTGAGTCCACCGGTCAGGATCAAACTCGGGCTCGTCGCCGGAAGTAGGACTGAGACGGTAGAATTGGCCGTGCTCGGAACAGAGGAGTCTGCCAGAACGGGCGGTTTTATGACATTGTTCATCATTCTTGAGACGGGCACGGCATCTGATGACCATAGCTTCTCCCTATTATTTAACGCAGATTCTCTTTCTATTGGTGGAGCAGATGAAGGAGCGGGTGTTTGAACAGTTATAATGTCAGAAGGACTGGGTGGTAGAATACTATTTGTGCCTCCAGCAGTTCCGGCATTATTTGATCCTTCGTTTACTTTATAAAACTCATCCTCCACTTGATGCATTACGATTTTTTCTACTGAATTACAGAAGTACACAAATTGATTCTTATGTGTCGGCTTATGGATATGGTCTCCAAAGAATCCGGAGTAGCGACCGCTTAACTGAAGATACTGCCAGCCCTCCGATGTTAGTTGCTCGAGGACCGTATTTAGAGAATAATATTTCTTATCAATCTTGAATAATGCTAGAATGCCGTTGCTCATTGTGACTGCTAAACTAACTGCCCATGTACTCCAATAAATTCCCGCAGAGGACATTGTTGCACTTACTGAGCCAGGCGATTGTATACTTAAAAGAGCGGGAACTAGCAGACTTCCTACTGTTACTACAAATCGCATTATGTTGAATAGAATAGTCACTAATTTAACACGCTGCCTGTAGTATTGGATTACTCCGCAATATCGTAAAACTAATATTTTGCGTTGAATGTCATTTAATTCCGATAATTCCATTAGCAGATCTTCAATCTTAGATACCATTCCTATCAACTAGCCATAAAATTGAATCTTTTATCCTAGTCATCGTGAAAATAAATGGCACCATCTCTTCAAGAAGTTCGCGAAATCTGTCAGTTGATTTCGCAGCAATTGGGTGTTGGCCACTCAGAGAAGGTCTATCAAGAAGCACTGGCTGCGGAACTTAGGTGTCGTGGCCACACAGTAGAAATGGAACGTGTAGTACCAATAAAGTTTTCGCCGACTACAGGTCCGGTTATATGCGTAGGTTATGCTCGTCTTGATATTCTAGTTCATGGTCAAAACGGATCGCCAGTTGTGATTGAACTGAAGGCGGCTGCGTCACTTTCAGTTCCCGCCCTAAGGGCTCAGATTAAAGTTTATCTTAAGGCTTTGCGTGAAGAATATCCGGGTGTTATGGGCTTTGGTGTTCAGTTCATGCAACCGGGTTCAAAGGAAGTCGGTCCAAATGAGCGTGTCCATGTGATTGAAGAGGATGATATTCCCGGCCTCATAGAGGCTCCTCTTGAAACAGTAACTCTTCTTGTTTAGACTGGTGCTTTCCAAAAAAGTGTCCACGCACGTTGGCTTTCAGTTATTGTTAATACACGGGAACAATCAAGCTCTTTTTTCTTAATTAGTTCGCACATAGCCTGTAAAACACCCGCCCATCCAGTGTGAAGGCATGTATCATCCATCACAAGAACTGTTTCATGTGTTGCAAGGGCCAAGCAGTTCCGAGCATCTATTAATGGACCGGGTTCAGCATGATCACCGTCAATAAAAATAAGATCAAAGTTGATCTTCGGTTTAATTTCAACCAATTGTGGTATAACAACTTTGGAATCACCAATTAGGATTGTATGCCTACCAGGAAAATGCACATCAATTATCTTCTTACAATCATTTACATAGTCATGGACGCCAATATCAACACTAACTACCTTAATATCGTCTCTGCTACTTAAAAAATACGCAGCACTGCGTCCAGTATTAAAACCAATTTCAAGAATTGTCTTAATCTGAGGATTTTTTTCTAGCAAATCAATGAAATAATTTACCTGCTCTATTATACTACCACCCTCATAATCCGGTAGTCCTAAGGCATTAAAATCTTTTTCGTAATTGTTAAATTTTATTGCTGAATTAGACATCATTTATTTGAATTAACAGGTTACGTTTAAGCCTAAGGACTACCTAACAAAAATACTAAAATGGCGGCTTTCCCTAAACGTTTTACGGATGCCACACGTGACGAGCAGTTCCGAATTATTGACCTAGGAATTCTTCTGCTGGACCTCATCGGAGAGCAGCAGCCTAAACCTAATGGGGAACAAGAGCAAGACCAAAAACTGGTGAAACTGCTGGAGGAACTATCACAGGAAAAGGAGACGGCGGTAAAACAGGCGATCACAGCAGTAAAGGCATTAGCACAGGATGAAGTCTATCAGCTTAAGATTGAAAACGCCCGTCTTACCGCTAGACAAGAAATGCAAAGTTTTAGCAGCGAAGCCCTACGGCTACTTCAAGACGAGATTCAGCGGAAGAATCAACTGCTAGAAGAAGCCGCTGCTAATCAGGTAAGTAGAAGTAGCCAACGGATTGGAAAGCAGGGTGAAAAGGAAGTTGAGACACTTTTCTCGGAGTATGTTCATGCGGATATTATTAATATGGCTGCGGTCGGACATAGCGGCGATTTTCATATTCATGTGGATAATGGAGCAGGCGCGGAGTCCATTTTTCTCGTAGATTCCAAGAAATATGAGACACCTATTCCGAAGTCAGAACGCGAAAAGATAGCACGCGATGTGGATGATGATTCAACTATTGCTGGAGGCCTGCTTATCAGTTTGAATAGCACTGTTCAGAATCGCCATCATTTTCAGGTTGATAGTACGGATAATAAGAAACCCATTTTGTATCTTTGCTTGAAGGATATGACATATGAGGAGTCGGGTCGGTCTATTGCGGCTGCTATCCGGATTTTAAACACAATCGCAACGACGCACGACCAAGATGAGAAGGAAAATCTTCTTAAGAAGATTCAAGCAGTCTCTAAGGAACTGAGTCAGCGGATTCAGGAAGCCACAAATGTGATTACTTCACTTAATAAAGTGCTAGAAGCACAGACTAAACTTCGCGATAAACTCAAGAAGAATTTATTGGGAATTCAGATTGAAGATGCTCCGATAGATATTATTACGGAGCAGCCGAATTTAACGATTATTGAACCGGCTCCGCTTAAGAAGGCACGGGGTAGAAAGCCAAAGGTTTAACGATATCTTCTTGTCATTCGTCTACCATTTTTAAATTTGCGGGTTCTGCGACGAGGTCCTCCACCAGCACCAGCAAGCCGCATCAACGCAGCATAACTAGTCTCACCTCCTCCACCTCCTACACCGCTTACTCCTGCTGCTCCATCTGCTTCTTCATTTTCCATACCACCTCCAGCACCACCTCCAGCAGCAGCACTAGCACCTCCACCTCCACCACGTGATCTTGAAGTAGATCGAGCAGCAGCAGCAAGAGCAGCAGCAGCACCAGCACCAGCAGCACGAACTAGTTGTTGTCTTCCTTGAGCTACTGCTCTTGCTCTTGCTGCTCTTGCTGCTCTTGCTTCTCTTTCTGCTCTTGCTGCTGCTGCTCTTGCTTCTACTTGTGCTGCTGCTTGTGCTTCCGGCGATAATAGAGTTTCTAAAGCAGCAATATATTCGTTAAGTGTTAGTTCAGGTACCGGTAAAGCTAATGCTGATGCTGATGCTGATGATGATGATGATGATGATGATGCTGATGCTCGTGCTGCTGCTGCTGCTGCTGCTGCTGCTGCTGCTACTGCTTGTTTTCGTCTTGCTATTCTGTCTATAACAGTTTGTAATAATTCTGGTCCAGCTATTACTTCTCTTGCTGCTTGTTCTCTGATCTCCCTCCTCAATGACTGAGCCGCTTCTCTTTTTCTTATTGAAGCCTGTGCTTGTCCTAAAGCAGTATTATTCCAATTGTCTATAATATTTGAAAGCACTTGACCCGAATTTTTACAAAAATCAATTTCTGATTTATGTTTTATCATAATGTTTGGATTTGGACCATTAGCATGATGATTTAAATAAAGTATATTCTTCTTTTCTCCTAGTATAAAAAAATTTGCTCCAAAGATACCAGCACCAGCACATGCGGGCATATCACAACTTAAAAAACAACCTTGTCTTCCTAAGGCCGCTGCGAACTTTCCTTCCTCTTCATCGCATGTTTTTTTCATATTTCCAATAAAAAGTGCCATTTTTCTTCTAAAATTACTTTTTGTCTGAAAATATGGATAAATAACCTTAAATAATTCTAAATCAGAAAATTCTATCTGCTCTGCTGTTTCACTATATCCATCTAAATATAATTCTAAACTAGTCCAATTTGCTTTTTGCTGACTAACTGAGGACTCGTATAAATTAACGCCATATGGTGGGATTGAAACAGATACGTGATAAGAAGGAGCTGCTGGTACTGCTGGTGCTGCTACATTAGCAGCTCGTCCTCTTTTTGCTAATAGTCTTCCTTCTGCTGCTACTGCTACTGCTGGTAGTGAATCTACTTCTTCCATTGCTGATGCTGGTGGTGCTCGTGGTGCTCGTGCTGCTGGTGGTGCTGATGATGAAGATGATGAAGATGATGATGAAGATGATGATGATGCTGATGCTGATGCTGCTGATGCTGATGCTCCTGCTGGTGCTGCTACTACTGCTCCTGCTGCTACTAATGCTTGATTATCATTCACAAGTATATTTCCTCGTCCAGGCTCAGCAATCGCAGCGGGAAATTCTATATCAGTTTGTCTTTTAATTTGTGTAAAACTTTTTTCTATTTGTTCTGGTATTGGAGGTCGTGCTGGAGGTGGTGCTAGAGGTGGTGCTGGTATAAAAAATACACATCTAACGGTGTAAGGGCATTTATATTTATAAATTGGCTCATTTGCTAATTGAGCATTTAAAAAATTATAATTAATTTCATTTGCCGCTTTAGCAAAATAATGAGCTCCATTAAGATTATTAAAATAAATATAAACTTCAAAGATATTTCCTTCTACAAACTTTAAACCAGGTTGAATATGATATCCCAAATATTCAATTATATTTTGGAGAGCACGGCCGACTGTGCCAGGATAAGCACCAGCACCAGCACCAGCACCAGCACCAGCACCAGCACCTCTGGCAACACCAGCACTGGCACCAGCAACAGGAGCAGCACGAGCAGCAGCACGAGCAGCAGCATTACATTTTGCTTCAATAAAACTGACTACAAGGTTTCTAATTCTTTGTTCATTCAGATTTAATTTATCATCTAAATTATTTATAAAAAAACCTGTAGAATATTCTTCTGATTTTTGAGCAGCATCAAATGTTCTAACTGATATAAAATCTTGAATTTCAATATAGATTTTGTTAAAACGAGGAGCAGCAGCACCAGGACCAGCACCAGCACCAGCACCATCACCATCACCAGCACCAGCAACAGCACCAGCACCAGCACCACCAGCTGGTGGCATAGCAAACTCTAAAGCAAAATTTGAACCACCAGGTGTGCTAAATCCGGCATCTATTACAAATTTGCGTATATTATTGTGAACAAGACATTTTAATATATCATGTGTTTTAGTATCAAGTGGAGCAGTTCCTTTTTGTCTTCTTTTCTTTTCTTCAGATACTACAACACTAGGAGCAGCAGCAGCAGCACCTCCAGCACCTCCATCAGCACCTCCATCAGCACCTCCATCACCTCCAGCAGGATTTAAACAAGAAAATCCTTCAGTAACATCAGGATCAAATAAAGTAGCATATTGTGTAGACCATAAACGTGCACATCCCATAGGTTCTTCTTTTTTATATCCCTTGAAAGTACTACGTAAATTATTGTTATAAAAAGAATTATGTATAACTGGTACAATTTTTCCACGACCATCAAAATCTTTTTCAAGTTCTGTAGAGAATTGATGTTTAATATTTTTCTCATCAACAAATGGCCTAATTCCAATAACTTTAATATTGAGAGGGTTAGGCGGAGTATTTAAAACACGCAAAGCAACTCGAGCAGGAGCAGGAGGAGAACCACGAGCACGAGCAGGAGGAGCAGGAGCAGCACGAGCAGCAGCATCACGAGCAGCAGCATCACGAGCAGCAGCAGCATAAAGAGCAGCAGCATCACGAGCAGCAGCAGCATAAAGAGCAGCATCAGCAGCAGCAGCACGAGCAGCAGCATCACGAGCAGCAGCAGCAGCATCACGAGCAGCAGCAGCAGCAGCACGAGCACCACCAGCAGCAGCAACAGCATCAGCAGCGAGGGGTGGTAATTCTAAAAATGTTCTTTCAAATAATATATCACCCTGCGATTCTCCATTAAGATGAGGTAATCTTTCATTATCTATATCTGCCCTAACAGCATCCCTTCTTTGACTAGGATTACTATTAGTATCATAAATAGTAATATATTGCGTTACACCCGCTTCTTCACCAGGACCAGCTAATCGTGGAAAATTTTCATCGGAGACAACAGGCGGGTCTGGAGAAACTCTTACACCAGGAAAATTGGCTTGTACTACCGGTGGAACAAAAGATACCGTACAAACTTGAGCCCGTAACGTATGTCCATAGCCATACATCTTTACCTATTTTAATAGACAGATTAAAAATCAGTTTTTTAATCTAGATATTAACTAACAATACTTAATTATGCATATATTTTATCAGTAATGCTATATGAAATTGGGTTATCTCTTCATTGAATATAAGGTCATGCGGCCCTTGATACAAATTTTTTAGATATATTTGTAGATTTTTAATTTCAGATACTGGTAAGTTAGGATTGGTAGAGGCTGGAAGATCCGCAACAACACTACCGCCTCCACTGCCACCGCCTCCACTGCCGCCCTCTTCACCACTACCATTTCCACTTCTGTAACCACTACCATATCCACCACCTCCAGCAGCAGCGGCAGCAGGTTCGGCGGGAACGGCGGCAAGGGCAGCAGCGGCAGCAGGTTTGGCGGGAACGGCGGCAAGGGCAGCAGCGGCAATGGTAGTAGCGGTACGGGCAGCGGCACGTTCAGCATCGTTACGGGCAGCGGCACGTTCAGCATCGTTACGGGCAGCTCGAGAAGGACTAGAAAATAGGGAAACATCTGTGGAACCTCCTGTGGAACCTCCTTGAGAATCTGCAGATACTAGAGATGCTGTTGCATCAGGAGATCTATATTGTTGCCCAGTTGCTGCTCCACGTGGGGGCGATTGACCTCGACCTTGAAGAACTGCTAATAATGCTGCTTCTTTTTCAACAATTTCCAGAAAAGAATTAATCATATAATAAAACGCGAAATCATATTTTGCACTTTTTGTGTCATTCAATATACATTCATAATTTACAAGAAGATTATCTATTCCTCCTCTGTACGTTGTCACTAGAAATTGTACTGCTTTTGAAATGTCCGGTAGGTCTGCTGTTAATGATTCAAGACCACGCTTAGAATTAAGATATTCTTCCCTTGTGGCTAGAGGAGAAACCCAAGCATTCATTTCAGAACAATAATCCAAATAGACTTGATCGCTAGTAAAATACATTTCTGCTGTACTTTCTGGATCTTCTAGCAGAAGAGACATATAGTGTTCATCCATAGTATTATCATATATTCCTCCTATTACTGGTGCTGCTGCTGGTGGTGCTGCCATTTTCCTCTACTTATATTCCACATAAAATAATATTCAATTTTTACCACATCCGTTTAGTCTTCATCTTTAAACTCAACAATGAAATGGTCCCGCATTTCTGTCGCCCACTTTAACCATAATTTCCCCACAAACGCGTCTTCAAGAACAAAAATAAGAGGGTTTTCCAACTCCGCAAAAGGCACAGCTTTGCTAGTAGCCCGAGGTGATCCAACTAGACCAACAAGCCCCTTTATGCGTCGCTCTAAAGGAAATCCACCCTTAAATTTCTTCGTCCAGTTTTTCCAAGCCCATTCAAATTGGAGGGCAGCACACTCATCCGCAAATCCCTCAACATGGCAAACCCGCCGCCAAGATCCAGCACACCCCGATGTTGCTTTCGCACCTCCACTGATTTCCCCATTATGCTGACGCAACCTATGATCTAAGTTAATGGTGGCTCCAACGTAGGTCAACCCTTGAGAAGAAGAAAGCAGATAAACATTCCAAGCCATCTACTATACAGCATCCATATTCCTAAAATCCTTACCTAGCATAATCTTCTTATAACGGCCCACACACCTAGACTTCCGGAGTAGCCGATAGAATAGACTAGCAAACGCCAGCGGATCAGTCTCTAAAGAAGCAGAAGCGGCACGATGACTCTTCTGCTGATCCTCCAGTGACCATTCATCGGGAATATCATTAGGAAACCACGTGTCATAAAACTTCTCCTTTGCCGTATCGCAAGTCATATCGTATCCAGCAATAATCCGCTGCCAGAAAGGTGTAGCGGTTTTAAGGTGCGGATAGATATCGCGGAGATTCCGAATATCAGCCTTCTCTTTCAATCCGTACAAAGCCCGCTTTTCTATGTCGAAAATTCGTCCCTGCCGTTTCCCCTGTTTCTTAATCCAAGAAGCAGCAGACATCATAAGACCGGGAATATCACTATATTCTACATCAGTTTGGAAACCATCAACATCTGCTAGAATGATACAACATGCTGCAAGACTTATCCGGCGAAATCCCTCCATTTCGCTCAAATCAATTAAGCAATTAATGACAACAATCTCCCGAGCACATGTAATAAGACGCAGTAACTTTCTAACATTATCCACTGGCAGCCGATCCGCAATATGCCACGCACGACTAGCATAACCCTTTGCCAGTGCTTGCGTTATCTTAAAACAATCTAGAGGGGCAAGTCCGCAGACTGTCGCCCTATCTGAAGCCTCAAGGAGTTGCTTCTTATTAGGATTTATTCGGTAGCAGGGCCAAGGATAAGAAGCAAATCCCTCCACGACAATTTCCATAACAAGATTTTGCTTTTTACAAGCACATAGACGCATAATAATGGCGACAATATCCTTATCCATGTCCCCGTCAAAGTCCAGTCGGCGGATTTTAACGGGAATAAAGAAGTCATTCGGACAGCAATATTCAATCCAGAAACGGATAAGGACGCCACCAAGTTCCCAGCCGCATTCACTTGCTAGAATCTCTTGGGCCCAGAAAATGGATTCACGGAGCTTGCCAACTAGGAGCGAATATTTCAGTGTTGCCTTGACCTCCTCCAGGTCGTACAGATTACGAGTAAGCATCTTATTTCCTTGCTACCAAACTAAAGCAGCAGCCCAAGCCTCAAATTTTTGTAAAAGAGTTGCCAAAAAAATTGAAGCACTTTTAATGCTGTGTTAAAAATTGAAGTAACAGTCAAGACGTAATCTCAATCACAGAAAATGCCTAAGAATACGACCGGTGGTAATAAGGCGAAGAAGGGCTCCAATAAGGAGGGTGGCAAGTCAAAGAAGAACAAGAAGATGGTGGATGATGTGCTGGATGACATTGCCACCAATGAAATTGTCCTCATGAGTGACACGACAGAGATTGTCGTGGGAAAGGTTGACAAGAAGTTGGGTAACGGAGCCTTCAGTATCTGGCTCGGTGGCGATCGTTTTATCCGAGCAGAGATCATTGGTCGGATGAGCGGCAAGGGTGGAAAGGTGTGGATTGATATCGGCAATCTTGTGGTTGTTGATCGCGGCGATAAGGACTCGGCCGTTCATGCCCATATCATTGGTGTCTTCAACTCCAAGCAGATTGCTCGGCTCAAGAGTTTAGAGACGGGGGTAGATGAGCGTTTCTTCAATGGAGCGATTGGTGCGGGCTCCGATGATGAGGAGGGCGGCATTGAGTTTGACCGGACTGAGGAGAAGCCGGAGGGGGAAGAGGCGGAGATCAACGTGGATGCGATCTGATCTCCGATTCTTTATAATATGAACAAAAGCAAAAAGCAAAAAAACAAAATACAATATTTTTAATCTGTGTGCTCGTCCTGTAGTTCATCTAGTTCTGTAACTACATCGGGCTTTGTTAAATCTTCAAGCTCCTCAGCTTCATCAGACTTCGTCAAGACCTCCTCAGCCTCATCCTCATCAGACTTCGTCAAGACCTCCTCATCCTCCTCATCCTCCTCCTCATCCTCCGATTCCTCCTCCACATACTTAGCAGTAAGTTCATCTTCAAGAGTGACGATAAGGTCCATTAAACCCCTCTTCTCCTGTTGAAGATGGTCAATCGTAGCAAGACGATTCATGGTATAATTACCTAGAGCAATAGCCGCCAGTCCAAAGATAAAATTTAGAAGACAACTCATCTTCAAATACATATTACTGTCATGATTCTGCTTCAAAAGTTCATCAAAATCCAGCGAATCAATACAAATCTGCCGACTATACTCCATTCTATTCATTATACTTCTTTTGTCTTAAAATACAAAAAAATATTTTATGTTTTTTATTTTTTTGTTTATCCAAGCATTTACTCAACCTTCCTCTGAAGACGAGCCAGATCCTCCCGCAGCAGAATGACCTCGTTCAGCAAGATAACCGGCCACGAGCGAACATCCTCTCCAAGTTGCGTCTGGATAGTCTGGAAAGCCGAAGCGTGCCGATACTTCTCAGCCTGGAGGGAAAGACGACGCTTGATGTTGCGATCCTGTTCAACCAACGGATCAGCCTCCAGCTTCCGCTTATTGAGACGCGGCTGCTCCTTCGGCTTCGGCCAGTAGGTCTTGAAGAGAAACATGACATAGAGGACAATAAAGGCAACAAATGAGAACTGAAGCCACATCTTCTCCTTATCAACCTTAGCCAGCATTCCAGCATAGTTCTGCTTGTAGAGCCAAGTGACTCCACGCTGACCCTGCGAAATTACGTTATTCAGAGTATTACTAAACATGGTATTCATTTTGATTTCTGTTGTGTGAAGCACGCTGAGATACAGCTCCGGCAACCACACTTTTCAATTTTTTTGAAACTAATAATCACAGACACCACTATCCCTCCGGTAGCAAAGTGTAGAGCAGTAATCATTTGCTGGACCACAGCCCGCATGCGTATACAGGTTGCCGCAATATTCACAGGGAATCTCCTCAGCAGCTGGATCTGCTGAAGGATTCCGCACATTGTAAGCAGCGACTGCGGTATCAATCAACTGCTTATTAGCATCGCTTCTTGGCACAGGAGTCCAGCAGAGCCAAACATCAACATCATAGACATGATAAGACTGCTGTGACTGAGACCTACTGCGAAGAACGGAACAAGTGAAGTTTGGTCCAAAGTAGTTATCCAGCAGAAAGAGACAATTCGTCAGCTTAAGAGTCCGGCCAACCTTGTAGTATCCGCCCTGCGTTCCCTGTACAGCGTAGTTCCATCCAGCCTGATTTACTACCTCCTCATATGTAACCTCGGGATTTGCTGGAAAGGAGTCATCGCGGCAATCATATGAGGCACCGGGAGCACGATAGAATGTAGTCTCCTTACATGACCACAACTTAACAGACTTCCGCCCCTGAAGAAGTTCATTCTTAAGAGTCTGTCTTAGCGTAGCTGCGTTTGTCTCTGCGTGGTCCCGAATTGTGTGGAAAAGAGGGTCGCATGCCATAAGCTCTAGGCATTTCTTCTCATCCTGCTCCTTGAAGGACTTGAAATTACTGGACATTTCCTGCAGATCATTATTATTGAAAATTCCCGACATGGCCACTGCTTTTTATTCTGGGCCCTATGGCTGTCAATTTTTCAGTTCCTTAAGAGTTTGCTTACTCCAATCAATAATCTGTTTGTGATTTACGAACACTTGATATGAATTATACGCAACAGGATTCAAAAAAATAAGTGGCGTGTGGTGCCAGAAACCGTTTGAGAAAGCATATGCTAAGCCGCCTCCGAACATAAGAGCACGAATATTATTTGTAGCAACGTGTTGAAAGACATTTACGATTGGTTGTTGGTATGACATTGTTCTACATTAGGAGACTAATCAAAGTTATAAAACCGCTGACGCATCTGCTCAAATGGGCCGGAACCCATCATCGCCCTCATCTGATGGTCTGACAGACCCCGCTTGCCGCCAAACACGATGGGATTGGTATTCCAGCGGAAGTCATACGGATGGACTCCAGCAATCTTTGCTAGAGTACGAATGTTAGTGTCATACACAGTAGGCTTCAGCTTCAGAGCCAGCATGAAAGCCCGAACCCGATGAGCAGACCACACAACATGGTGTCCATAGCCGGGAGGATAGAACTTCTTGGTGTCGTACTTCTTCCGCTGAATAACATCCCAGGTCTCGGGGATAGCAGCAGGAGCAGCAGGAGCAGGAGGAGGAGCGGCTGAGCGAATCAGTGGAGGAGGCGGAGCAATAGTAAGAGGAATCTGACAGTACTTAGCAAGAATATCCTCCAGAGCCGCCGCA
>Ga0114960_10000989_pt1 | contig 23436 bp, 21 predicted proteins | sample C_130625_MF_Meta_FD_92637 | JGI IMG/M metagenome (GOLD analysis project Ga0114960, IMG submission 92637) | Freshwater microbial communities from Lake Croche, Canada to study carbon cycling - C_130625_MF_MetaG | ecosystem: Environmental > Aquatic > Freshwater > Lake | place: Lake Croche, Canada... | reverse complement strand
TTGCGTTAAGAGGGAATCGAACCCCCAGTTCAACCTTGGAAGGGTTGCGTGTTACCACTACACTATTAACGCGTTTGCCAGCAAATGTCTAATTTTGCTGACACATATTTATTATTATTCTGTATTTATATTGTTTTTGCATTTATTTTATTTTTTTTGCCGGTATGGTTTTAAAATCCGGCTTTATATAACTGTAATGCAGCTAAACCACCAGCCACTTCAACAATTATATATGGAATTGCGTCGCGAGAAGACAATTTTCCTGCGGCCAAAAGAGTTAATGTTACTGCTGGGTTAAATGAGCCACCGGAAATTGGGCCACCTAACAAAACGCCTAAAGCGAGCGCCGAACCAATTGCTAAATAGTTGCCAGTTGTTAAAATAACAAAAACCAACAACAATGTTCCTAAAAATTCAACCAAGTACTTATTCATTTATATATTTATTATATAAAATTTTGTTTTTGTTTTTATTTTTATTTTTATTTTTATTTTTATTTTTGTTTTTATTTTTTAATAATTCTGCGTGACGAGTGAACCCCAAGCGCAAACTTTTCCATTACATAAACTTGTGTTGAAAATAGAACCTTTCTTTGCAGGAGCCGTGCAACCACCAGATCTTGCCATTCTTAACGCAGTTTTTACGTCATTTTTATTATAATCTTTATAACATAATGGCGCGCTTGAAGGCAGCCCTTGTTTTAAAGAACTTTTTCCTATAGCGGCACTCCTCTTTGCCGCCATATATAATGATGATGACGCTGGAGCATTATATTTTGTGCTCTGTGATACTGTAAAACTTTTTTGTAAATCGCCCGAATATTGTGTTGTTGGCTTTAAAAATGAAAAGCTTTGTGTGCCTCGCCCAAAATTATACTGAGTTGTATTTGTTCTTCTATATTGCGCGCGACCTTGAGCGAATGTGCTCGCACCGTCGGACGGATAAAATTGAGGCGGATTTGGGTGTATTCCGGTCAATACACCATATTCACTATGAACTGTTGTGTTTGGCGTTCTATTTGTGCTTAATGGTCCCGTAACTGGAGCACTAGCATAACTACCGCTCATATAAGGAATGTTTGCATATTGATGATAAACGATTGTTGTCATATACTATATCAATGGAAAATAAAACTATTGAGACAAAAATATTGACACAAAATTACTTATTTATTATTTATGGAAACCCAATTGACGACGTTTTATTTTTGCAGTTTTTGACTTTCTTCTTCGCTTTCTTCTTTTTTTCTTAGTTTTTCCTCCAATTTCTCTATTTTGCGCGCGTGATTTAGATAATGATTTTTTTATTTCTGTAATATTATCTTTTTCAATGGAAATATTTTGTAAAATATCATTTAACGACTCACTCTCTGAATTATGTTTTGCGGAAGTTGTTTGCCTTAATTCACTAGTTATTTTAATAAGTTTTCCCAAAGATTCTTCAAGGTTTCTACCTGCGTCAATTAATTCATTTATTATTTTTGATTCCTCTAAAGCATTGTCTTTAATATTAGAAACATCGCATTCTTCTTCGTCTTCAAGTTGCATAGCGTCTGCAAGAATCATATTATTTCTTGATTTAATTTTACTTAAAGATGTTAATAAATTACCACCTTTCATCTTATATTCGCCCAATATTTTATATATTTCAATGGAAGTATATAAAATCGGCTGTAAATTATCTTAAATAAAAACTTGCGCGTCAAGCTCCATTATATTTCCGCTGGATATTTGTGGTATTTGGGAAAATCCGCCTGATTTTAAATTGCTTCGCATAGAAGTAATCAATTGCCTCCAAGTTAATTTATTAGATACGTCGGTAATTGATTTTAAGAACGCCCATGTTGTTGCGCCTCTATCAACATTATTAATAATAGCGTCGGCGCTTGTTTGCATGTCATTGCAACCACTTATCATAATTACATCTCCGTCTGTTTCGTCCTCTTTCATATTTTCAGAATAATTTTCGCCATTTAATGAGTCCATATACTGATATCTTAGATCTAATATAGAACCGCTGTAACAGGAATCAAATAACGCGAATAACGTTACCCCTGGTTTTAAATTAGTTTTTATTATATTTTTTAATACGTCATCTGAAATAATTTGCAAATCTACGCTTACAATGTCTTGATCGCAATTGGTAGTTTTTTCATCACCGCTTTTATCTAGCTCGTAGCTTCCATGACCGGAATATGAGAAAAATAACAAATCTCCGCTTACTGAATTAACTAACAAATTTGTTAATGAACTAATAATATTTTTTCCTGTTGCATTCTCATTTAAAACAGTTTTAATATTATTTTTATTATAACCCATTGTTAATAATTTATCTTGAATGTTATTTACATCATTTATGCATCCAGCTAATTTATTTTTTCCAGCATAATTATTTATTCCAATTAACAACGCTTTTTTATTTGTTGCTTGAATTTTATTAACTTTAAATGAATTTATTTTTGCAACATTTGAATTGTATAACAAGTTCAACTGTGATATAATATTTGTATACATATTATTCAAAGAAATAATTTTTGAATTCTTAACAATTGAGCTATCTCTTGAATTTACTATTCCCGAATAAGCCGCATTATAAGAAAGTAAGTATGAATTTTTGTTGCTATTATATTTTGCAATCAACTCATTTATTCTATTTTTTTTATAAATTTCAACTTCGGCGTTTATTGGCATTTTGTATTATCATTATATTTAAAAAATTTCAAAAATAATGATTATTAATTTATCTTGTTGAATCAAACAATCTCATTAATATCTTCTTATAGCTCTAATAGCGGACTGTGCCGCAGAGTTATTATCTCCTCCATAAGAAGCATCGTTGTAGTTTTTATTAATGGCTTTTTGTTTTGCATATCTAATATAGTCAGAACTATCATAAACATATTTTACATTACAAGAGGATGGTTGGATACCGGTTCCATCGCATCCATTCTGAATCGCACCAAAATGCGGTTTTAAACCGTATAATCCAGGACGGCTTTGAAATGTTTGACAAGGTCCGCCGCAGGAATAATATTTGCGGCTCAATAAATCTCCGCAATTATTAATGGCGCGAAAAGGCGTGCAAATAGCGCGTTTTCCATTAACAGCTTTAGCATACCTTGTGTTCCACCCTTGTTTAAGTGTAAAACGAGTTTCCGCAAACTCGTCATTGTTATTTGTATTATAAACAGCTTGAGGAATAAAACCAGGAAGACCACCTCCTAATCTACTTTGTCTTCCAGGGATAATTGGCGTTATTCCACCAGAAGAACTAATAGGATTTGTATAACCAATAGACATTGACATTTTATATTATACACATATAAAATATTCTTTTTTTTGCTAAAATTATGTTTACATAGTTTATATGCAAGGGATAGAAATCAAAAAGATATTTATTACTATGTTGGTTTTTATTGCGTTAGACTCTATTTACTTGAGTTTTATGAAAACTTATTTTGACAATCAAATAAGGTCCATCCAAGGTTCCAACATTCAAATGAACTTAACGGCAGCAATATTATGTTACATTTCATTAGTTTTTGGGATTTATTACTTTATTATTAAAGATAACAAACCATTATATCAAGCATTTTTACTAGGTTTAGTAATTTATACTGTATACGAATTTACAAATTGGTCTTTATTAAAGAGTTGGAAACTAACAACGGTTATTATTGACTCGTTATGGGGGGCGACTTTATTTACATTAACTACCGCAATAATTTATTTTATTTATAGTAAGTTAAATAAGGTATAAGATATAATGTAAATATCAAACAAATGATGTTAAAATTTGCGCTGTAATTCACTAAACTAGAAGCAAATAAACAAGAAAATATAATAATTAAACTATCTCCTAAAATAGCATAGGCGCCTATTTCTCTCGCATATGCTTTAAATGTATCCAACATTGCGTTATAACCTTTTGGAATGGAACTAAAAAATATGTAAAACAAAACATCATGAATGATTTGAACTGCTAATGCCAACGTAATAAAATTAATAATACTAAATCCCGAAAAAAAGTATGGGTATAAAAATCTCGCTATAATAATTCCTATTATTACAATCAAAACATCCGCTAATACAGCGGCCAATCTATATTTTTTATACCACGATTCTAATACTAGAGAACGTTTTGACAAAAACGTAAAAGATAAAACAAATGTTTCAACGTATAAGACCCCAACTAAAATTGGCAAGTAGTCGCTAGTGTTGTTAAAATTAGAGATATCATTGAAAATTGGTTGCATATATTATATGGGTATAATATATGGATTCCCATACAAATAATATTGTCGTATTTACTATTGGGAGAATGAACCCGCCAACGCCAGGGCATATGCTATTGATTGAAAAACTTATTCTTCGCGCGCTATCTTTAGGGCAAACAAAAATAGGAATTATTGTTTCCCATTCTCAGGATATTCCAAAAAATCCATTATACTGCGCTGAAAAACGCGACGCAATATTACCAGCAATGATACGGGCATTAAAAGAACAAATGAAAACAAGGATGCCCCACGTTTCACCTGAAAGTATAGATGGAATTGAGCCAATAATTATTTGTATGGACGAAATTCCCAATTTGGAAAATCCACCAAAAAGCATGCTTATTAGATCTGTAGTCAAGTTACTTGAACTTTATAATTACCGGGAAATTCCTATTGAAAAAATGCATTTAATAATCGGGCAAGACAGAGCTTCTCAATACGGATTTATTCAAGAAACATTGTTAAAGTTAACACCTCCTATAATAATTCCAGGCGGGATGGACGTTGAAGCTTTACCAAGACCAGAGGGAGCAATCTCTGCTACTGAAATTAGAGGTTATGCAATGAACGGAGATTGGCCTAATTTTTTATTAAAAATGCAGTCCACTGGAATTGAAGAAGAGAGACTTAGAGAACTATTCAATCATTTGCACGAATTGCTAACCGCGCCAGGACCTGTTGCAAAAAAAGTTTTAAAAAGAGGGGGAAGAAGTAGAAATAAAACCAGATTCCATTCAAAAAATAAAAAAACTAAAACAAATAAAAAAACCAAAAAAAGAAAAGCATACAGAAGGAGTAAATAAATTTCATTAGTATAATTTGCAAATGATATTTATTTATAATTAAAAGTTTATAATTAAAAGTTAATAATTTGTTATAACTCGTGGAGCAATATTCATTGTAATCAATTCTTGAAATAGTAACTTACAAGCATAAGGAATCTCAACATAAGCAAAATCTGTTCTATTATCACACGTTCTGCAATGATGGACGTGCATTTGATCGTTATACGACGCAACAAGTCCACATTTTTTACAGACGTGCACTTGGTATTTATCTGATGCATCATACATTCTTCCGCGAGTAAATCTTGCAGCTCCATGTGAAATCATACAATCGCGTTCCATTTCTCCAAATCTTAGACCTCCATCGCGGGAACGTCCCTCGGCCGGCTGTCTTGTAAGATTAACCATAGGACCAATTGAACGACTATGTTGCTTATCGCTAACCATGTGCTTGAGGCGTTGGTAAAATACTGGACCCAAGAAAACAGTGCACTCCATTTGTTCTCCAGTAAGCGCATCGTACATGATTTCATTTCCATTTGATTCGTAACCAACTTCCTGTAACTTTTGACATATCGTTTTCACGTCAAGGTCTCCAAAACTTGTACCATCTCCAAACAACCCAAGTTCAATTAAGGTCTTTCCCAAAATAGTCTCCTTTAACTGGGCGATTGTCATGCGCGATGGAATTGCATGTGGATTTAAAATCAAATCGGGTTTTACACCATTTCTAGTAAATGGCATATCTTGTTCCGGAATGATATTTCCAATGGTACCTTTTTGCCCGCTTCTTGAAGAGAACTTGTCTCCAATAACCGGCTTTCTAACTGCACGAATTCTTACCTTTGCAAAATTATAACCGTCGCCATTTCTGTCAATGTAATTTTTATCAACATACGTTTCTTCGTCTGTTCTATAAATGCGACTTTGATCTTCATATTTAATCACCTTGGTATGATCGTTTCTATTTTCTTTAATAGGAGTTATCTTTGAAATAATAAAGTCGCGATTTTCAACTAGGGTGTTCTCTGGAATAACTCCGCGACCGTTTACCTTATTATAATTAGCAAATTTCATACCCTTTGTCTTATTGGGATCGGGCTTGCATCTAATTTCCTCATCTCCATTAATCTTTTGTTTATCTTCGTCTTTTTCCGTGTGATAAATTGTTGCTTGAAACAGTCCGCGATCTATAGACCCCTTATTAAATAACAACGAATCTTCCTGATTATATCCAGTGTGTGTCATAATGGCTACAACCGCGTTAAACCCAGAAGGAATCTTATTTATATGAATCATATCCATAATTCTTGTGTCAACCAATGGACGCGCCGGATTGCTTAGAACATACGCAGTTTTATCCATTCTGGTGTCAAAATTGGTTACATAAACACCCATAGCTTGTTTTGCTTGGGCGCACTGATATGTATTTCTTGGTGATTGGTTATGTTCTGGGAACGGAATACATGACGCCAATACTCCAAATATAGTACTAGGATGAATTTCACAATGTGTGTGTTTGAATATTCTATCTGATTCGGCGGCCGCACTTAGGTCTTTAGGTGTCATTGCAATCATAGACCACGACTGTTCTTCTGGATCAATATATTCAACTACTGAGTCATTTATCTTACAATTTGTCAACAGATCGTCCCACGTCAAAACATTTTTATTTAATTTCTCAATAACAGATTTCTTTACTAAAATATTTGAGTCTTTAACTCGCAAAACTGGTCTAGTAAGACGCCCGCTATCATTGCAAATGCGTATTTCATTCATCTTATAATCAAACACAATGGATGTGTAAATATTAATGATTCCCGAATGTTTCTTATCCTTCAGCATATTGTATAATTCTAATGGGTTTTCCGTAATACCAATCCAAGCGCCATTTATAAACACCTTAGTCTTATCAAACAATTCAACAGAAGACAGCGATTTAATGTCAATAATATTCGGTGTAACATATTCGTAGATTGGTATACTGTTTGAATGAATTGTAATATGTGTCATATAACTAAGATTTTTAACTACACCAACAGATTGACCCTCTGGAGTTTCTGCCGGACATAAGAATCCCCAAGAGGTATTATGCAGCTTGCGAGGGGGGATTAGCTTACCACTTTTGTCGGTTGGTGTAGAAATTCTCCTGGCGTGACTCAAACTTGAAACATATGTAAGACGGTTTAACACTTGGGCTACTCCAACTTTATTACTATTAACATGTTTAATACCAAAGTCTCCGGTAGAAAGAGCTCGCTTAATTCCATTCTCAATTGTCGTTGACTTGATTATTTTATAAATATTTGTTTGATTGATAATGTTTTGATAATCATCAACCGACTTCCAAGATCCTGTATTTATCTCCTTGATAATTTGCTTTTCCATATCTTTTACAAGCTTGTTAAAATAGTTCCTGAATAAATTATTTAAGAGCGTTCCAGTAAGATCAACGCGCTTATTCAAATAAGAATCTCTGTCGTCTTGTTTCACCCAATCAAAACTCGCCTGCAACAAACGGTTTGTCATGTAACCAAGGAAATATATTTTCTGAGTAGCATTCGCACAATGTGGGAATAAATCATTTGTAAGGATATCTATGGCAAAATCATATTTTTTCTTAGCACCAGTTTCTTTATCCATATTAATAGGGGTATACATAACGTGACTAGTAATATACCGGACACACTCCTCCCGAGTCATATGCATATTTGCATCAATAATTGATGCTTGCAATCCATTAGTCATTTCCAAATGTTTTTTGCTGTCAATGTTTAAAATAATTTTTTCGCATATCTCTTGATCTGAGATAATTCCTAGCGCGCGAAATACAATGAATAGTGGAATAGGTTGCTTAACACGAGGCAACTGCACGACAATCGGAAACCCAAAGCCGTTATTTTTTGATGAAACCATCATATTAATTTGCTTTGGTGATATACACTTATAATCCGGAACAGACTTTATTTCTGCTTGCCAAGTATACTTAGTATTGTTCTTTGATACATTGAAACAGTAAACCTTGTTTTCAGCGGCGCGCTCTTGACCTAGGACAGTTTTCTCAGAACCATTAATTATAAAATAACCACCGGCGTCAAACTTGCACTCACCTGTATTAGCGCGCTCTACGTGTTTATATTGCGTGAGTACACAAATATTTGAGTTCAACATAATTGGCAACTTACCAATATGAATTTTTGGTAAAGTTTTGTGATATGTTTGCACGTTATCCAAGTTTTCTCCATTTCGCACAACAAACTTGATATTAATATCAACCGTCATGGCAGACGCGTATGTAAAATTACGCAACCTCGCTTCTTGCGGGAACATAAGCTTTGTTGCTCCATTATTTTCTTGAATTTGCGGACGATAAATTTGAAAATTCTCAAACGTAATAAATATTTCAAGCGAATGCTTTCCGCTTGTTGCGTCAAAATCGTGGTCTGATGCAACTCGGACTGGATTAAACATTTCTATCGTTTTATTTATTTGATATCCCACAAAATTGTTATAGGATTCTAGTTGGTGTCTTACTAATCGTTGAAGGTGTTGACCTTTAAAATAAGATTCAATAATACTCCACGGTGTTTCTATATATCCGTCATCTTTTAAATTAAAAGGTGCTTCAGTATGTTGACTATCTAGTGACATGGTATTTGAACTCATTTTTTGGGTTAGTAAATATTTCAATTTGTTTTTATATTGTTTCAAATCAATAAATTGAAAACATAATATTATTAACCATCAATAATAAGCGTAAATAATAATATAAATATAAATATTGAATGTTTACACAATGCGAACCAGGACTTTTAAGAAACAGAATTACGACGATTTTATAAGGTCGTTAGATAAAAAGTTTCAGGATCCGCCCATAATCTCAAGCGATTTAAAAAAAAATAAAGAAAATGTTGAAAAAAATGACGAAAATAAAAATAAAAAGAAATGCGAAAATAAAAACGAACTTAAAAGTGACCTTAAAAATGACCTTAAAAGTGGAATTAAAAATAAAGAGAACAATGCAGAAATTAATGCAGAAATTAATGAACTAACAACTTCTATTTTGAACGAGTTTAATCGTGATTTTTTTAAATCTTTTGATTTAAATATTACGAATGAAAATAAATACATTGATCCAAACAAATTTTTGTCTTATAAAATCTTTGATAGTTCACGAATTAATAACAAGTATTTATTTTTTCCAAGATCAGTCATTAAACAACACAATAACGATTTAAATAACAATTTGGGGTTTTATGAAAATATAGTTTACAAAAGCCCCAAACGAAATTTTAACTTTCAGGAGAAATCGCGCGAGCCAAATATCCCAAAAATAAAAGTAACCGTAGAGGCTGATATTAATACGTTAGATGATCTAATTAAACTCACAGAGACGTATCCTCTTGATGAAAGAAAAGAATATAATGTTAATATGGAAGGACTTCATAAAATTAAAACTCCATTAATGGATTTGAATAATATGGTTGGAATGAAGGCTTTAAAAGAAAATGTTGTAGACCAAATATTATATTACATTCAATACCTTAACAAGAGTGGGGATTTTATGCATACTGTAATTTACGGCCCTCCTGGAACGGGCAAAACAGAGATTGCTAAAATTATTGGAGATATATTCAGTAAGCTAGGTGTTCTTAAAAAGGGAACATTCAAAAAAGTCACTCGGAGCGATTTGGTTGCTGGATATTTAGGACAAACTGCAATAAAAACGCGCGACGTTGTAAATGAATGTCTTGGTGTGGTACTATTCATAGACGAGGCTTATGCGCTTGGCAATAATGAAAAACGAGATAGCTTTTCAAAGGAATGTATTGATACATTATGTGAAGCTTTAAGCAATCATAAAGACAATCTTATGGTTATTATAGCCGGTTATGAAAATGAATTAAAAGAGTGTTTTTTTAACTATAATCAGGGGTTGGATTCTAGATTTACCTGGAGATTTAAAACAGACGACTATAAAGGAGAAGAGCTTTTTAACATATTTTTGAAGAAAGTTAAAGAGATAAAATGGGAAATAGCTACATCTGAACCAAATGAAACAAAAATAACAAGCGCCTGGTTTGAAAAAAATATAGACTATTTCAAATTCTTTGGGCGCGACATTGAAACTTTATTAGCAAAAACCAAAATAGTTCATGCTCGCCGTGTATTCTGTAAACCACAAAGCGAAAAAATGAAAATAACAATAAAAGATTTAGAAAAGGGATTTGAATTATATTTGAGAAATGATGAAGTTAAAAAACGGAAGGAAAATGAGAATCTTAAAAACGTAATTAAAACAATGTATGTCTAAGTGTGTTTTTTTAACGAAAATGTTTTTTTAACTTAATATAACTCTATGCTTAAAAAGACAATTAAAATAAATCCAGAGTTGTTTAAAATTGCCGATAAAACAAAAAAGAATCGCGAAAGAAAAAGCAAACCAAATTTGCCTTTAGTAATTAGACCAAACTCTTTGAAAAAGGAATTATTAAATAGAATTAAGGAACATAGAACGCGTTCCGAAGATACGGTAACAAAACCCAGTTTTAGTGATGAATTTCATGATTCTATTAATTATCTAACAAGCTTATCTAAAAAACATAAAGACGATAAGGATCGCGAAAAAAAAAGAGAAATAATAGCAAATAGAACTGTTAAAAACTACAACTCCTATAATGAAACTCAAAATGTGCCAGTTGTTTCAACGCCAACATTTCAATATTCTCAAAGTGGGCCGATGGTGAATTTAGAACTTCCGGAAGAATTACAGGAGACATTTACACCCGTTTTAATAGAACCCACAAGCATTCCACTAAAAATTAATAGAAATATACAAACAGCGGAATTGCCTTATGGATGTCTTAAAAATGGAAATAAACCAACGTTTAAAGAGTGGCAAGCAACTAGAAAAAATTATAACACATTATCTTCATCCGTGCAAATAGAACCCCCGTCTACAAACACCAATTATGAAAACGATAGTTTAAATGATAGAGAACGAAAACTTGAATTGTTGAGAATGAAGATGAAAAAACAAGAAGAAGAAATTTTTCAAAGGCAACAGCAACAGCAACAGCAACAGCAACAACAGCAACAACAGCAACAGCAACAACAACAAATAATGAATGAATATCAGAATAATAACATTCAACGGATGCAGTCAGCAACTCTTCCAGATGTTTCTTTGTTAAATGAAAATATAGAAATTTCAAACGTGCTTAAAGAAAATTTAGAAGAACTAGCGCCAAAACCAGAAAAACAATTTATTAAAAGAACAATTCGCAGAAAGTATACACTAGGGAAATCAAAGATACAAAATACGGTTTCTATATTGTTAAAAGACAACCAAACTCGTAAGAACGTTTTAAACGCACATAAGGAATTAAAAAGAACACCAATAAACGATGTCAAACAATATTTAAAAACAAGAGGATTGATAAAAGTTGGGAGCAATGCACCAAATGATGTATTGCGAAAAACATATGAATCTGCTATGTTGGCTGGAGAGATATTAAATAAAAATAAGGAAACCTTGTTACATAATTTTTTAAGCGACACTGCAACTTAGTATTTGTTGTTTTAGAGAATGAAAAATATAAATAACCTAAGGATTATAAAATACAAAACAATATTTTTCTAACAATAGAATAAGTATAAAACAAATGGAATCAACAAAAAATAAATTACCAAATGATGTTAAAATATTTTTTAACGATTTAAGCAAATATTTGGATACAAAATTGTTATTTTATGGCAGCGTCCAGCGAGTTGATTACTTTCCCGGTTCAAGCGACATTGACATAGACATATTTACAGATAATATGATTAGTACTATTTCAAAAATGCAACATTTCTTACATGTAAAAAAAAGTAGTTTTAAAAAGGTTTATTGGAGATTAAGCCACACCGGTCAAATGGTTTACGGTTACAAAGTAATGTATAAAAATGAGGATTTAAAATTTTCGGCGGAGTTTTCTATTTACGATAATAAATATAAAAAAGGCGTTTTAGAACAGCATCTTAAAAAAACCATTTTACCTCTTTACGCGACTATACTATTATTTATTATTAAAAAACTGTATTATGATTTGCCATTGTTAACAAAGGATATGTATAGATATTTAAAAATGAAAATATTATCTTCTTGCATAGGCTTACCAGAAGAACAGTTTTTAGTATTAAATGTAAATAGTGGCGAACATAAAGTCTCCCACACCCCATCCCGGTAATGTATAACAAACTCGTTTAATAAATATCATTCTTCTTTATGCAATGGTATTTATTTTAGACTCTACTAATATAACAAACCAAGTTAAAGAAAAAACAACAATATTACTATTACACAACATCTCAATAATGGCATTAATCAAGGATTATTTTGAAAAAACAAAACATTACACAGAAGAATACGGAGAAAATACGATTGTTCTTATGCAAGTTGGCGCTTTTTTTGAAGTATATGGAATGCAAAACCAGACAACAAAGAATATAACAGGAAGTCAAATTCAGGATTTTTCTTCAGTTTGTGATTTAAATATAGCAGATAAAAAGATTTGCGTCGGGAGAGAAAATGTTATCATGGCGGGGTTTTCAACTTATATGATTGACAAATATCTTAAAAAGTTACAAGGCGCTGGGTTTACTGTTATTGTATACACACAAGACGAGCAAGCAAAAAACACAAATAGAAGTCTTGAAGGTATTTACTCTCCGGGTACTTATTTTTCAGATTCAAATTCCCAGTTAACAAATAATATAACGGGTATATGGGTCCACACAACAAACAAATTTAAATCAACCGAAAAAGAAATTTACATTGGAATAGCAAACGTTGACATCTATACAGGAAAATCTACCATTTTTCAGTATAAAGAAATATATATAAATAGCCCAACAACTTTTGACGAACTTGAGCGTTTTGTTTCAATCTATAACCCGAGCGAAGTTATTTTAATTGGAAATATAACCGATAAAGAAATGAATGCGGTTATTAGTTATTCTAACATACATTGCAAATCAATTCATAAAATTGCCACACAAGAATCAGATTCGGAATCAGACATGAAATCAGATTTGAAAGCAGGATCTGAAAAAAATAAAACAGAAAATGTAAAGCGCGCTTTTAATTGTGAGAAACAAACATATCAAAAGGCAATCCTTGAGAAATTTTTTAAGATAACGGATTATGATACATTCTCTCAAAATTTTTACCAGAATGTAATAGCGACGCAAGCATACTGCTATGTTCTTGATTTTATTTATCAACATAATCCAAACCTAGTAAATAAACTAAGTGAACCAGAGTTTGACAATTGTTCTGATCGGCTTATATTGGCAAACCATTCTTTAAAGCAACTAAATATTATAGATGATGGTACTTATAGTGGTAAATTTTCATCAGTTGATAAACTATTAAACCGATGCATTACACCCATGGGTAAGCGAAAATTCTCTCATATATTACTTAATCCCACAACAAATATAAATTGGTTGAACGAAGAGTATGATATAACGGATCATATCTTGACAATGAAAAATTCAACAGATATGTGTCACTGCGTTAAAACAAAGTTACATGCGGTCAAGGATATTGCAAAAATAAACAGACAAATAATTATGAAAAGAGTAACACCTCAAACATTATTTCAATTTAATAATAGTTTAAAAGTCATAAAGGAACTATATTCAGAAATTATTAAAGATCCGAAGATGTTATATTATCTTCGTTGTAGGCTAAATAAAGAACATGATATATGTTCGTTGATTGACAGTTTTTGTTCTGAAATATCTGCGTTTTTTGATGAGAATTTTAACTTGGAAATTTGTGAAAACGTAGATACGTTTCAAAAATTTGAAAACAATTTTATAAAGACTGGCGTAGATAAAGAGTTAGACCAAAAAACCAACCTTTTAAATATATCAACTGAAAGATTGGAGGCTATTCGTAGTTATCTTAACGATAGTATTGGAAAATATGAGAAAAAGCCCGCTTCAAAGAAACAGTCCACTAATGATTTTATTAAACTTCATGAAACCGAAAAGAACAATATTAGTTTAGTATCTACTAAACGCAGATGTAATATTCTGAAAGAAATGTTTGGAAAATCCTCCGGATTTTTGAATGCTGATGAAAAAAAAAATGGCATTGGATTGTCGTATAAAATTGGCGACTCCTCTGAGGAATTTAAAATTAACCTATTTGACAATTTATTTTTCTCTCACCAAACAACCGCAAACGATTGCGTGCATAACCCGGAAATTACAGAATTATGTTCTTCAATATCATCTATTAAAATACAAATGAAGGATTTGATTACATCTGTTTATAATAAGATTTTAAAAAACATGGAGGAATTTCAATATAAAATTCATGGAATTATTGAAGCCGTTACTATTATTGACATCGCTTTTACAAAAGCAAATGTTGCAAAGACTTATAATTACTGCAAACCTATAATGTCAACGAGTGCCAAAAAATCTTTTATAGACGCACGAGGAATTAGACATTGTCTAATAGAACACCTACAACAAAATGAATTATATGTAACTAATGACGTTTCTCTCGGAAACGGTGTAACAGATGGAATATTATTATACGGAACAAATGCAGTTGGGAAAACGAGTCTAATAAGATCTATAGGAATAACAATTGTTATGGCACAAGCTGGATTATATGTTCCATGTTCCGCATTAACTTTTTTCCCATATAAAAATATTTTCACTAGAATCTTAGGGAATGATAATATGTTCCAGAATATGTCTACCTTTGCGGTTGAAATGTATGAATTAAGAACTATATTGCGACTAGCCGATGATAGGAGTATGATTTTAGGAGACGAGTTGTGTTCTGGAACAGAAAGTATTTCTGCAACAAGTATTTTTGTTGCAGGAATAAATCATTTAACTCTAAGAAATAGTAGTTTTATTTTTGCGACGCATTTACATGAAATTGTTAATTATGAAGAAATAACCGAATTAAAAACAGTTGCATTGAAACATATGAGTGTATTTTATGATAAAGAAAGAGGACTTCTTTTATATGATAGAAAAATTAAAGAAGGTTCTGGTGATAATATGTATGGTCTAGAAGTTTGTAAATCATTGGACCTTCCCGCAGATTTTATTGAAAGCGCAAATAATATTAGAATGAAATATCATCCATCTTCAGGTAGCATTCTTTCACTTAAAACATCGCATTTTAATTCAAAAAAAATAGTTGGTTTGTGTGAAATGTGTAATGTTGAGATGGGTGAAGAAGTTCATCATTTACAGCATCAACGGGATGCAAATGATAGCGGTTTTATTCAGAATCAAACAGATGCGTTTCATAAAAATCATCCTGCAAATTTACTGACTCTTTGTGAAAAGTGTCATAACAAAATACATAAAGAAAAAAAAACGCATAAAAAAGTTAAAACATCAAAAGGAGTTATAATTAAAAATGTTTCTATAAACATATAATATTTACATAATTTATGAAGGGCAAATACAGTAATTTAATTTTAACAATAATTCTTGTTTCTGTTATTGTATTAATTCTTATATATAATTTTAGAAACAATGTAGAAGGACTTACAAACAATGATGCTTTGTCAAACAGTTTTTGCGCTATATATGAAAATAACAGTAATAAAATGCAAAAAGCTTGTTCGCGTTTAACTGGAAAATCTTGTAAGAATATTGGTTGTTGTGTTTGGGCGAATGAAGATACTTGTTTAGCCGGAGGTGTAACTGGTCCTACTTATAAAACAGATGCTTATGACAAAGAAGTTACTATTGATAATTATTATTACATGAATAAGTGTTATGGTTCAGATTGTCCGGAATAAAATTATATATTATTTCTTAGAGTAATATATAATGCGCAAACTTGCAGGAAGTAGAAAATATAAGAAAAAGTCTACAAAAAAAAATAAATCTAGACAAACGAAGAAGGTTCGCAGGGCAAATAGAAGAAAACTTCGTGGAGGAATGAATCATTTGGGCAAAGTCTTTTTGGAAATAATTAAAAACAAGAAAATTTTTCAAGAAGAAGAAGCCGGGAAACATGACGCACAATCAAAAGAATATGAAGAAGCTGGAATGAATATTGAAGAACTTACAGAAGAACTTAAAACAGCAATAAATGATGATGTTAAATTTGATAAAGTTATGACACTTTTAGATGAGTATGAATATACAAAAGAAAATTATGAGAGAGAATTACAATCAAATGAAGCGCGTGAAAACAAAGACGGCCAGGGTGAATATTGGGCTCAAAATGAATGGTCAAAATTAGTGGTTGAATTGAGAGATGAATGTGGAATAGAGGTTGATTAATAAAATAACGTATAATAAAAATAATAATATTATTTTATTATAACTAAAAATATGGCAGATTTTTCTTCAGCTGCAGAAGTTTCTGATATTCAAGAGGATTTTTGTATTAAATTAAACGAATATCCAATACTTACTAAATTTTCAACCGGGGATTTTTATAAAACAAAAGAATTTTTTGACGAGTTTGAACGACTTATTCCCGGAGGTATGTATTTTAGGTTTAGAATTGAATTAGTGCCCGACGGAAATATAATAGTAACTCCATTACTATCAGCAGTTCCAAGCAATATAATAGATAATTATCGCAGAAATTCCCATTTTTTTTCAGCTTATATATCTTTTCATTTAGGTAATAGTGGAATATTACCATCACTTGTGGAGCTTATTCGTTTGGGAAATCAAGTAACTATTGCATTGCGTGTAATTTCTAGACCTAAACGAGATTTTTCAGATACCTTTTTTAACTTTCATAAAGACCAAACAATTTTTACAATGCTGCAATATTATAACTTTGGCAAACCATTTGTCTTTGGAACTGAACTATTATTGGGGTATAAAGAAAACGAAACACTTTTGCCTCACGAACTTTTTGGCGTTTTGCCTTTACCAGAAAAGGTTGGCAATTTAAGTACTGCATTCTCAACAATAAGCGCTGCTAATTCTGAATTAAAAGATTCTGGAATTAATGCTGTTGTTCTAAGAGGAAAATATAATAATGGTGATACAATGATATTCTCTGACCCATTGTTAAGACATGCCACAATAAAAGCAAATGAAGATTTTGAAAACAACGCTATTAAAATAAATATACCCAAACGAGGTCAATTAAGTCAACGAAATGTGCACGAAGATAGAGTTATAGTTTGTTCAGTAAGAGAAAAAACAACTCCAGAAATGGTTGATAATAGACAAGCCATTGGCATGTTTATATTTTTAGACACGGAGGACTATTCTAGTGAATTCTATTCGCACGACAAATTTGGAGAGCCAATTGTAATAAGCCCGACTCCTGTAAGAGAAACAAAGACAATTAATTTTAATAAAGATGAATTTAAAGGTTTTGTTGAAACACTAAGCTCGGGTGAAGGGTGTGTTGTTATAAATGATGTAACTATTACAAGCCGAGGCGGAATAAAACACAAATGCGACAAGAAAAAACAAACAAATAAGCAAAATAAAAACACCAAAACAACTAAGAAAAAGAGAACTATGCATAAAAAGAAAAGAAAAGCTAAAAGTAAAAAAAACAAAAATAGAAATAAAAATTGATTCCATTAAAAGAACATAAATATATTATAACAGTTAAGTATAAGACATGATCATCCCAATTAAGTGTTTTACGTGCGGCTCAGTTATTGCAGATAAGTATCGTTATTATACGGAAGAAGTAAGAAAGAGAAAGTTGGCAAAGGATATGGATGTTGACAAAGTTGTTTATCTTACAAAAGAATTTAGCGAAAAGACTCCCGAAGGTGAGGTTATGGATGAAATTGGACTCAACAAAATGTGCTGCAGAAGACATATTCTCACTCATGTGGATATTGAATAATTTCTTTACATACTATATATGAGAAAAACAATGAAAACATCTCAAAAAGTATGGAACATGAAAGGGTGTTCTAAAACAAAAAGAAATTTAGGTAAAAAACACAAAAGATCTGGTGGTTGTTGGTTGAAAAAACGAGGAGGCAGTCATAAGTGCACGCCGCGTTGCAACCACGCAAAGAAACACAGAACTCGCAGACAACGCGGAGGAAATTGCGGTTGTGGACTACAATTAGGAGGGTGCACTTCATGTTTAGCGGGAGGAGTTCAAATGGGAGGCGGTTCTGCTGCGTTAGTTGGAGCTCCATGGACTGCGTCAACAAAAGGAAACGAAAATTATTATTCACAAAACATGTATAATAAAGGAGATCCACAAACATCTATGATGTCTGAAAGAGATCAACAAACTTTTAAAGGCGGTAGTAGAAAAAGAAGAGCCGGTGGATTTATTCCCGATGATTTAGTTAATTTAGGAAGAAGTATGGTTTACGGAATGGGAAGTGCTTATAATACATTAAATGGTTATTCCGTGCCAGCCAATCCGTTACCATATAAAGATCAATTAGTTTCCACACCTTCTGCAAAAGCCATGGGTTATTAATTTTTTTTCTAATAATATATCATAAATGGCATTTCCAAAATCTTTAAAAGAATTATGCACGCCAGCATACGTTTATTTTATTCTCTCTGCTATTGGAATTATTGCGTCGGTTATTCAAAATCTAGGAAACAGTAAAATCTATAAGATGGGTATGTTTTCTGCACGCGTGCCTAGCACGCTTCTCGTGTTTGCTGTCAAAATTGTATACATTTTATTCTGGACTTGGATTTTAAATTTAATATGCAAAGACGGTCATAAAGAAATTGCTTGGTTCTTGGTTCTTATTCCTTTTATTCTTTTATTTGTGATTATGGGTTTAGTCATGGTGAATCCTCGCATTTTAGAAGGCTTAGAGAAAAAGAAATAAAAATAAAAATATACAATTATTATATTATGCATAATAATAAAATAATTAAAAATGGATTATCATATGAAAAAAATGGATGGTTATATATTTCGGTAAAAGGTTCGCCGAGAGAAAGAGGTTACGCATATGGTTATTTCTGCGCCGCAGAATTTAAAAAAATACAAGAAATGTTAAAATTTTCTTGCTGGAATGATTTTGGCGAAACATGGGATTTTTTTATTGAAGCCACAAAAGAACATTTTGAAGAGAAAATTAAGCAAAATTTTTCAGAATTATATGAAGAGATTGAAGGCATTGCGGCTGGTTGCACCGCCGGAGGAACAAAAACAACCGCGACTGAAATTTTAGCATGGAATAATTCTTTTACGCTATTTGATTCTTGGTATGGTTCTACACAATCAGCTTCACAAAGTCCAGGTGGAAGAGAAGGCGGAGCCAAAGACCATTGCAGTGCATTTATAGCAGTTGGGGATTATACTGAAGATGGAAAAATAGTGGTGGCTCATAACAGTTTTGCTAATTTCTTAGACGGACAATATATGCGTGTAATTTTAGATATGAATCCTAAAAAAGGTCACCGTTTTGTTATGCAATGTTGCGCGTGTTGGATTTGGAGCGGAACTGACTTTTTTGTTACTGGTGCAGGAATTATTGGTACGGAAACAACAATTGGTGGATTTCACTCATACGAAAATAACTTTCCAGTTGGTTTCAGAATACGTAAAGCAATGCAGTATGGGAATACTATGGATGATTATGTTAAAATACTTTTGGATGGAAATTCCGGAGATTATGCAAACTCGTGGTTATTTGGAGACACCAAAACAAATGAGATCTTGCGAATAGAATTAGGACTTAAATATCATAATGTAGAGAGAACAAAAAATGGATATTTTATTGGTTTCAATGCGCCGTATGATCCACAGATACGCAATAAAGAATGTTCTAATACCGGGTTTGATGATACTAGAAGACATCAAGGCGCGCGCCGCGTCCGTCTTGAGGATTTAATGCAAGAAAATAAGGGTAAATTAAATGTTGAACTCGCTATGAAATTAATTGCAGATCATTATGACGTTTATTTGGAAAAAGAAAACCCGTGTTCTAGAAGTATATGCGCCCATTACGACTTAGATGCGCGCGAATATATGTCAGACCCATCAAGACCCAAACCTTATCAACCAAGAGGCGCGCTTGACGGATGCGTTGGAGATTCTAAATTAACAGAAAAAATGTCTTTTATGGCTAGATACGGTAATTCTTGTGGAACTCCTTTTATTGTCAATGATTTCTGTGATAAACGCAGGCAATGGGCTTATTTAAAACCTTATTTACACGATAGACCCACCCAACCATGGACTCTATTTTCATTAACTAAATCATATAAAAAGGCGACAGATACACGAAAGCGCCGCTATTCTAAAACATCTTCAAAAAATACATCTAGAAAAACAAGTGATTTAACAATAACCAACACTTAGTTGCATTATAATTCATTTTTTATTTATTTTTGTTTGCTTTCAATTGAATATAAACTAACAACAACTTAAATGTATTTTTGACTATGATTATAAATGGATATTACTATAAGTTCGTACATTAAAGCGGATGATAACAAAATAATTAACGAAAAACTGATAACATGGGTTAAAAAAATGGGCGACTGTCTAGAAGTGTGTAGTAAATCAAAGGGTTGTCAAGCAGGGAAGGATACACATAAAATTTGCAAATTTCACACACCGGAGAGTTATGACAAACTAAACGTTTTATTTGAATAATTATTTCATTTAAATTTTTTTTAAATGAAATAGATTTAACATTGAATGAATAATATTATTATTACAGATAATATTATAAAAAAATAAGACTATTTATATAATATACACATGGAATCCATATCATGGAAATTAATTGACAAATATTTTAAAGATAATCCGTATAATCTAGTCGCCCATCATTTAGAATCTTATAATGATTTCTTTGACAACGGAATCAACCGAGTATTTCGGGAAAATAATCCTATAAGATTTATTGAGAGAGAAGAAAAAGGGAAAAAAGAAGATGCAGATGAAGCCCGAAACCAATGTTTATTATATTTAGGTGGAAAAGAAGGGCGAAAGATATATTTTGGAAAACCTATCATATACGATGATAATAACGCACATTATATGTATCCAAACGAAGCTCGTTTAAGAAACATGACTTATGGCATAACTATACATTATGATGTTGAGGTTGAATTTATATATTATGAAGGCGATGAGAAAAAAGAAAAAACTGTTACGTTGGAACAAATATACTTGGGAAGATTTCCTATCATGCTTCAATCCAAGTTATGTATTTTAAAATCATTAGCGAAAGATGTACGTTTTAATATGGGTGAATGTCGCAATGATTACGGAGGTTATTTTGTTATTGATGGAAAAGAGAAATCTATTGTTTGTCAAGAGAAATTTGCCGATAATATGCTTTACATACGCGCAAACAAACCAGATGAAACATACAGTCACTCTGCAGAAATACGCTCTGTTTCTGAGGATGCTTCAAAACCAGTTCGCACTATGGCGGTTAAAATTCTTGCTCCCGGTCCAACTCTATCTAACAATCAAATTGTTGTCCTCGTACCTAATGTAAGAAAACCCATACCACTTTTTATTTTAATGAGAGCTCTTGGTGTTATTTCAGATAAAAGCATCATTGAGTATTGTCTTCTTGACTTGGATAAAAACGAATCATATATTGATCTATTTATACCATCTATACACGACGCAAATAAAATTTTTAATCAAGAAACTGCGCTGAGATATATTGCATCATTTACAAAACGCAGAACAATCACAGGAACTCTTGATATTTTGATGAACTATTTTTTACCTCATATTGGAGAACAAAATTTTTTAGAGAAGGCGTATTTTGTGGGTTATATGACGAATCGTTTGTTGCGCGTTTTTACAAAACAAGACAAGCCAACTGATCGCGATAATTTTCGCTTTAAAAGAATAGAGTTGTCCGGTTCTCTCATTTACGATCTTTTTAGAGAGTATTTTCTTATTCAGAAAAGAAATATTGCTCTTAAGATAGATAGCGAACACTATTATCATAAAGGAAAGTATGATGGAGAAAAGTTTCCCAATCTAATTGAAAGCAATTATATGGATTTTTTCAAAGAGAGAGCAATTGAAACAGGGTTTAGAAAAGCATTTAAAGGAAACTGGGGTTCCGAGGAGCGAACTAAACGCGTTGGAGTGGTCCAGGACTTGAACCGTTTGTCCTGGAATACTTTTATCTCTCAATTACGTAAATTCAATCTACCATTGGATGCTAGCGCAAAAGTAGTTGGTCCTCGTTTATTACACGCAAGTCAATGGGGTTATATTGATCCAGTTGATACACCAGATGGTGGTAATATTGGCCTTCACAAACATATGGCAATAAGTACGTTTGTCACTAGCGGCACATCCGCAGTTCCAATGATAAAATGGTTAAGAGCAAAAACAACAATGCGAATATTACAAGAGTGCAATTCCAAATTACTTGGAAATCTAACCAAAATTTTTGTAAATGGAATTTGGATAGGCGCAATTGATAATCCAATTGAAACTGTGTCTACTATAAAAATGTTTCGTAGAAATGGTCTAATACCAGCATTTACAAGTATATCATTCAACTACGAAAATAATGAAATATTTATTTATACAGATTCCGGAAGACTCAGTAGACCTATTTATTATATTGACGGAAAAACAAATAAAATTAGTTATGATAGACCTGATATAATTGACATTATAGACAGCGACAAATATACCTGGGAACAAGCGGTGAGCGGATTTCACGAGAAAGCTGTTGATAAATTTAGTATTAAAAGAAATATAATTTACGACATTAATGAGCTATATCCTGATTTAAAAACATTGGAAAGTATTGAGAATAATTTTGAAAAAGAAAAGGCTGTTGTAGAATACATAGATACTTCAGAAGAAGAGGGATTATTAATAGCTACAAATAAAGACGACTTAAAAAAAAATAAGTATTACACTCACGTTGAAATATTACCTTCTCTCATTCTTGGCATTATGGGAAATCTAATTATTTATCCAGAACATAACCCTTTGCCTCGTAATTCTTTTTCATGCGGACAAAGTAAACAAGCCGTATCAGTATACCATTCAAACTATCAATCACGAATTGATAAAATGGGAGTTATTTTGAATTCAGGTCAAGTTCCGTTATTAAAATCAAAATACTTAGAGTATATTAATAATGAAGAAATGCCATATGGGGTAAATGCAATTGTCGCTATTATGTCTTATACTGGTTATAATGTAGAAGATGCCATTTTGATTAATGCTGGCTCGGTCGCTCGCGGAATTTTCAGAACAACATATTTTTCAATGTACGAAGCGAGAGAAGACAGTTCAAAAATTTCTGGCTCCATGTCAAATTCATACTTTGCCGACGTTCAAACTAAAAATGTTACTGGACTAAAAGCCGGGTATGATTATAGTCAACTTGACAAATACGGCCTTATTAAAGAAAATAC
>Ga0114960_10000988_pt1 | contig 23437 bp, 26 predicted proteins | sample C_130625_MF_Meta_FD_92637 | JGI IMG/M metagenome (GOLD analysis project Ga0114960, IMG submission 92637) | Freshwater microbial communities from Lake Croche, Canada to study carbon cycling - C_130625_MF_MetaG | ecosystem: Environmental > Aquatic > Freshwater > Lake | place: Lake Croche, Canada... | reverse complement strand
CAGGTTCTCCGACGTGACCCTTGATGACGGAATTGATGTGCTCGTGTCCACCACGGTGATCGAAGTCGGTGTAGACGTGCCGTCGGCCACGGCCATGGTCATCCTCGACGCGGACCGTTTCGGAATCTCACAGTTACATCAGTTGCGAGGGCGGGTGGGCCGCGGTGGACTTCCGGGGCTGTGCCTTCTCCTCACCACCGCAGAAGGTGGCTCTCCTGCGCGCGAGCGGCTGGATGCCGTTGCCTCGACCACCGATGGATTCGTCCTCGCCGCGCTTGATCTGGAGCAGCGCCGCGAAGGCGACGTCCTTGGGAGCAATCAGTCGGGCCACCGATCATCGCTGCGACTGCTTGAGGTGGCGCATCACGAGGACATCATCATTGATGCCAGACAGGCGGCACAGAAATTGATTGATGATGATCCCGAACTACAGACGGCACCCGCGCTTGCTGCGGCGATCGAGATGGTTGAACGTGCAGAGCAGGCCGACTATCTGGAGAAGGCATGACGCGCATCATCGCGGGCTCGGCGGGAGGCCGCCGATTGCAGGTGCCTGCGAAAGGGACCCGGCCCACGTCGGATCGGGTACGCGAAGCGTTGTTCTCCACGATCGAGAGTGATCTGCTGGCCAGCGACGAAACTTGGGCGCATTGGGTCGTGCTGGACCTCTATGCAGGTTCGGGTGCTCTGGGACTCGAAGCTCTCAGTCGCGGGGCAGCCGCTGTGATTTTCGTCGAGAAGTCCTCATCGGCGGCCCGAGTTCTGCAAGCCAACATCGACGCTGTGGGGCTTCCGGGTGCACGTCTGGTGATCGGTGACGCTGCCCACCTGCCTCCGGGAGACCATGAAGCGATGCTCGTCTTCGCAGACCCCCCGTATGACGTGTCCGGGCCTGAAGTTCAGGAAGTGCTGAGCAGGCTCGCTGCGACCGGGTGGATTGCCGGGGATGCGATGGTCGTGGTTGAGCGGTCCGCGCGTGACGACGCCAGCCCGTTGCCCGACACGTGGACGGTCGATCGTCGCCGACTCTATGGGGACACCGTGCTTTGGTACGGTCGCGTGGTCGGTTAGTCCCCGTCAGGCAGAAAGGTCCACATGCGCATCGCCGTGTGCCCAGGGTCCTTCGATCCGGTGACCAATGGCCACCTCGACGTCTTCGCCCGAGCGGCGGCCATTGCCGATGAGGTCGTCGTTGCGGTGCTGGTTAACGTCTCGAAGTCCAGTCTGTTCACCGTGGCCGAACGCATCGAGATGCTGACGGAGGTGGTCGCGCCTTTCCCCAACGTTCGGGTCGATTCCTTCGCGGGTCTTCTGGTGGACTACTGCAAGACCCATGACATCACCGCCATCGTCAAGGGCCTGCGGGCGGTCAGCGACTTCGATTACGAACTCCAGATGGCGCAGATGAACTACCGACTCGGAGCCGTCGAGACGCTCTTCATCTCCACCAATCCGCTCTACAGCTATCTGTCTTCGAGTCTGCTCAAGGAAATCGCCAAGTACGGCGGGGATATCTCCGGATTGGTGCCGCCAACCGTGTTGGTCAAGCTCCTCGCGCGCCTGTCGGAGACAATGGAGCCTGGTCGCGCGTAAGCCGGCCGCGAACCCAAGGAGCCTGCCGTGGACGTCCAGGAACGCCTTGACGAACTCGCCGTCCTCATTGAGGACGCGAAGTCGATGCCGCTTTCGGCCTCATGTCTGGTGAATCGCACGCAGGTGCTCGACCTCATCGAGGAGATCCGCCAGCTGCTGCCGGAGTCTGTTCATCGGGCCGATGAGCTCCTTGCTGACCGCGAGGCCGTCGTGCAAGACGGTCGTCGTGAGGCCGACCGAATCCTCGAACGGGCGAGGGCCCAGGCCGATCGCATGGTCTCTGAGCATGAGGTGTATCTGGCCGCCGTGCAGGAGGCCAACGGGCTGCATCGCGCTACCGCGCAAGAGACGGCCCACATGCGCAAGGAGACCGACGACTACATCGACGCAAAACTAGCGACCTTCGAGATCACTCTGCAAAAGACGCTCCAGACGGTCGATCGTGGGCGCGACCGCCTGCGCAGCCAGATGTACCAGGAACTGGCCATGGACCAGCCCTATGACGGGGCGCAGGACGCGGGGTACATCGTCGACGAGCGTCGCGATAGCCACGAGCGTCGATAGCCACGAGCGAGGTTCGCCCGGGGCGATTCGGGGCTTTTCGCCCTCCCCGCCCAACTCAGGTACCCTTCTCCCGGCCTCCCGCGAGGCCACGGTCAGTCGTACTGCTGCAGGAGGAACCGATGACCGGCCCCGACCCGCGTGATGCGCTCGTCATTGACGTGCGCTCACTCCCACGGCGTCCGGGGTCGATGGTCACCGTCACTCGAACTGCTCAGGCCCCGGCTGACTTTGGCGTCGCGATGGCTCGGGTGCCCGAAGGCTCGCCAATCGATCTGGATCTTCGATTGGAGTCCGTGCTGGAGGGCGTTCTCGTGACTGGGACGGCGGATGTCGTGATCGGCGCGGAATGCTCGCGCTGCCTCGATCCGTTCGAATGGCACGAGGAGTTCGACCTCACCGAGCTTTTTCGGTATCCCGCAACCGACGCACGCGGTGCCGAGGTGCTCGAGCCGGAGGATTCCGAAGATCCGCTGCCGTTTGTTCAGGACGATCTCATCGACCTGGCGCCGGTGTTGCGGGACGCGGTGGTGTTGGATCTGCCACTCGCTCCGCTGTGCGGAGAGGATTGTCTGGGTCTGTGCCCCACCTGTGGGTTCCGACTCGAAGACGATCCGTCGCACGCGCACGAGTCGAACGACCCGAGATGGGCGGCACTGACCGCGCTACTCGAAGACGGCGACCCCAGTTAGGCCCTGCAGACCCATCGACAGCGAGCACCACCGACAGTGAAGGAAGTATCATGCCGGTTCCGAAGCGGAAAACCTCCCGCTCAAACACCCGCCACCGCCGTTCGCAGTGGAAGGCAGCCATCCCCACTCTTGTGGCGTGCGCCCGCTGCAAGGAAAAGCACATCGCGCACACTGCCTGCCCGACGTGTGGCACGTACGCGAAGCGTCGCGTTCTCGACGTCTAGCCAGTGGCCACCGTCGCCGTTGACCTTCTTGGCGGAGACGGCGCACCCGAGGTCGTCGCCGATGCGGTGAAGCGCTGCACCGATCTTTTCGCGGGGCAACGCTGCACCGACGTCGACCTCGTTGTCGTCGGACCTGCCGAAATTGCGTCAGTTCTTCTTGCCGAACGTGGGCTTTCGGGCGTACGCGTCGTTGATGCACGCCATGGGGTGTCCATGTCGGATGACCCGCTGGTTGCTGTGCGCGAGCGACCAGACAGCAGTGTTGTGATGTCTGCACGACTCGTCGCCGAGGGCAGTGCGGACGCATTCGTCAGCATGGGCCATACGGGTGCAAGTGTTGCCGCGGCGGCGCTGACCCTTGGCCGTCTGCCCGGCATGACGAGACCACCGCTGGCTGTCGTCATGCCTGCACTCGCGGGTCCCGTGGTGCTCCTTGATTGCGGTGCCGTTCCCGACGTGACATCGGCTGACCTTGTTCGGTTTGCCCTTGTCGGTTGGGCGTACGCCAAGTCGTGGGGCATGTCCGATCCAACCGTGGGGCTGCTGACGATCGGAGAAGAGGACGGCAAGGGAGATCGACTTCGTCGCGAAGCTCACGAGGCGCTTCTCCCGATGATGGCGTCCGCGGGTATCACGTACGTCGGCGGAGTAGAAGGTCACGATGTCGCGCTCGGCGAACGATGCCAAGTGATCGTCACCGATGGATTCACGGGCAATGTGCTCATCAAGGGTCTCGAAGGTGCAATCGCCTGGGCGGCCCAACGGATGTCGACCGCATATGGATCTGCGGATGCGGCTAACACGGTTGTTCATCAGACTCGTACGAGCGACTTTGCCGGTGGAATGCTGTTGGGGGTCAACGGGGTCGCGGTGGTGGGCCACGGAGCGGGAACCGCTGATGAGATCGCCGCGTGCATTCGTCTTGCCGCGCGGGTGGTGGATGGCGGGTTGGTGACGGCCACGCGTGATGCCCTGTCCGGGGTTGAGGCGTGATGACTGATCAGTCGATCGCGCAAACGTCAGAGATGATCGCGCAAGCGTCAGAGATGATCGCGCAAGCGTCAGAATCGATCGCCCGTGCGGCACTCGTGCGCGTAGTTGAGTCTGATGTCGTGGGCACCATGCGTGCAGATTCACCACTGCCGGGATTTCGGCCCGCTGATGCGGTGGCTCTTTCGGTGGCCATCACGAAGGAAGCAGCCAAGCAAGGGTGGTCCGTGACTCTTGGGGACCACGAGTTCGACGGTATTCACTGCCTTGGCGACCTCACCGCTGTCATTGGTGTGCAGGTGGCAGGTGTGTTCCATGACTGACGTGCTGATGGCTGCCATGGGTGTTGCGCTGCCGAGTGATCTCCTGCGACTTTCGCTCACACATCGGTCATACGCGTACGAGCACGGCGGCTTGCCTACCAATGAACGACTGGAGTTTCTTGGCGATGCGGTGCTGGGCGTTGTGGTCACCGACACGATCTATCGTCGATATCCGGATTGGTCTGAGGGACGATTGGCCAAGCTTCGCTCCGCGGTCGTGAATTCCCAGGCGCTCGCCGAGCTTGCTCGCGCGCTGGGGGTGGGTGATCACCTGCTGTTGGGTCGCGGGGAAGAGGCGAGTGGTGGTCGGGACAAGTCATCGATCTTGGCCGACACACTCGAGGCCCTGATCGGCGCAATCTTTCTGACCTGCGGAATTTCCGTGACCCATGACGTGGTGAGTCGTCTTTTTGATCCGTTGATTGAGCAGGCCGCGAGTCTTGGCGCAGGGTTGGACTGGAAGACGTCTCTGCAAGAGGTGGCAGCGGCAGCCGGTCTGGGTTCGCCTGAGTACACGGTGACCGATGAAGGCCCCGATCATGAGAAGCAATTCTTCGCCGAGGTATCGCTTGCGGGCCTGGTTCGTGGCGCCGGTACGGGTCGCTCCAAGAAGCTTGCCGAGCAGCAGGCCGCCGCCGCAGCATACGAATCTGTGGCACCCCTCACCGAGGGTTAGCCGTGCCAGAACTGCCCGAGGTTGAAGTGGTCCGACGCGGACTTGAGCGTTGGGTCGCGGGACGAGTGGTGTCGGTCGTCACGGTCGTGCACCCGCGTGCTGTACGTCGCCACGAGGCGGGCACTGGCGATTTCGAAGCGCGGCTCGCGGGACGTAAAGTCGAAGCGGTGTCACGACGAGGCAAGTACCTGTGGTTTCGTCTTGATGATGACCATGCGGTCGTGGGCCACTTGGGCATGAGTGGTCAGTTGTTGATGCAGCCTGCTGACGCACTCGACGAGAAGCATCTGCGTGTTCGGGTCACATTCGCGGACTCGGGCCGGGAGCTGCGATTTGTGGATCAGCGCACCTTTGGCGGGTTGGCCCTCACCGCCATGGTCAATGACGACGTTGCAGGGCGCCTCCCGATCCCGGTGGCTCACATCGCTCGCGATCTGCTGGACCCCCAGCTCGATGAGGACACCGTTGTCCGCACGATCCGAGCCCGACGATCGGGCATCAAGCGCGTCCTGCTGGATCAGCAGGTCGCCTCGGGAATCGGCAACATTTATGCCGATGAAGCGTTGTGGCGGGTCCACCTGCATGGCGAGCGATCGGCACACTCTCTCAGCGCCGCTGATACGCGTGCGTTGCTCGAGGCAGCTCGCAATGTGATGAGTGAGGCTCTTGAGCAAGGTGGGACGAGCTTTGACGCGTTGTACGTCAACGTGAATGGGGAGAGCGGCTACTTCGATCGACGTCTCGAGGCGTACGGTCGTGAGGGAGAACCGTGTTCACGCTGCGGATCCATGATACGCCGCAGTGCATTCATGAACCGATCGTCCTTCTGGTGTCCCCGCTGCCAGAGGCAGCCGCGTGCCCACGGACGACGCACCTCGAACGGAAGGTAGGGTCTGCGCGTGCATCTGAAGACGTTGACGCTGAAGGGATTCAAGTCCTTCGCGTCCACCACGACCCTGCATTTTGAGCCAGGTGTCACCTGCGTGGTGGGTCCCAACGGTTCGGGTAAATCCAACGTCGTTGATGCACTCGCCTGGGTCATGGGCGAACAGGGCGCCAAGAGTCTGCGCGGCGGAAAGATGGAGGACGTCATCTTCTCCGGCACCGCCGGACGCGCGCCGCTCGGTCGCGCAGAAGTGTCGTTGACCATCGACAACTCTGATGGCGCACTTCCGATCGAGTTCACCGAAGTCACCGTCTCCCGCACGCTTTTCCGAAATGGTGGGTCCGAGTACGCGATCAACGGCGATCCCTGTCGACTTCTGGATGTGCAGGAACTGCTCAGCGACTCAGGCATCGGTCGTGAGATGCACGTCATCGTCGGTCAGGGTCAGCTCGACACGATCCTGCAAGCCACGCCCGAAGATCGGCGCGGATTCATCGAGGAAGCCGCCGGCGTCCTCAAGCACCGCAAGCGCAAAGAGAAGGCGCTGCGCAAGCTGGATTCGATGCAGGTCAACCTCACGCGACTTCAAGACCTCACCACTGAACTCCGCCGGCAGCTCAAGCCCCTGGGTCGACAGGCCGAGGTGGCGCGACGAGCAGTAGTCATTCAGTCCGAGGTGCGCGACGCGCGATTGCGACTGATGGCAGAAGACCTGCTGATCATGCGTGACGCCCTTGCCGCAGAGGTTGCCGATGAGACGGCACTGCGCGAGCGTCAGGCAGAAGTCGATGGCAAGTTGGCCGGGCTACAGGCGCAGGAGGCTGAGGCCGAACAGCAGGCCGCGGAAGACTCGCCTCGCTTGGCCCGTGCGCAGCAGACGTGGTTCGCCCTGAGTGCGCTTCGTGAGCGCTTCCACGGTTTGGTGCAGCTGGCGGCTGAGCGGGTGCGCAATTTGCAGCCCGAGCCGGAGGACGAAGAAAGCGGCCGCGACCCTGAGCAGTTGGACGCCGAAGCACGTGCCCTTCGCAGCGAGGAATTCGAACTCGGCCGTCAGGTAGAGGGCTCTCGCGACACGCTCTCGCGTGCCGAATCCGCTCGAGTTGCTGCTGAGGAGGCAAGCGCCGCGGAGGTCCGTCGTATTGCCGCGGCTGAACGGGCCGAGGCCGATCGTCGTGAAGGATTGGCCCGCCTTGTGGGTCAGGTCAATGCGGCAACGTCGCGTCGCGAGGCTCGGCAGGCTGAGATCGCGCGCCTGACCACTCAGATCGACGAGGCGCGCACTCGCGGCGGATCCGCACAAAGTGAGTTCCAGCGAATCGAGGTCGACATCGCTGGGCTCGACGCCGGCGAGCTGAGCTTGGACGAGGAACACCAAGCCGCCGAAACCGGACTTGCAGAGGCGGACATGTCGGTGGAGGACCTGCGTACGCGCGAGGCAGCCACCGAACGCCAGCGCGCGACTGTCGCGGCTCGCATGGAAGCGCTGGAGATGGGACTGTCGCGCAAGGACGCGGGCGCACATATCACCGCTGCTGGCGATCGTCTGTCCGGCGTGCTTGGTCCACTTGCCCAGCTGCTACACGTAGACAGCGGTGCGCAGACCGCGGTTGCGGCGGCACTTGGTGATGTGGCAGATGCGATTGTCGTTACGGGTATGCATGCCGCGATGCAGGCAATCGTCCTGCTCAAGGACGAGGACGGTGGTCGCGCGGCGATTCTGCTGGCCGACGTCACCGGTGCGCCGGTGTCGATGCCCCCGGTGGGTACGCCGATCCTGCAGCGCGTGCGATGCGAAGACGCGGTGCGTCCGGTTGTCGAGCAGCTGCTGTCCTCCTGGGTGTTGGTCAATGACCTGACCGAGGCGCGAGCCATGCAGCGCAACCACCCGAACCTGTCATTCGTGACCGCCAACGGCGACATCCTCACCGGATCAATCGTGCACGGCGGTTCCTCAGGTGGACCGAGCCTGCTGGAAGTGCAGGTGGCATACGACGAGGCCCGCAATCAGCTCGACACCCTGTCTCATGAGCTTGATCGGCTGCGGTTTGAACTGTCGGCGGCTCGCACTGCCCAGCACGAGGCCGTGTCGCGCTTCGAAGGCACACTTGCCCGACTTCACGAGTCTGATGCGCGCATGGCAGCGGTGGCAGAGCAACTCGGCCAACTGGGCCAGGTCGCTCGCGCTGCGTTGGCAGAGGCGGAACGTCTCGAAGCTGCGCGCACGGCAGCACAGGAAGCACTCGCCGAGGACGAGCAGCAGGTTGCTAGCCTGCAGGCGCGAAAAGAGTCCGCCGAGCAGGCACCTGTGGCCGAGCCGCAGGACGACCTACGCGAACTCTTGAACGCCGACGCCGAGACGGCACGACAGTCCGAGGTCGAGGCACGACTGGCTCTGCGCACGGCGGAAGAGCGCGTGGACGCTGTTTCTGCACGCGCGGCCCAGCTTGAGCGCAACGCTGAGGCTGAGCGGCAGGCTCGCTTGGCATCCCGCGAGCGTCGCGAAAAGCGGGCAAGGGACCTTGTTGTCTCCGAAGCCGTGCTGACGGGTGCACGCATCTCGCTTAGCCGCATCGACACATCGGTGGCCGTGGCTGCTCGCGACCGCGCGGCGGCCGAGCGTATCTCTACCGAGCGTGAGGCTCACCTGCAGAAGATTCGGGTGTCCCTGCGTGAACTCGCTGCAGAGGCGGATCGACTCAAGGACTCGGTCCATCGCGATGAGGTGGCACGCGCCGAACAGCGTCTGCGCATCGAGCAGTTGCAAGACAAGGTGTTGGATGATTTCGGTGTTGAGGCCGATGTGCTCATCGCCGAATATGGTCCCGACCAGCTGGTCCCGCCTACACCTCAGGCCCCGGGGGATGAGCCGCCGGTCGAGGACCCGCAGCCCTATGCATATGTGCGCGAGGAGCAGCAGAAGCGACTGAAGTCCGCCGAGCGAGATCTCAATCTGTTGGGCAAGGTCAATCCACTCGCGCTCGAAGAGTTCTCGGCCATGGAGGAGCGGCACAACTTCCTCACCGAGCAACTCGACGACCTGAAGCGAACCCGTGAGGACCTCCTGTCGATCGTGAAGGAGGTCGACGAGCGCGTCCAGCAGGTGTTCACCGAGGCCTATGAAGAGGTCGAGCGTGAATTCGAAGGTGTTTTCTCACGGCTGTTCCCCGGCGGTGAAGGGCGCTTGATCCTCACCGATCCCAGCAACATGCTGACCACGGGCGTCGACGTTGAGGCTCGCCCACCGGGTAAGAAAGTGAAGCGACTGTCGTTGCTCTCCGGTGGTGAGCGGTCGTTGACCGCTGTTGCGTTCCTGGTGGCGCTGTTCAAGGCGCGCCCAAGTCCGTTCTATGTACTGGACGAAGTCGAGGCCGCACTCGACGACGTCAATCTTGGTCGATTGATCGACATCATCGAGGAACTTCGCTCGACGTCACAGCTCATCGTCATCACCCACCAAAAGCGCACGATGGAAATTGCGGATGCCCTGTACGGCGTCTCGATGCGCGGTGACGGCGTTACGCAGGTCATCGGCCAGCGACTTCGCGAAGCCGCAACCGCGTAAGTCACATCGTGAACCTCGCCGCTGATTCGATGCAGTCCACGTCCCTGTTCGTATGGCTGATCGCTGGACTTGCGGTCCTCGCGGTTATCGTTGTCGTGGTTGTGCTCCTGTCGCGGTCGTCTCGTCGTCAGCCGAAGGCGCTTACGCCTGGTCTAGTGACCCGACCTGCTGCCGACCATGATGACTCGTCGGCACCGATGTCAGCGCCCCCGGCAGCGTCGTCGATTTCTGCTGCCGAGACCACAGTGGCTGATGAGCGCGGCAACGATGACGCGGCTGCGGACGGCATCCTCGAATTCGAGGTCCCGGAGCCTGCAGCGGGGCGTATGCAACGCCTGCGCACACGTCTTGCCCGGTCGCAGAGCACCCTGGGTCGCGGCCTGCTCACGCTGCTCAGTCGCGACGCTATTGATGAACGCACGTGGGATGAGATCGAGGAGGTCTTGCTCGCGGCAGATGTCGGAGTGGCACCTACCCAAGAACTCATCACCGCGCTTCGCACCAAGGTGCGGATTGACGGCACATCGGATCCAGCGCAGGTGCGGGCAGTCCTGCGGGCAGAGCTCCTGGCGCTCCTCGATCCTTCGATGGATCGTCACGTGCGCACAGAACGAATCGACGGACGGCCCGGAGTCGCGTTGGTTGTGGGCGTCAATGGAACAGGCAAGACCACGACGACCGGAAAGTTGGCCCGGCTGGCCGTGTCACGTGGGGAGACCGTGGTACTGGCTGCTGCCGATACGTTCCGGGCCGCCGCGGCAGACCAATTGCAGACCTGGGGAGATCGCGTCGGCGCTGTGGTGGTGCGCGGACCCGAGGGAGGCGACCCGGCATCCGTGGCATTCGAGGCGGTCGACATCGCTCAACAGGCCGACTGCGACACGGTCATCATCGATACGGCCGGTCGATTGCACACCAAAACTGGGCTGATGGATGAACTCGGCAAGGTCAAGCGCGTGGTCGAAAAGAAGTCACCCATTGACGAAGTGCTCCTCGTCCTTGATGCCACGACCGGCCAGAACGGACTCGTACAGGCTCGCGTCTTTGCCGACGTCGTCGCCGTAACCGGAATCGTGCTCACGAAACTCGACGGCACCGCGCGCGGCGGCATCGTGATCGCCGTCCAACGGGAGCTTGGCGTCCCGGTGAAGCTGGTGGGCCTGGGCGAGGGACCCGACGACCTAGCTCCGTTCGAGCCGGAAACGTTCGTCGACGCCCTTCTCGCTGACTGACCTAGCACAACTCAGAGCTGACGCGTAATACGCCGTTAACACGGGGCCGCCAACCAGCCGCCAACGTGACGCGGGCGAAACATTCGGTGCGCATGTCCGCAACGAGCCCGGGAGAGACTTCAACAGTTCCGGGGTCAACGGCGACTCCTTTGTGACGTTACCTAACAGGAGGCTGGACATATGGACCTCAGCGCGGGAGATACCGCCTGGGTGCTGACCGCCGCGGCACTGGTGCTGCTCATGACGCCCGGAGTGGCGTTCTTCTACGGCGGAATGGTGCGCGTCAAGAGCGTGCTCAACATGATGATGATGTCGTTCCTTGCGCTCGGCATCGTGACGGTTTTGTGGGTGGCCTTCGGCTACTCAGTCGCCTTCGGCGACGATGGCAATGGGTTCATGGGCGGGTTCTCTCTCGCCGGCCTGGGGCAGCTCGTGGGCAAGCTGGCCGACAATGGCGGCACCTACCCGATTCCGGCGCTCGCCTTCTGCATGTTCCAGCTGATGTTCGCCATCATCACGGTGGCCCTCGTCTCGGGCGCTGTGGCGGATCGCATGAAGTTCCTGGCATGGGGCGTCTTTGCCGCTGTCTGGGTGACGATCGTGTACTTCCCTGTTGCCCACTGGGTCTTTGACTTTGGCGATACGAACCTTGGTGGATCCGGTGCAGGCTGGCTGGCCAATCTCGGAGTGCTGGACTTCGCCGGCGGAACGGCTGTGCATATCAACGCTGGTGCCGCGGGCTTGGCCCTCGTCATCGTCATGGGTAAGCGGGTGGGCTTCGGCAAGGTTCCGATGAGGCCGCACAACCTGCCACTGGTCATTCTCGGTGCCTCGCTCCTGTGGTTTGGCTGGTTTGGCTTCAATGCGGGTTCGGCGCTCGGCGCCAACGATCTCGCTGCGGTTGCCTTCACCAACACCATGGTGGCCACATCAGCCGGCGTGCTCGGCTGGCTGCTCGTGGAGAAGCTTCGTGATGGTCACGCGACCAGCCTTGGTGCCGCGTCTGGCGCTGTGGCGGGCCTCGTCGCCATCACACCGGCCTGCGCGTTTGTTGCCCCTTGGGGTGCGATCGCGATAGGCGCCATCGCTGGCATCATCTGCGCGTTCGCTGTGACCTTGAAGTACAAGTTGGGTTACGACGATTCGCTCGATGTGGTGGGCGTTCACATGGTCGGTGGCATCGTGGGCTGTCTGCTCATCGGATTCTTCGCCACCACAGGCGTCAATTCGCTGGGCAAGGATGGGCTCTTCTACGGCGGTGACTGGGGTGTTTTGGGTACTCAGGCCATCGGTGCGGGTGCTGTTCTGGCATATTCCTTCGTCGTCACGTTGATCCTGGCAGTGATCTTGAAGTTCACGGTCAAGCTCCGCGTCAGTCAGGACGATGAAGTGTCAGGCATTGACCTCGCAGTGCATGCGGAGTCGGCGTACGAGTTCGGTGACATGGGCGGCGGCGGCATCTTCGCGGGAATCGGACATGCTGGTCGCACGAAGGCGGAGGAGTAGTCATGAAGTTGATTACCGCAATCATCAAGCCGTTCAAGCTTGAGGACGTCAAGAACGCTCTTGAGGGTCGAGGAGTGCACGGGTTGACCGTGTCCGAGGCCTCAGGCTTCGGTCGTCAGCGCGGACACACTGAGGTGTATCGCGGTGCTGAGTACACCGTGGACCTCGTTCCCAAGGTGCGTCTGGAGGTTGTCGTCGACGACGAGGCTGCCGAAGGCGTCGTGGAAGCCATCGTCGGTGCTGCGCAGACCGGCAAGATCGGTGACGGCAAAGTCTGGGTGAGTCCGGTGGAAACCGTTGTCCGGGTACGTACCGGAGAGCGGGGAAGTTCGGCTCTGTAGTGATGGATTTCGCGTCGGTTCGATCCGACCTTGCGCGCCGCCCCGGGCTCGATGGCCCGGGGCGACGTGCTGCGATGACAGCGTCGGCCGATGAGTGGCTGCGCGAACTCTTCGAGGTTGCCGTAGGCAACTCGTCCGCCGCGTTCTGTCTCGTTGCCGTCGGAAGCTACGGGCGTGGCGATCTCGCGCTCGGAAGCGATCTCGACCTCGTGCTGGTGCACCGAGCCGGTGCTGCGGAGGCGACTCGTGTTGCCGATCTCCTGTGGTACCCGGTGTGGGACTCCGGTGTGCGGCTGGATCACAGCGTCCGCACCGTCGCCGAGGCACGACGCATGGCCAGCGATGACCTCAAGGTCCTGCTCGGCATGGTCGATTCGCGCGTCGTGGCAGGTGACCCGGAACTTGCGGCGGGTCTCTCGCAGGCAGTGCTCAGTGACTGGCGAGCCATGGCACCTAAGCGACTTCCCGAGTTGAAGGCGATGGTGGATGCCAGGCGCTCGCGACTGGGGGAGGCGTCTCAGTTGCTTGAGCCGGACATTAAGGAGTGCTACGGCGGACTGCGCGATGCGTCAGTACTCCGTGGAATTGCCGCCTCGTGGGTCACCGACATTCCGCATTCGGGCTGGGAGGAGTCGGTGACTTTCCTCCTTGACGTCAGGGATGCGCTGCATCTGACCGCCGGACGTCCCACAGATCGCCTACTGATGCAGGAACAGGACGGCGTCGCCGCTGAATTGGGCTTTGCCGATGCGGACGCGCTACTGCGTGCGGTCTACGAAGCTGCACGCGATATCGCTTATGCGTCAGATGTCACCTGGCATCGAGTCGAGCGACTGGGCCGTAGGCAACCTCGACTCTCTTTCCGACCTATTAGTCGCGGTGGCGCGGCAACACGACTGCCGCTAGCCGAGGGTGTGGTGGTGCAGGACGGCGAGGTGGTCCTCGCGCTCGATGCGCACCCCGATCGAGACCCTGGTCTGCTCCTGCGCGCGGCGGCCGCGGCAGCGCAAGCGGGGTTACCTCTGTCACCCCACACGGTGGACCGGCTCGCGGCCGAGTGCCCGCCGGTCGACTGGACCGCACAGGACCGCGAGTCATTCGTCTCGCTGCTGGGCGCTGGGGCCGGGCTCGTGCCCGTGTGGGAGTCACTGGATCAGGCAGGGATCATCAGCCGACTCATCCCCGGATGGGAGATCGTGCGGTCTGCGCCGCAGCGCAATGCGCTACATCGGTTCACGGTCGACCGGCACCTCATCGAGACGGCAATTCAGGCGTGCGCCTTCACTCGTCACGTGGATCGGCCCGACCTGCTGCTTCTTGGCGCACTTCTGCATGACATAGGTAAAGGTCAGCCGGGGGATCACAGTCTGATCGGCCAAGAAATTGCGACTCGACTCATGCGCTTGTGGGGTTTCGACGAGCATGACGTGGACGTCGTCGCCACGCTTGTGCGTCATCACTTATTGCTGGCAGACACGGCAACGAGGCGGGACCTCGATGATCCTGCGGTGATCACTGCGGTGGCCCAGTCCCTGACGTCGGTCGAGGTGGTGGGGCTGTTGGCCGAACTGTCCATCGCCGATTCGTTGGCCACGGGACCGGCCGTGTGTTCCGAGTGGCGCTTCTCGCTGATTCAGGATCTCGCCGATCGGGTGAGCCGAACGTTGCACGGCCGGCCTCTGCCGGAGCCGCCGGAGCTCAGCGAACACCAGCGCGTCGCACTGGACCAGCAGGGCGTATGGACCCTGATGGATGTCGGTGAGTCAGAGATCACGGTCACCGTGGCTGCGCCGGATCGGGTGGGCCTGCTCTCGATGGTGGCCGGCGTCCTATCGCTTAATCGCCTGAATGTCCTGAGTGCCCGCATCAGCACCGTGGGAGATCGCGCGGTTCAAGAATGGGTGGTGCGTCCGGCGTTTGGAGATCCACCGTCATTTGAGCAGCTCTCTGATGAGGTGCGGCGCGCAATTGATGGGACGTATGACGTCGCGGCGAAACTTGCCAAACGAGATGCCGACCATCCGCTGTCGACGCGCACGCAGTACCCCGAACCGGTCATCGAGGTAACCAATGCAGCATCGCAGTCGACGATTGTCGAAGTGCGTGCACACGATGCTCCTGGATTGCTTCATCGTGCAGCGGCTGCCCTCTCTCAGACAGGAGCAACGATCGTAGGAGCCAAGGTGGCAACGCTCGGCGCCGATGCCGTGGACGTGTTCTTCGTGACTGACACCTCGGGCCAGCAATTGACCACTCAGGCGTGCGAGGACGTGCGCGCGCACCTGCAGGCGGCCCTGCTCTAAAACTGCAATCGGGGCCTCCGGTTACGCTGACGTCCGTGTTCGCCTCCCTGTCAGATCGACTTGCCGCCACCTTCAAAGGTCTGCGTGGCAAAGGCAGGCTGTCGGAGGCCGACGTTGACGCCACTGTTCGCGAGATCCGAACAGCCCTTCTCGAAGCCGACGTGGCTCTGCCTGTCGTGCGTGAATTCACGTCGGCTGTGCGCGAGCGGGCACTGTCTGTCGAAGTTTCTGGTGCACTCAATCCTGCACAGCAGGTGGTTAAGATTGTCCACGAGGAACTTGTCACCGTCCTGGGCGGTCAGACCACTCGACTGGAGTTCGCCAAGACCGGGCCGACAGTCATGTTGCTTGCGGGTCTGCAGGGTGCGGGCAAGACAACCTTGGCGGGCAAGTTGGCGCTGCACCTGCGAGAGCAGGGGCGCACGCCGCTACTTGTGGCCGCCGACCTCCAGCGACCGAATGCGGTCGATCAGCTCACCGTGGTGGGTGAGCGAGCCGGTGTACCCGTGTTCGCCCCCGAGCCAGGTAATGGTGTGGGTGACCCCGTCGCCGTCGCTCGAGCAGGGCGGGCACATGCCGTGGCCAAACTCCACGACGTCGTCATCGTCGACACCGCGGGACGACTCGCAATCGATGCTGAGCTGATGCAGCAGCTGCGGGACGTCCGAGACGCCGTACAGCCTGACAACACCTTGCTTGTGGTCGACGCAATGATCGGCCAAGACGCCGTGCGCACGGCCGAGGAGTTCCTTCAAGGGGTGGGCTTCGACGCGGTTGTCCTCACCAAGCTCGATGGCGATGCACGTGGCGGCGCCGCACTTTCGATCGTGACCATGACAGGTCGACCCATCATGTTCGCGTCCGTGGGCGAGAAGCTCGACGAGTTCGAGGCGTTTCACCCCGATCGCATGGCTTCACGCATTCTCGACATGGGTGACATGCTCACGCTTATCGAGCAGGCCGAGAAGGCCTTCGATGCCGAGCAGGCCGAACGCATGGCTCGCAAGGTATCCAGTGGAGAGGACTTCACTCTCGAGGATTTCCTTGAGCAGATGCAGTCGATCAAGAAGATGGGTTCGCTTGGCAAGTTGCTCGGCATGCTGCCCGGAGCAGGAGACATCAAGGCGCAGCTGGATCAGGTGGATGACAAGGAGATCGATCGAGTCGCCGCGATCATCCAATCGATGACTCCGAGGGAGCGCCAGGACCCCAAAATCCTCAACGGTTCCCGCCGCTCCCGCATCGCCCAAGGTGCGGGGCGCACCGTGAGCGAGGTGAATTCACTCATTGAGCGGTTCACTCAGGCGCAGAAGATGATGCGCCAGATGGGCAAGGGCGGGATGCCCGGGCTGCCGGGGATGCCCGGCATGGGCGGCAAGAAGTCCAAGGGCAAGATGGCGCCGCCTCCCAAGTCCAAGAAGGGTCGCTCCGGCAATCCGGCCAAGCGGGCCCAGCAGGAGTCGGGTGTGGGATCGGACGTTGGGTCGGGCGTCGGCGCGGGTGCTGGGTCGCTTCTGGACCTCGGGGGCTCTCCTGCCCCCGCGAATCCCGCGAATCCCGCGGACCTGGCCCTGCCCCCCGAGCTCAAGAAGCTCCTCGGCTAGAGGCGGTTTCGCTCTAGGCCGGTCCGTCTGGCAGACTACGTGGGCTTGTCCGGATGGCCCTCTAATCCTTTCGGTCTCGCACCCTCGCTTCGGTAAGTCCGTGTCCCCACCCGGTCGAGCCGCGCACCACTTCGATCTACAGGAGAAGTACCCCTCGTGGCTGTCAAGATCAAACTGAAGCGCCTGGGCAAGATCCATGCCCCGCAGTACCGCATCGTCGTCGCCGACTCCCGCACCGCCCGCAATGGCCGCGCGATCGAGGAGATCGGCATCTACCAGCCGATGGCCGACCCGAGCCTGATCAATGTGAACTCCGAGCGAGTTCAGTACTGGCTAGGCGTCGGCGCACAGCCGACCGAATCGGTCACCGCGATCCTCAAGGTCACCGGAGACTGGCAGAAGTTCAAGGGCCTGCCCGGTGCCGAAGGTACGTTGCGCGTGGCACCGCCCAAGGTCAGCAAGATGGTGGCCTACGAAGCTGCGGTGAAGGAAGCCGCAACCGAGCCGAAGGCCACCCCCAAGCCCAAGATCGTTGCACCTGAGCCGGTCGCAGAAGCTGCTGAAGTTGCGGCTGCTATTGCCGAGGAAGTTGCCGTCGAGACGGCAACCGCCGAACTCACCGCTGAGATCGCCGCGGGAGAGGCAGTCGGTGCCGACGAAGCTGCAGTCGAGGCGATGGTCACAGCAGCCGATGAGGCTGCCATGGTCACAGCAGCCGATGAGGCTGCGGCAGAAGCCCCCGACGCCTGATGCTCGACGAAGCACTCGCGCACCTGGTGCGCGGAATCGTTGATAACCCCGAGGACGTCGATGTGCAGCTTCGCTCTGGGCGTCGTGGCACCACCCTGGATGTCCGGGTCAATCCCGAGGACATGGGTCGTGTCATTGGGCGCAACGGACGCACGGCCACTGCATTGCGCACCGTCATCACGGCACTCAACGATGATCGCGGCGTGCGCATCGACTTCATCGACGTCGCCTAGGCGTGCGCGTCGTCGTCGGGCGGATCGGTCGGCCGCACGGCATTCGTGGTGAGGTCACGGTCGAGACGCGCACGGATGAGCCCGATGAGAGGTTCGCGGCTGGCAGCGTGTTGTCGGTGGACGATCACGCGGATTTGGTCGTCGAGCGATCGCATTGGCATTCGGGACGCCTCCTGGTGGCATTCGTAGGAGTTCACGATCGCAACGATGCTGAGGAACTACGGAATCTGATCGTGCACGTCGATCGACCTGCTGATGCGACTCCAGACGATCCCGAGGAGTACTACGACTCCACGCTGATCGGCCTAGCAGTAGAGCTCACCGACGGAACCGCCTTGGGCTCCATCGTCGATGTCATTCATCTGCCGGGTCAGGACGTGCTTTCCGTCCGTATGGGTGAGCGAGATGTGCTCATTCCCTTTGTCTCCTCGATCGTCCCGGTGGTGGATGTGGCTCAGGGTCGGGTGGTCGTCAATCCGCCCGAGGGTCTGCTTGACGATGACTCCGCGACAGATGCAATCGACGGGGATGCAATCGACGGGGATGCAATCGACGGGGATGCAATCGACGGGGAAATGGTCGACTGATCATGCGCCTTGATGTGATCAGCATTTTCCCGGCGTACATCGAGCCGCTGCGCCTGTCCCTCACCGGCAAGGCAATCGATGCAGGTGTGGTTGACCTTCGGGTTCATGATCTTCGCGACTTTGCGCATGACCGCCATCGCACAGTCGACGATGCCCCCTACGGCGGTGGCCCCGGGATGGTCATGAGCCCGGTGCCCTGGGGTGACGCACTCGACAATGTGGCTGCTTCTGATCCCGATCAACGACCCCTCTTGATCATTCCGACCCCGTCGGGGGTGCCGTTCACCCAGACACTCGCGCAGGAACTTTCCGAACAGCCGTGGCTTGTCTTTGCCTGCGGAAGGTACGAGGGCATCGACTCACGGGTGGCCGCCCACTTCGCTGCGAACTCCGCGTGGGCCGGTGTGCGCGAGGTGAGCGTGGGGGACTACGTGCTGGCAGGTGGCGAGGCTGCAGTGCTCGTGATGGGCGAGGCCATCGTGCGCCTCATCCCAGGAGTGCTGGGCAATGCCGAAAGTGTGGCCGACGACTCGTTTGCGTCGGGATCCATGGCCACTCTTCTCGAGGGTCCGGTGTTCACCAGGCCCCCGCAGTGGCGTGAACTCGAGATTCCCGAGGTCCTGCTGAGCGGGGACCATGCCCGGATTGCCGCGTGGCGCCGTAGCCAAGCGCTGGAACGCACGCGGCAGCATCGTCCCGACCTCGCGGGGCCCTGAGGCGCTCCCTGTGAGGGGGGTCGGCCGCGGTTTGGGCTTGGACCCGGGCCCATGGCAGACTACGACGGCTTCGCGTGGGGTGCCGATGTCCATCATCGGAGGCCCCGCATGATGTCCGGGAACCCCCGGCTTCAGGAGGTCCTGCCGCAGGGGGGCCGACTGGTGAGACAACACTCCCCATGGTGGGCGACCTGTGGCGCCTGCAGGAAGAGCTGACATGAAGACGCTAGACGCCGTAGATGCCGCCCAGTTGCGCAGCGACATCCCCGAATTTCGCGCAGGCGACACTTTGAAGGTGCACGTCAAGGTCGTCGAAGGCAACAAGACCCGTGTCCAGCTGTTCCAGGGAGTGGTCATCGCTCGCGCCGGTTCCGGCATCAGCGAGACGTTCACCGTCCGCAAGGTTTCCTACGGGGTAGGCGTTGAGCGCTGCTTCCCTTTGCACACTCCGATCATCGAGAAGATCGAAGTAGTCACGCGCGGTGATGTGCGACGCGCCAAGCTCTACTACCTGCGCGATCTTCGAGGCAAGAAGGCCAAGATCCGCGAGCGTCGCGAGAACGTCGAGAACTGATCTTGGCCGACCGCGATCGGCAGTCGTGGTGGGATGTGCCGGTCACGATTCTGATCGCCATCGGGGTCGTACTCCTCATCACCACATTCCTTGTTAAGCCGTTCTCCATCCCCTCGGGGTCGATGGAGAACACGCTGGGCATCGGCAATCGCGTGCTCGTCAATCGCATGGTTTACCGCACCAGGCCCATCGAACGCGGCGACATCATCGTGTTCGACGGAACCGATTCGTTCGTTCCTGCCGGTGACGCGCCAGAGCGCAATCCCTTCTCAGCAGCAATTGCCTGGGTGGGGCAGTCATTTGGCTTGGTCGCTCCAGACTCCACGGACTTCATCAAGCGCGTCATCGGCGTGGGCGGCGATCACGTGCAGTGTTGTGACGTGCAGGGGCGCATCACGGTCAATGGCATCCCGCTGAACGAGACGTCTTACCTGTATCCCGGTGATGTGCCAAGCATGCAGACGTTCGACGTCGTTGTCCCCGAAGGTTCGCTCTGGGTGATGGGGGATCACCGCTCTGATTCTGCGGATTCGCGCTCGCACATGGGTGACCCGGGTGGCGGATACGTCCCTGAGTCCCGTGTCGTGGGCCGCGCAATGATGGTGCTCTGGCCCTTGACGAGCCTGCGAATTCTCCCAATTCCGGAAACATTCGCGAAAGTTCCTGCACCGGCCGGGTCTTGATGTCTCCGGGTCGGTCCCGTGGCCGTCACGCCCGACGGCGTTTCGGGCGATCTCGTCTTTTCGTTCGTGAATTGGCCCTCGTCATCGTCGTGGCAAGTGTCATCTCTGTGCTCGTACGAGTGTTTCTTGTCCAGGCGTTCTACGTCCCCAGTGCGTCGATGGAACACACGCTGCACATCGGGGATCGCATCGTGTCGTCGCGCGTCAGTACGGTTATGGGTGGAACTCATCGTGGGGATGTGGTGGTGTTCCGCGATCCGGGTGGCTGGCTGCCGCCCACGAAGCCGGGGCCCACGGGTTTCCTTGGCATCGCCCGAGCGGGGCTCGCTTTTGTCGGGCTGGTCCCAGGCGACACTGGACAGGAGCTCGTGAAGCGGGTCATCGCTGTAGCGGGAGACCGCGTTCAATGTTGTGACGTGAAGGGTCGCATTATTGTCAACGGAAAGGCACTCGACGAGCCCTACATCATCGGGCCCACCGATCAGGTTCACTTCGATGTCGAGATCGGGGCCAACCGAGTGTTCGTGATGGGCGACAACCGAGGGGACTCGCGCGACTCTCGGTACCACTTAGACATGAGCTCGGGTGGTGTGCCACTCGACGACGTGGTTGGCAAGGTTGTGTTGGTCCTGTGGCCGTTCTCGCGATTCGCGACCGTCCCAGTGCCAAGCATCTTTGAACGCGCCCTCGAATGACCGCTCCGACACTTCGCAGAGAACGCGAACTCATGCGCCAAGGCGCACGACGGGTGTGTGGAATGGATGAGGTGGGTCGCGGAGCACTTGCAGGGCCGGTGAGTGTCGGCGCGGTGGTTGTGGCGCAACACACCCCAGCACTTCCAGGGGTGCGCGATTCCAAGTTGCTCGCGCCCGCTGCGAGGACTGCTCTGGTACCTCGGATTCATTCGTGGGCGGTGGCCTACGCCGTGGGACACGCGTCACCGGCAGAGATCGACGAGGTGGGGCTCATCGCTGCCATGCGACGAGCAGGCATGCGGGCGCTGCAGGGACTTGCACTATCTCCGGACGTCATCTTGTTGGACGGCAGCCATGACTGGCTCACGCCACCTGGTCAGGCGTCGTTCTTCGAGATGACGGAGGAGCCGGAGATGGAAACTCCACCCGTAACCATGATGGTCAAGGCCGACCTCTCCTGCACGTCAGTTGCCGCCGCGAGTGTGCTGGCCAAAGTGGAGCGCGATGGATTGCTCGTCAGCCTTTCCAAGCAATTCCCCGACTACGGTTGGGAGCAGAACAAGGGCTATTCGTCAGCGGAACACCACAGTGCGCTGGAGCGGATCGGGGCGTGCGAGCAGCACCGCCGCACATGGCGACTGGGTATCGAGGGGGATTGATCGTCATGACATCAGACCAGGCGGGAAGTTCTCAGCCGCGGATATTGCCGAGCGTCAGCATTGGGACGCTTATCAGGCTGCCTACTCTGAAATGCTCTCGCACACCAGTACGCCATGGGCGCCGTGGTACGTGGTGTCGGCCGATCGCACATGGTTTATGCGCATGTGTGCGGCCGCAATTCTGGGCCATGCACTGATCACCATTGACCCGCTCTATCCGACGGTGTCTCCCGAGGTGCGCCTCCATCACGCGGCGGCTCGAGCTGACCTGGTGTCCGAGGGCTAATCCACAGCCAAGGGGGAACGTGGTCGGTCATCCCCAAGGGCATGGAATCTGTTGGAGCTCGCCCTGCCATCCGGGAAAGGTGCGACCCGGAGGTGGCGTATGCATGCCAAGGATGCCCTGGGTAGGTACGGCGAGGATCTTGCGGTTCGGCACTTGGAAGACCACGGCCTCACGGTCCTTGAGCGCAATTGGAGATGTGCGCTCGGTGAGTTGGACGTCGTTGCCCGAGAAGATCAGGTGCTTGTGGTGTGCGAGGTGAAGACCCGACGAAGCACCGCCTATGGCACACCGGTCGAGGCCGTCACACCGCGCAAGGCGCGGCGACTGCGCAGACTGGCACTGCAGTGGCTGGATGAGAAGCAGATGTTCGCGCCCACGATCCGGTTCGACGTCGTAGGCATCGTTCAGCCGACACACGGTCCGGCATCCATAGTGCATGTGCGTGGGATTGATTGAGATGGCGCACGCACGTACCGCCGGAGTTGTTCTCTCCGGTGTCGCAGGATCACTTGTCGACGTTGAGGTCGATATCAGTGCGGGGCTGCCGTCGGTGGGAGTTGTGGGACTGCCGGATACGTCGGTTGCAGAAGCACGGTGGCGAGTGCGGTCCGCGTTCGCAAGCATTGGCGCGACTTGGCCCGCTCAGCGTGTCACGGTGAGTCTGGCGCCGGCTGAAGTTCGCAAACTAGGTGCAGGACTTGACCTGCCGATCGCGATAGCAATTCTGAAGGCGTCAGAGCAATTGCCAGAGGTGAATCTCGAGCGCACTGTCTTCGTCGGTGAACTCGGTCTGGATGGTCACCTCCGGGCCGTACGAGGCGCGCTCGCGGGGGTTTTGGCTGCACGCAGGGATGATCGAGTCATCGTGCCCGTATCGAGCTTGCCGGAAATTGGCGCGGATGCACGGGTGAGTGGGGCATCCACGCTTGCGCAGGTGGTGCACATCCTGCGGGGTTCGGAGCCGGGGGAGCGCGCCTGCGAACGTCCGTCGGTGCATCGAGAGCACCCTGACTTGGCTGATGTACGTGGCCATCACGTGGCCCGCCACTGTCTTGAGGTCGCTGCAGCGGGCGGACATCACCTCGCCATGGTGGGTCCCCCTGGCATCGGCAAGACGCTTCTGGCCGAGCGACTCACGGGCATCCTTCCGGACTTGACCGAGGAAGCGGAGCGTGACGTCGCGGTTATTCATGCACTGGCAGGCCGCGCACCACGAGGAAGTGCTCCGCCCTTCGAATCGCCGCACCACTCGGCCTCTACATCGGCATTGATCGGCACCGTGGCTGGCGCGCGTGTGACACCGGGTGCGTTCACACTTGCGCATCACGGAGTGCTGTTTCTCGATGAAGCACCCGAATTCGCACGTCCCGCTCTTGAGGCGTTGCGTCAACCTCTTGAAAGCGGCGTGGTGTCGTTGCATCGAAGCGGGTGGGTGGGCACGCTGCCATCAGCCTTCCAATTGGTCCTTGCTGCGAATCCATGTCCTTGCGGAATGCGTGGTGAATCGGAGTGCTCGTGTGCGCCCACTGCCATCCGGCGTTATGCCGCACGCTTGTCTGGCCCGCTGATGGACCGCATTGACGTGCGCGTCAGCCTTCGCCGGCCGTTAGACGCTGAGCTCAGGGACCCCACACCCGCGGAGTCGTCCGCCACCGTGCGTGCGAGGGTTGAGCAGGCTCGTGAGCGTGCAGTGCGACGCTTTCGCGGAGCACCGTGGCAGGTCAATGCGCGGATTCCCGCGGGTGAATTGCGCACACGGTT
>Ga0114960_10000986_pt1 | contig 23444 bp, 30 predicted proteins | sample C_130625_MF_Meta_FD_92637 | JGI IMG/M metagenome (GOLD analysis project Ga0114960, IMG submission 92637) | Freshwater microbial communities from Lake Croche, Canada to study carbon cycling - C_130625_MF_MetaG | ecosystem: Environmental > Aquatic > Freshwater > Lake | place: Lake Croche, Canada... | reverse complement strand
ATTTACAAATGATGCATTGCACGAAGAGCGAAACTGGGATATATTACTTCTTGGAGCAAATGAATATGTGAGTTCTAAGCCAATTACTCACAATATAGAAAAAGTAAATCGTTTTTGGGGAGCACATGCACTCTATATAAAGCGTGAATCTATTCCCGAAATTATTAGCACCTTTGAATCATATATATCTAAAGGTATCTTTTTACCCGCTGATTGGTTATATAATAAAACAATTGAAGAAAAGCATTTTATCGTATATGGACCATCTAGTCCAAAAATGTATCTACAGCAAAGCCCAGGATTTGTTTCCAGCATAACTGGAAAGGTGAGAGTCTAAGGATTTATATCATGTATTATAAGATAATACATGGATGAATAAAACATTACTAGAATCTGCTAAAGATGGTAATTTAGAAAGAGTAAGGCGAATGTTACTGCTAGGGGCCGATATTAATACTAGAAATGTATGGAATGGAACTCCATTATATCTTGCATGCATGCACGGGCATACACTTGTCGTTTTTTATCTTTTAAGCAGTGGTGCTAATGTAAATCTAAAAACAGATAGTGGACGAACAGCCTTAGACATTGCATGTACACAAGAGTTTGAGGAAATTATTACTATATTAAGAATTTATGATGTAGAGCCTCTAGTAGACAGTCCAAAAAAAATTGAGCCTCTAGATGAGGAAGAAGATAAACAGACCGAACTATTAAATAGTACAAATGTTTTACTGCCTAGTAGACACACAACTCTACAACGAATATATTCAATCATTAAGCATCTATTCTCGTATGGAAGACGGCGAGTGTGCCCGTGAATACTTCAAAGAGGTTGGGACCAAATCAATTATTTATAAGACAGATTATGTATTTCCGAAGACACCTCCTGGCTTTGAGTATGTTCCAATTCCAGCGAATAGTGGATTCTGTATTGTTCTACATTTAACTAATAGCACAAGTGTCCCGAAAGTTCTACTGTAGTAAATGACGATTTATAAAATTATATTTATTTTTTAGAATCTATAAAATAAATATAAAGTTATTAATAGAAGATGTCAAAGCCATATTATCCTAAAGGAAGAGCTCCTATTAATTGGAGAAATTCTATGTTAAATCCGCCTACAAAAAAAGTAAGATGGCAGGATTTAATTCCTGGTAACAAATATATTCTTAATAGTGGATTTATTAGAGTTCGTCTATCAGGTAACACGGGCAAAAAAATTATGAAACTTGAAAAGAAACCACATGTATTTAAAATGTATTATCCTGTTGCCAGTGGAGTTATTTACGTATGTTTTGAAGGAAAAGGAGGTGGAGATATTTGTATAAGGACGGACGATATGAAAAGTAATTTTATCTTTACTCAAATAAATGAAATTAATGCTGCAAATAAGATTAGACATTTTATGATGTCTCGCAAGATTTATAAAAATGCTTATAAACCTGGAGGGTTTTATTATAAACTTGCATTATCTAGATGGCCAACTAGTACAAGGAAAAATAATAATTATAATAATTATAATGATATAGAAATAGAAAATAATAATATAGAAATAGAAAATAATAATATAGAAATAGAAAATAATAATAAAAATAAGAATAAAAATAATAAAAAATAATATTAACATGTATCTAAGCACTAAGCCCTAAGCCCTAATTTATCCATTCCCCATTGTAAAATCCTTTTTACACGATTTTCTGATAGGGCAGAGTTATACATTCTAAAATCGAAGATTGCACCATTTAGAAGTTCATCACGCAATTCATATTCTCCAGGAGAATCTGTCCAGTTCGATTTTCCAAGATAGTTGTGACTGGTTGTTTGTGCCTGCGGTAAAAATCCCGATTCTTGTGTATATGTTTGTGTTCCATTAAGATATACTTGAATATCTGGTCTTAATGCATCCATATTTTTAGCAGTTATAACAATGTGAACCCATTCGCCTAAAGGTATTGCCCGATTTATCTTAATCTGCATCTTACGAAGACTTGAATCCCAAACTTCATATAAAAGGGTTGCACGAGTCTTTGGCTTAGTAGGGTCTTCAACATAAGATGGTGATGTATCTATAGGCTTAACACGCTCATCATCGGCCTGTATTTCGGGCCCAGGACACTCAAATTCATCAACATTACCCTTTGAAAATAGCAAGATATCCTGTGGTCTGAGTTCAGGACACCATTGCGCTCCACTTTTCCCATCTGGAATTGTGGAATCCTTGCATTTGGATTTAGCTCTTAGATCAGTCTCAACAACTTCACCATCACCCTTACCAAGAATTCCTAAAAATACATTATTTTTGCCAGATCCATCTCCAAAATCAAAAATATGCGCATTATTTGTAAACTCATTAAATTTTACCCATGTTGAAAAAGCGCGCACAGAACGAAGTGAGCCCTCATTTCCAAAACTTAGGTCAGAACTATCTCCTAGGCGAACAAACTGGTCTTTTCCATTAAGTTCAAGCCCCCGTGTTTTTGGTGGGCGTGGTATTGCCAACATTATAGGATTATTTGCAGTTTGTATAATAGTTTTTGTAGATATGTAATCAATCATATCATCCCTAAATCTTAACCACATACGACAGCCATTATAGAAATCAACAAGGGTTAATATTTCATCGGGTGGATTGGCATCCAAAAAGTCGGTTGAACTAAACTGAATATCGTCGGCTGCCACACAAACTGGTTGATAAGTTCCATCAAGTAGTTTCAATATTCTGCAATATGCATCACGTCCATCATTTCGAATCTTGTTTATGTAATCATCACGACTCCTTTTAAATCCATCTTTCACTGTTTTTGTTCTATATGCTATACTTGTAAGCCCAGTTGTTCCAGCAAGGGCACATGCAAAAAAGGATTCATCTTCATGCCCACCATCTGGAAATACCATTCTGCAATAATCCCGTTTTTCACCAAGTCGTTGAACATCCATCCAATCTGCAAAAAATCGAGGATCGTACTTGTATCCTTGTTGCTCACTAAATGGTCCAATATCGGAACGTTTTTCAAAGGGAGCAGTTAATATATTTGGTTTAGAGAATTTGTATTCATATTTATTAATTACAGTTTCAAATCCCTCTAAAACTTTTGTAGGGTACTTCATTTCAAGTACCAAGAGTCCTAATAATATACATAATGCTATCCAGAGACTCCCGGACATCTTCTAAAATACACATGATACTTATTTTATTCTCAAATATCTACTTATTTTAGATAAATGGAGGGCGGGGCTCTTATTGGTCAAGGAACCTTTGGATGTGTCTTTTCAAAACCTCTTTTATGCAAATCAAAAAAATCGTTTAAAGGAAGGGCAACTAATGTTGGAAAAATTAGTGAAGCAATTGATATTGAAAATGAAATTTTGGCAGCAAAGATACTAAAGGATATTAAGGGACAATATTTTGTACTACCAAATATTGATTCCGTATGTAAACCATCTGACTTTAATACCCAGCCGGATTCAAAGAGTATTAAAGACTGTAAATTTATGAAAAAAGAAGATATTGATAATATACTTCACTATACAATGCCCTACGGAGGTGTTGCAATAAGAACATTATTTAAACCTGTAAAATATGATTCAAGTCCACCATTAAATATAATATCTTTTACAAAACATATTTTAGAAGGAGGGGCGCTACTTGCCTTGCATGGGTTTGTACATTATGATATTCATCAAGAAAACATCCTGTACAATACAAAAATATTACAGCCATCATTTATTGATTTTGGCATGAGTTTTTCAGCAAATAATATTACAGACGAAGTTTTAAATACACGGTGGAAGGTCTATAGTCCTGATTGGGATCCTGAACCGCCTGAAATAACACTTATTACTGGTATTAGAAAAAATATTAATATTAATAATATTATTAGTGATATGATTAAACAAAAGGCTATACTAAGATATGGAGAATCACTTTTAGGATTAAATAGACAATTGCAATTAACTAGTTTTATAAATTTTTGTAGTACATCAAATTCAATTAAAAATAGTGAATGGGTTGCATTTTTTAAGTCATATTGGAGTGGATTTGATTCATGGGGTATTGGTGTAGTCTTACTTAATCTTGTAAGAATGATTAGTGTATACTATTCGAATCCTTTAGATATTCCTGGATTAGCATCAATAAAGACAGTATGTAAAGGACTTATACAAATGAACCCTAGAGATCGTCTTGATTGCGTAGAAGCACTTTCAATTGTTGACCCAACAAATAGTATATTAAGTATGCCAACCGGAAAGGCATGGATAAAGGAGAAGAATGCCATTCGTAAGTCAATGAAGACCTAGCTTTTCATATATAAAGGAATATTTCGTTTCACGCAAAAATAACTACAGAAAATATCATATTTTAATTCACTTTTTCCACGACTTGCATAATCATAGTTCGCAAGTTTAGGATTCCATATATAGTTCCCATATGCATCAACATTTGTTACACGCATTGCCCCAGGTTTATGTGACCAATACCCATTTGAATCCATACGTAAAAAATGATAATCATCGCTTTCATCAACAATAAGGGCGATTTTTGAATATGATGGTTTACATTGACTTTCAAAATTTGTTATATATGTACTAGGATTGTCTCCTAATATACGTGCAATCATATTTGGACATGTCTTAGGTTTATAGTCACTAAATTTGGCATGCCCTGAAGCCTGTCCTGGTTGATGAAAAGGAGTATCACATTCATTTTTCCCCTTACATTTTTGTATTTGTCTCTTATCAAAAACATTCATTGAATATGAATAACAATTATGGGTTTCCTTAATGGCAATATATAGATTCCATAATGACGGGTCATATTCGGGTTCCCAACCAGATAGCGGAGATTTATTGGGGCAAAGCCTTATATGATCTATACAAAAGCCCTTTTTATGAATTGCAGGTTTAGCACACATTATAGTACATTGGCATTGATTCGGACTCCCTGTTTCGGTTGGTAAAAATCCTTTTCGCTGTTTATGTTTTCTTGTAAATGTCCTCATTTAGAAGACCCCTATATTGGCCTAAGACATTTTTACTATTGTTTTAAAGAATGGCTACAGGTGAAGAGATTCTTAAAGGGTCTAAAAAAATGTGCAGTGTGCTACAAGGCTCTGAACCTTTTTTTATTGGACGTAATGGCTCAACTGAAATGGAGGTCTTTCACTTCTGGCATGTGTATCGTAAGGATGGTCATCCTTACCCAGTATCTATGATGGAAAAGTTGGAGCAAGTATCAGGTATTTGGCCAGCAACACAGAAGTCGGTTGATTCTTGGGCAGAAACCTATTCCAAGAGTCTAGGGCAGTTAGACGGACTTGCTGCATCTTGGTATAAGCCTTACATGAAGATTGAAAATGATTTCTTAAATGTATATTCACCAAAGTCGTTTCGGGTGCCTCTTAGATGTTTAGAGCCTTATTATGTTAAATCTGAAGACCGATGGACACAACATCTTCTAGGTAAAAAGGTTGCCGTTGTATCAAGTTTTGCCGATAGTATTCAAATGCAGGTTTGGGCACAAGACCCTAATAAAATATGGGCAGCTCTTAATAATCCTGAAACAATCCTTCCGAATAATGTTCAGTGGTATCCGATTAGAACATACTATCCTCCTAAAATTTCGCTAGGGGGCTCTACTGCCTGGACTTCGGCAAGCTGTTGGCAAGATGCGGTTGCGTATGTTGTAAAGGAGGTTCTTTCAACCGATGCGCAAATTGTTTTGATTGGCTGTGGTGCGCTTGGAATGTGTATTGGTGCCGAACTTAAGGCTGCGGGGCGAAGTTCTATTCTTATGGGTGGGGCAATTCAGATTCTTTTTGGAATTAAAGGACAGCGTTGGGAAACGCATGATATTATTTCTAGATTTTGGAATGATGCTTGGATTTACCCGAGTAAAAATGAAACGCCACCGGGTGCGGATTTAATAGAAGGTGGATGTTATTGGGGAAAGGTTAGAACACTTGTGAATTTAAATAAATAATATGTTTAGAAGATGGCTGGTGATAAGTTATTTTACTATCAAATTCTAGTACTATATGGAATAATTGATCTTGTTATTCTATATCTTACATTTAGTGGTACTGTAACAAGTGAAAATCGCATTGTATTATATAGTCTATTTATTTTCTTACTTGCTTATTCAATCTTTGGACTTTGGCTATTTATTAATGAAGTAAGTTCAAATTATGGTCTTTCAAAGACAAGTATAACATTTACAGATAAATCGGGTGGCAATATACAAAATCTAACATCTTGGGGATTAATCTTAGTAAATCTTATTGCAATTGGTAGTTATCTTTATTCTATGATGAAACCCGTTAGAACGGGATCTCAAGGTGGCGGTAGAAGAAATAAATACTAAATATATGGTAGTCTAAGTCTATCCGCTCAAACTGGACAAAAAAGACGCGAGTAAGATCTAGATGAGACTCCAATTTGTATCAGATTTACATTTGAATCTAAGACCAAAAGAAACCTTTGAAACCATGTTAACCCCTAAAGCGCCTATTTTAGCCCTTTTAGGAGATATTGCACCAATACGAGATCCGAATCTACGGCAGTTCTTAGAATGGTGTCATTCACGCTGGGAAACAGTACTATACATTCCAGGAAATGAAGAACTTATACATCGCGACTATTCAATTGAAGTAGCTTTGAAAAATCTAAAGGTTATTTGTGGTCGCTTTCCTAATGTTCATGTATTATACGGCGACAGTTTTATTAGCGAAGATGGCATTGTTGTCTTAGGATGCACTTTCTGGAGTTGTATACCAACAGTTCCTCAAGCACATAGAACAAGACATCGGACTGATCTAAATTGGATAATAGAACAGACTAAGCTACATAGTAAACCAATAGTAGTCTTAAGTTATTATGGACCATCAATGTGGGTACAAAATGAAGAGCGTATTGAACAACCTGATTCAGTTTTAAGTGTTCCTGAGTTAGACTTACTTCTAAGGGCACCTATTATATCATGGATTTTTGGACATGTTCACGCCTATATAGAATACACAAAGGTATGGAATAATGCCTCTGGGGAAAAACATAATGTCTTACTCTTATGTAATGGTCTAGGTGAAAGAGTAGAAGAAGAACGGCCATATGCTTATAGGGATGATGCGGTAATTGCTCTAAGGCCTGAATTATACAAGGTCTAGAACTTATAGTTCTAGCCTTACAGAGTCTAGAGATTAGGCCTAATTTCCTTATTATAAGCCATTTCAAATCCTTGAATTGAACGTAAAAAGTTTGCATTTGGTGTAAAAGCAATCGGGCGTTTTTCTCTTATATATTTCATCGCATCTTCATATTTAAGATTCTTAATTGCTATTAAATACATGGCAACTACACACGCCGAGCGTTGCATGCCAGCGTGACAATGAACTAAGACGGGACCATTTTTATGTTCAATTCTTAGTTTATATACAGATTCAAAGGACCAGAGTTCCATGTTACGAATTTCTTCCTCTTCTAGATTATCATCTACAGGAATTCTGTAACGCTTTTTTACTGCCTCATGAAAGGGAATATTCTTAGTACAATTAAAGACTGCTTTGATCCCTTTCTGAGTTAAGAATTCCTTTGACTGTGAGGCATTAATATTTCCTAGCCAAAGCCCTGGAATTATTTCATCTGCATTATTTGCTTGCATTCTTTATATGAAAAATATTATTAGTTTAGACCGCTTAGACCGCTTAGACCGCTTATAAAAAATTGAAAATAATTTTCCACAAGGTACAACCTACACAAAGCCAAATGCCACTAACACGCTCGCTTTATCGCGAAGATGAGTTGATCGCCGCCCTAAAGTGGTGCATCATTAAAGGGCGATTTAATGAGGCGCTCTTCTGGTCACAAGAGGCACTTGATTCAAACATGAAGACTGAGTACTTTAAGGCTCTTCTATGGGTATGGATCTTTACTTGTGGACCACAGGCTCTTAGTTGGATTGAACGATTTGAAGCATGTATGAATGATTCAAATGAGTATAATTGCCTCAATCTTGTAATCTCCCTTTTGTACCATGTTAAAAATCGGGGTGATATTTCTGCACTCTGTCTTCTTGGGCTCGGTCTATGTACTGCCAAGAAACAGCCAAATACTATTACACTTCTAACCCTTCCTGAGGGTCTTCCAAATACTCCTATTGTTCGTGCACTTGTTCAAGGGAAGGCTGATCTTGCTTGGATGCTTCTTCGTCCTGATTGGAATAAGAGTTCATGGGATAATCTTAAAGCGGTTACTAAAGTTAAGCATTATAGCGCTCTAAAATATCTTGATATGCTTAATGACCCCAAATCATGGATGGGCGTTGCATATAGCCCTGAATATAGTTGGTGCCTACGTTCTATTGCAACTGTTGTAACCTGTGCTCCAACTCCTCTAAACATTTATAATGAGCCGGCCAATTTTGATCGTGTTCTTAGCGAATATATTTGTCATACAGGCTTTACAATGCGCCATCGGCGTCTATATGAAGTTCCTAATTTCTGTCTTTACTGGCATACAAAGCGGGGCTCACTTACTGTGCATGAAACAACAGAAAACGAACTGCAAATGAATCTAGAAGATTCTCTTGCAGGAAGTAAATATTGGGATGAATATCTGCCTATAGGTTATGATCTAGAGCGTGAAGAGTTCTTCTATATGCATTTCCCAGATGACATTCCTGATGAGTGGTCTGCTGAAAATAAGAAGAAGTCGCATGGATGTGGACCTGTTCCATGTGGCAAAGTTAATCATAATATTATATTCAATCGCTGTCTAATCCGCTGGTTTAATGGTGTACCATGTAGGCAACTTTGGCGTGGATTTGAGATTGCAATTGAAGAATTCACGCATCGGTGGGAAGTATACCGACCTCATACCTTGGAAACGGGAATTCATGAGGCCTATGAGCAGATTGATGTAGATTCATGGCTTCATGAAATGGAGTCATGGTCACTAAATTCTAAGAAGAAGCAGTTTATTACTGTTAAGAGTTCTCAAGCATAAGTGCTTCAGGACAATATTCATAAAATTTATCCTTATTTTTTAGGTCAATATTTGTTTTATGAGCACCCCAACTTTTTTCTACAAAAACATGTTGTGTGCAGAATTCATTTAAAACTATTGCACTTGGAGGGCGATTAGAACTTTTTCCCACACAAATACTAAAAAATATATCTTCTGGAAAATTATCTGCTACATCTTTATTATCATCTATGCATTTTAACATAAATGCTTTTTTCTGAAACTTAGGCCGCCGATTCCGTAAAATTCAGTATTTGCCCACATATTATTATCATATTTACCAATACTTGTATTATCGTATGAACAGCCTATATAGTCATATTGTATATATTTATCGATCGTATTTAATGATGCTCCACATAGTACAGTATCTGTTTGGAATACTAATATATCTTCAGCATGTATCTTATCCCAAAAATGCTCTTTTTTAAATATACTATTATATTCGTCAACATTTAGATTATCTTTATCTAATGCTATCAAAAATACATTTCTTGATTTTATTTGAGAAGTACATTCTCTTGCATATTCGCCAAATGATGCTCCATGAAAGACATATAAATCCCATGATTTATCCATATGTTTATCGAAATTTTCAATTACCTGTTTTAAAAGTTTATGCTTCCTTGGTTCAACAATAATCATTGCTTTTGTCGTAGGTTGGTAAAATCCCTCAGTTGTAGACATTTTATAGTATATATATAAAACTAAAACTAATCCAATAATTCCTGCAAAATAGTGTAGTTTCATTCTACTTATTTACTGTACACATTTTAATTAATCTATTTGATGATTCATTGTAGCGTCCAATAAGTACCATTTTACTAGTATAGACAAATGAGTCACATAAGATATATAGTTCTCCGCTTGCATCTTTTATATATGATGCCTCTTTTGCAGTATTTGCTACATCTACATTCAATCTTGAATGCTCACTACAATATTTTGTAGGCGCAGATGGGCTAGAAGAGATTAGTACTGGATTATTGCAACAAACGTGTACAGATGGACTATCAAAAGATTCAATTAGTTGTACACATCGCATTGATTCAATATCATAGGTATCACTCGACGATTCATCATACAAATATAGATTCAAGGTATTATCTCGTATTGCCTTTAAAAGGGGCGCGGATGGCTCTCCAAGAGTTGTTGATATATCTCGTGCAAGAGATTCTGCGCTCTGTTTAAGAACACTATGAAAGGCATCCCAATAAATCTTTGAGATTGGTAGTAGCATATTTCGGGTAAATTAGTCACTTGGAAAATTTCTCACACAATTTTACTGCGGGCTCTTCATACAAAGTGCCGCATTACTATCTTCCTCCATAGCAGGTAAAATTTGTTGCATAATTCCAAATATATCACCATTTTGAGCCCCATTTTTAATTGCAATCTGGTACCAGTAATAGGCAACAGGCGCAAAGGCCCCAAGCCCAATAAGAATTCCAAAAATAGTTTCTGAGCCAGTCATAACATATCTTGATACTAATAGTGTAATAAGTAAAAATACAGAGGTTGCCATAATCATAAGTGAACGTGCTTTTCTATTCTCTAATTTCCAAGCTGGTCCAGATACACCTGATGCATTTAATTTATAAACAGTGTAGGCATTTGTAAAAATGTATGAGCATAAGAAGACTACATGTGCTACCCAGAAACTTGGCGCCACATTTAAATTGCCTGATAGTGCCTCCTTTATAGATGGCACAAGAAGCCCTACATCACTTGCAGGCACATGCGTTCCAGGTAATATCCATGTAAATATATGAAGGGCTAGCACACAGATTGGAACTACTAGAACCTGTCCAACAAATAGGAAAATTGTACCAACATTTAATACACTAATCGATAGAAAACCTATTAAACATATCATAATAAGAGGAAATCCTAAAAGAAATAAGATGATTATTTTTTGTAGTGTCTCTAATATGTTCATACCTATTTGTTAGTGGTTAATTATTAGGAGTCGGGCAAATATAGAGTTTCTGACCATCTGCCGTACGTTTATGTAGTACTGGTATACCAATAATATTTATACTAGATAGACCAAATAGACGATAGTTCTGTTCAACTAATAGAGCTCCAACTAGTAGGCCCGCAATTATACTAAAGAAAAGCACACCAAAATCATCACATCCGAAATATATACGGAAAAGCGCAATAAGAGTTATAAGAATTGGAAGACTTAGTGAAGCAATGTAGAATCTTGAAGAATAATTTGATCCCATAATTTCGAGTTCCTTTGCAAAACGAAATAAGATTGACATTACGTATGCAGAGGCCACGCTAATTATATATAAATGTGATGATGGAAATGCGGATTTCATGCTTGATCCAAACATAGTTAGAGATTCGATATCATTAGACATAAAGCCGGATACACATTGTGTATTGGGGGTTCCCTTTTCCACATTTACAAAGTTCAAATATGAATTTGCAATTCGTAGCCCATAAAAGGGTAGCATACTTTCAACAAGTGAGCCGAAAAATGTGCCATATGGAACAGAAAGAGTTATAAGGGAAAAGAAGCCCATTCCCATAATAATCCCATCTGGGAAGATACGAATCATTTCTTGTACAATGCTAACCGGACTAGTAATTATTGTATCTATTGCTCTTCCAAGTCGCTCCATCCTGTTCTGCCTTAAGGAATTCCATCAAGAATTCATAGACATGGGAATTCCATCCTATTTTCGTCATATCCTAAAAAAATATCCAGCCCTTATAAAGGGTGCAGATAGCCCTAATCCGCATAATACAGACATTCTTCTACTCGACTTTAATTGTCTTATTTATGGATGTCTGAAAAGTAAAAATCTTCCTGTTTATACACCTGAGTCGGAGAGACACTGGGAAGATTGCCTTTTAGAGGAAATTAAGGCCTATGTAGTGTCTATTTGGAAGGTGTGCAATTCTCCCAAAACGGTATTTTTAGCAGTAGATGGTGTTGTTCCTATGGCAAAAATAAAACAACAGCGTCTTCGCCGATTTAAAGGAGTCTGGTTAGCACAAAAGGAACGTGAGGCAAATATTCGGGAAAGATATACTTGGGATTCAAATGCTATTACACCAGGTACACACTTTATGGAACGCCTGACTGTTGCACTACAGATTCTATGTACTAAACGTGGTTCAGGCTGGTCTGTAAGTGGTGCAGAGTATCCAGGAGAAGGTGAGCAAAAAGTTATGCAATACATACGGAGCCAACCTGAGTCTGCTCTAAAAAATAAGAATATTACTATATATGGGCTTGATGCTGATTTAATTCTACTATCCATGCTTCATTGCGCATCAAATCTTTCAAGTTCTTGGTCTATTATTAGAGAGTCACAAGAGTTCGGGAAAGGTGCTTGTACCCATGAGTTTACTGTGCTGAATATTTATAAACTACTTAACATAATGTTTCCTGATATAATTACACAGGTTAGATATTTACATGACTATATTGCTGGTATGACACTACTCGGAAATGACTTTCTACCACATAGTCTAGGCTTCGTAATTCGTGAAGCAGGACATGATAAACTGTTACATGTGCTTGAATGTCTTCATAAAAGTGGAACAACACTTTTAGACGAATCTCAGCATATTATTAAGTCTTCACTTGTCTACATTCTAGAAGTTCTTCAATCTTCTGAGGAAGAAGATATCAAGACTGCATTTTATAAAAAATATAATATGCCGTTGCCTCCTCCTCGTAATATTGCGGAACGTGCAATGATTCCTGTAAATAATTTGCCCTTGGACTGGGCAGAAGAAAAGCACATGTGGAAATCAAATAAACTTAATAGTGATTGGGTCAACGCATATTATACATATGAAAGCCCACTATCTGGAGAACAAGATATACATAATAAATGTATGTCGTATTTTACAGGACTACAGTGGGTAATTAATTATTATTTAGGCAAAGATGTTTCCATGTATTGGATGTATGCGTGGACTTATCCACCACTTTGGCAGGATCTTTACAGAATTGCAAAAGAACTTCCTGAATTACCGTTGCCGGAATTAAAAAATGAGCGCAGTCTCTTACCACAAGAGCAACTCGCCCTTGTTCTTCCTTATGAAAGCTGGAATCTTATAAGAAATCCGAAGTTAAAGGAACTTCCAGATAAGATCCCCGTATTTTGGAATAAGCCGGTCGCCTTTCATTCATTAGGAAAACGATGGCTTTGGGAATGTAACCTTGTTATTCCGATACTTACGCCACACCGACTTTACTTTGAATTATGAAGAAGTGATCTATCACACATTAAATAAAAGAAAAGGCCGCTTGTAAGTGAAATAAGTGTTGTTAAAATCATTACAACAAAGTTTCCACCAACGAGTTTTATAAAAGCTTTTCTATCAACAATTAATAACATTACAAAACTTGCAATTAGCAGTACAAATATACCCGCATTTAGTAAAAATAAATAATAATACCAATCACAAATTGTAGTACTAGGAATACCCTTGAATTTATCAGATAAAAAGGTCATCGCTCGTATACTATAGGTATATATTTTATAGTTTATAAAAAGGTAAATATGGGACAAGGAGTATCATCATTAAATAATTTTGAACCGTCCCATGTCCGGATTTATAAGTCAATTCTACAAATTGAGAATCCTCAGACCCGTCTTAAAATGATACAAACTGTTATTCAAGGACCAGAGTACATACAGTCTGCAAAAGCAGCAGGGATTTATTCACATTTACTGTCATATATTGCACAAGTCCGTTCTGGAGAGGCACCAGCACCTCTTCCTGGAGAACTAGGAAAGCCCCAGGCGACTAATAATGGACGTAATGAAATAATAGAGCATAAAAAGCAGGTTTCTGATCCTTCAACCCAGGTTCTTAAACAAAGAGGAAATGAAAAGGCTATGAATTATTTCCAAAACTGCCTACTTGTTTTGGAGTTAGAGGAAGAGGTTGCTCTTACAGAAGAGCTACTTCGTAAGGCATATAAGAAGGCGGCAATAAAGGCACACCCGGATAAGGGTGGCTCACAGCAAAAGTTCGAAGCTGTTACTCGAGCATATGCATATCTTACGGATATCTTACATCGCATTCAGGGAGGACGGACAAAGGCCGGCGTTGTAGAAGCACCCACAATACTAAAAGATTCACGTGCTACTAATGCAAAAGATTGGGAAATGATAAAGCCTGTAAAGTTAAACCCTAAAAAACTTGATATGAACACCTTTAATCAAATGTATGAGCAAACTCGTATACCTGATCCAGATGATGAAGGATATGGTGATTGGCTTGCCTCAGAAAATGCGACCTCTAAAACTTCCAAAACCTTTAGTGAGAAGTTTAATCGTGATGTCTTTAATCGTGCATTTGAAGATGAAACTAAAAGTGCATCGAATTATAGTGCAAATCAGCATAATTCAATAGTCGCCCCTAAGGCAATGACTCTTGCCCCGACACACGGTGTTGAGTTAGGAAGAACTTCTGCTGGAGACTATACAGCCCCTGCAAATGCTCAAATGAAATACACGGATTTAAAACAGGCTTATACGACTGAAAATACCTTTAGCAACCAAGTATCAAATATTCAGGTCGACTCTAGAAGTTTTGATACATATTCTGCATCAAGAAAAAAGGCACCCGAACCACTGACAAATAGTGAGTTGGAGGCCCTTCATGAAGCGGAAAGACATACGCAACGGCAAGAACAGCAACGGTCGCTTCGGGCGGCCCAAGAACTTGTGCATTCTGATGAATATTTTAGACGTATGAAACAAATGGTTTTAATGGATACAACATCTATGGCAAAAAAGAGCGATAGATACTAATAATTTGTCTAAACCGCTAAGAGAATGGATAGTACATTAACTACAGGAATAATTATTAGTGTACTAGTACTTAGTATTGGAGTATACACTAGTATGTATAGTGATGATTCTTTTAATAAGGGTATTAATGCAAATAAGAATAAGCCGAAACTCTGGGTTTATTTAAATTCAAGTGATGTGAATAGTCGCTCTTGGTCAGATTTTATGAGTAGAAGTTCTCATGCAATTAATCTTCCATATTTAAATTTATGTTATGAAACAATTGTTGCAAAAAATTCCGATATATATGATGTTGAAGTTATTGGTGGACTACAGGATCTTGCAGTACGTATGGGTGGCTGGGAATCTCTTCCAAGTCCCTTAAGAAATACAGATGTTGTTGTCAGAGAACCAGAACTAAATTGGATTCGGGCTGCCGTTCTAAATAAGTGGGGCGGACTATGGGTATGTCCATCTGTTATATGTCTAAAGGGCTTTGGTGCATTACCCAAAAAGCGTGTGGTATTTTTTGGAGCAGATACAGATCCAACTTATAGCAGTTCTAAAAATCTTCCATCATTAAATGCATGCTGGTCTCCTGCACCAAATCACCGACTTTGGGTTAGTTGGGAGAAAAAAGTAAGAGACAGACTTGAGCGTAGAAGTGGGGGCTCCGAATTTAGACATGATGAAAAGTCCGATTTACTTGATGCAATCAATGAATTCAAAAATGAATATGTACATATTGAATCCGCTGAACTTTCACGCAAGGGTGCTGCTCTAAAGCGGATTGAATTAGAGGACTTATTATCTGCTGGAACAGAGGGTGAATTACCGTTTACCGTCTATAGCAATAATGTGTATGTTCCCATTCCATATCCAGAAATTCTCCAGCGTAGGGCATTTGAATGGTTTTTACGCATGAGTGAAGCACAAATTATGGAAAGTGACCTTGTTGTCACCTACCTTTTTAATCTAGCTAAATAAACTTTTAAAGAAACTTGGCTTCTTTACTTTTTTGGTTTCTGTAGGTTTTACAGTATTTAACTTTAATCTTCTTGTATTTTTACGTTTTGCCTTGCCGTAAGAACTAATAAGATTTTTTTTTACCAAATGTATTATCTTATATGTCAATGCACGTGATTTTAGAAGATTATATACATTTTGAAAAAGTGGATCAGACTCTTTCATTTATTATTACTTAGAAAAAATCTACTTGAAGAGAGGCTCCACTTAAATCATAAAAAGAATTTATACTCTGTATCTGATATATCATTTGTTTAACGCCTTTGTATAATCTTTCCTCTTTTTGCAATGTATATCCGTGTAGATGGAGAAGGTGCCTTAGAATTGTAATTATTGAGTGTGATGACCATGCATGAATAAACCGCTTTGCTTTACAGGGAAGATAATACGATTCAATCTCGGGAAGCCATATTTCTAGGTTATCAACTTTAATTTCATCTCTTGAAAACCATCTTAAGTCATGGAATCCGAGAAGGCCAACACTACGTAATACATATTCTACAACATCCCTTGTAGGTTCATTCCTAAATAATTTTATTGGTTTTTTACTCATAGTCTCTCTAAAGGTACATAGTATTTATTCTAAAAATAGACGCATCATATCTAAAGTATGTGTTTTCCCCTGTGCAAAATATATCCAGCCCCGTAAAAGAATTTGGTGAATTTTTTGGGAGTCGCCCGCAGAAATAATTCCAATAGTTGTAATTGATAAATTAATTTCGTGTAAAAAATCTTCATAACTAATTCCAGTTGCCCAGAGTTCGATAAAAATTTTGTGTAATTTATCCTCATTTTTAGTGATATATGCTTTTAGCAACTCAATACACAATTTAAAGGATGGTGCAGAAATTAAATTCACAATATCATGTTCTTGAATTTCATAGGTTTTATTATGAAAAACCATTTTAATAACTTTACAAATATTTTTAATTTCAGTAGGAGAATGTAGAATAGAAATTATAACATTATAGGCTTCATTAGAAAGGCTAAGTTTCGTATTGCTAAGAAAATGCGATATTAAAATTACTGGTGATATAAATTTTAGCTCTAAGTGCATGCATCTTGAACGTAATGGCTGAATTAAATCAGTTGAATAACGACTACAAAATATGAATCGTGTAGTGTGCGAATGCGTTTCCATTGGCCGACGAAGCGCCTGTTGAGAAATAATAGGAAGTGAATCTGCATCATCAACAATAATCCACCGATATATTCCTGGTGTTGCTGAACGATGTCTTACAAATTCTGCTACAGACTGTCTTACACAGTGGATTCCTCTATCCTGTTCAGAAGAAAGCCATAATATTGATTCATGAGATGGTTTTATCCCCTTTAATTCAAAATACTTGGAAATAAACTCGTGAAGAAGCGTTGTTTTTCCAGAACCATAGTGGCCTGAAATAAATATATTGGGCGGATCATCTAAAACCTTATTTAATCTAGTTAGGGTCTGTTCATGTCCAATTAGTGTTGTTACAAGCATCTTAAATAATAGTCAGTAAGAATCCTTAAAGCGGATCTAAGCCTTAGAGGGGCTAAACACAAGGTTCTCTTTTACAGAAGAATGTCACTTTATGAACGACTAAACCTTTCTAATAATGCAGACACTAATGAAATTCGTAAAGCTTATCTAAAGTTATCAAAGACTGAGCATCCTGATAAGGGAGGTAACGCAGAACGGTTTAAGACACTTCAAAAGGCATATGAAGTTTTATCAAATGAACAAGCACGTGCTTATTATGATCAGACGGGTCAAATTCCTGGGGAACAAGAGCAAATGCAAGAGCATGGTCAAGGTATGCCTTTCCAGTTTCCATTTAATATGGGAAATATTTTCGGAAATATGTTTAATGGAGGAATGCGTCAGCAACAGCAACAGTCTAAACAACAAAAGGCACCCCCAAAGGTTCATGAAATTGGACTAAGTCTTCGTGACTACTTTTACGGAAAGCGCATTGAAGTAAAGTTCGAGCGCCAGAAGTTTTGTGTACAGTGTAAAGGTCAGGGGTCTGAGAGTTTTGAACAATGTGGGCCATGTGGAGGGGCTGGAGTACGTGAAATGCATATTATGATTGGCCCAGGTATGGCTGCAGTTACACGAGGCCCATGTGATCAGTGTAGTGGTAATGGAAAGCGTGCTCTAGGAGTATGTTCTGGATGCAAGGGCTCTAAGTTCACAAATCAGGAAAAGTCACTTTCTGTAATTATTGAACCAGGTATGAATCCAGGTGATGTACTAAAGTTTTATAGTGAGTGTTCTGATAATCATTCGTATGAGGAGCCAGGTGATGTACATATTGTATTACGTGAAGCCGATGAATTATCCAGTTTAATTCGGATTGAAGATGGCTTACATACAACACATAAGATCTCTTTATCTGAGGGGCTCTTAGGAACTAAATACAGTGTTAAGGGTCACCCAGCACATCCAAATGGCTTAATTGTTGATATACCTCCAGGTACACTACGTGGTGATATTGTTGTAATCGAAGGTGAAGGAATGCCTTGTCGTGGTACAACACGCAAAGGCAATCTGCATATAGCAATAACTCTTGATTTAACACCTGATGATAAGAATAGACTAATTCAAAATCGTGACGTATTTATCAAGGTATTTGGTTAAACAGGGGGTGCAAATGAAGCAGGATTCTCAGCGAGTTTCCACTCGGGATTCATTCCACCAACGGCACGTGCCTCCATTGAAGGTGGAAGAAGGGCTCCAGGGGCTGAAGCATTTCCAGGGCGTAAATTAGCAGAAAATCCTCCACGCATTGAGCGTCTTGAGCGCTTAGAACGTCTTGATGACTTCTTCGAGCGTCTAGATGACTTTTTAGAACGTCTAGAGCGTCTGCGACCACCAGACTGGTCACTCATTCCCTGAATTGCCTGAAAGGCACCATCCGTAGGTCCAATACGCGCCGTAGCCCGCAGAGAGGCATCAAGAACACCTGTATCGCCTACCGGGGCGCCAGACATGGGTACATAGGCACCACCATGCTGTCCCATATGAATATTCTGATAATCCTTGCCTTGTGCAAGACTCGCCGAACTGGGCGATAACATGGGATTCTGAGTTACACCAGCAGGAACCATACTAGGCATTGCACCACCTCTGTATCTACGTCTATAGCTACGAGCCTTCTTACGCATGTTACGTGATTTCTTTCCGCGCATTTCTATATATTGTAGTGAAAATAACATTTCAATATATAGAAAAAATAGGTTTATTTGATTAAGAATCACGAAGAGCAGGGGCCTGGATGCGACGCTTCTGGATCTTACCGGATACAAGGTAGATGCTGTTTTCCGTAATGATGATATAATCATCAACTACCTTAAAGACCTTCTGGATTAGACTGGTAAACTCGTCATTGGACTTTACAAGCATCTTCTCCTTTGTGTCCTGGTCCTCACCCATAAACGCCTTTTGGTTGTAGGTATCAACATAATAGTCGAGTTGGATGGGCTTATCCTGTTGAATTGCAAGTTTGGCGGCCTGTGCAAGAAGTTGAACGCTTGGTTGGATATCGGGCGCTGACATTCTAAATTCTGAAAAGTTATAGGAAAGCATGTTTATTGTTTTTCCGCAGCCGGAATTAACATCTAGGCGCTTCGCGTTACTTCGTTCAAATGAGTTTTAATAATCTTATTAATAAATGTATAGGCCTCATCTAGTTGCTCATGGGTTCTTGCACCCGTAATGATGATTGAGCCGGTCTGAAAGATTGCAATTGTAATACGCTTACAGGTTCCAATTTCACTTCCATCGCCCTGTCCACTGCAAAACTTTGGACACTTACAGATGCCAGTTTTATCCGGAGATTTAGTATTAAAGTAGTACTTCGTATTTACTCCCTGATAGATTGTTGTCTCTAGAGTACTTGATAGGTTATACTCATTACATAGAAGACGATGGAGTTCTGCACGCTTAATGAGCAGATTGACCTTATAGTCGCTATTAAGCAGTTGAACTGCAAATCGCTTAAGTGTAAGTGGTACAGATGTAATAGGGTTAGGAAGTGCATTGAGCTCACGAATAGTCCAGTCAATCACATCACGTGAGAACTGCTCATTTGTAACACCAGTCATTTGAAATCCGCCATTTGCAAATAGTTTAATATTGACTTCCTTGAAATCTCCATGTGCCTCTCGCAACTTTCTAATAACAATTGTACTCTGATTAAAGAAGGTCTTTACACCTACACGACGCTTTGTAAGAAGATCACGTGAAGAATATCCAATGACCTGCGCCTCATGTTCCATCTTTAGGAATCCTTCATCAGGATATCCAATAGGAATCAAATAATCCTTAATCTGGTCAAAGAGCAGTTTCAAATTGATTGTTGTTCCAAGATGACCTGTTGTTACAAGGGTTGAAATGCGTAGTGGGGTAAATTCAACACCATTAGACATTTTTAATAGAATACTTTAAGTTCTACCAGGCCTCCAATTTTTCTCTCACGAAGTGCTTAAACCAATTTCCTAATAATTTTGCCCGTTGTTTAAATCCAATGAGTTTGATAAAGTCTGTATCAGTATTTTGAAGGATTTGAAGCATTGCTTTTTTGTTTAAGAGGCCAAGGATATTTGCGCAAAACACACAAAACATTGCAAGGTCAGGATAAGTCCATTTCTGCAGTGTTGTTTCAAAGACTGATTGAATTTGAGAATTATGCGTATTAAGTAATATTGACCACAATTTAGAACATTCATTATACTTTCCAACATTTAACATAAAGTAGCGAATATCTCCACGCCGAAATTGGATGTCAATGCCTGAAATGGATGTATTTTCCTTATTTAAAATGATATCAATTCGATATTTGAAATCAATAATATTGGGCGCCTCAAAGGGGATAATTAGAAATTTATGGATAATTGATGGATGAATTCTGGAAATTGAGTTGCATAAAAATATAATCATAACATTTTCTGTTGGCTCATCTAGTAATGGACGTAAAGCAATTTGAGCCTGGTCTGTTAGAGTTTCTGCCTCATCAAAAATTATAATTTTGGGTGAATTTGACTCTGAAAATAAGGCCTTGAATGATGAACGGACAAAAGGGTATACACGACTGCGTACCGCATCAAGTCCTCGCTCATCACTTGAATTTAAGAATAATGCTCTTCCAAAAAAACTACCCTTACTCTTAGACTTGTGAATTGCCTCTACAAAAAATTTTGCAGAAGTTGTTTTACCAGAGCCTGGTGGCCCAATTAAAAGTAAATGTGAGCGAGTTGTTGGGTTTAAAACCATTAAATTTAGAAGTGTTTGAATACGATATGGAAGACCTAAATTTTCCATAACCCTTATGGTATTAATTACAGAACCCTTAGACCGTTATATTATTATTGTAAAAATGGCTTAAATATAGATAAGACATCTATAGTATAGAAATGCCACCTAGAGGTGAAAAAAAACTAAAGACTGAAACACCATTAGTTAAAAAGCGGCAGAAGAAGCCGGTTCATGTTGTTGCGGTTGTTACTCCAAATGGTATTGAAGGGTCATTCTCAAGTGAACCACGTCGCCCACTTATTGCACATCTTCACGCACATTCATCTGTTATTGAATTTAATGTAAGGCAAAATGATGAACCAGAGCCCTATAATGTTGCTACATCTGATATGTTTTCTGGGAATCATGAAACTATGAAGGAGAATGATGTGCTACCTTCATATAAAGAAGAGAAGGAAGAAGTCGTTGCAGAAAATACTTCAGCACCTATTCAATGTCACACCCGTGTTGATCTAATGCCACAGTTTAAAGAGGGCGCTCACGCAAAGGCGCTTCCTGAATCTACAGAAATATGTTGCTTTTGGTGCAGTCATAATTTTGATAATAAGCCATATGTAATTCCAGAGCGTGAGGTTGCAGGAGTATACCAGGTTTATGGTAATTTCTGTATGCCTGAATGTGCTCTTGCCTATTTACTTCACGAATCAATTGACCCTCACGCTCGCTGGGAGCGGATTGCTCTTCTTCACCGTATTTATGACCGCCTTGGTTCATACTATATCTTTCCATCTCCTCCACGTGAGTCACTAAAAATTTTTGGAGGACCTCTTACTATCGATTCATTTCGTGCAACTGTCAAACAGGGTAAGGTTCGTGTTGACATGCATATGCCACCAATGGTAAGTATCCTTGGAAGCATTGATACAAAACCCATTGATTTTTTTGATTCAAGCATTAAGAATACACTAAATGGTGCGCTACAGATTAACAAGCCTACAAAGGCTGAAGTTGGTTTACGCCTACAGCGTTCGAAGCCTCTAAAGGACAGAGAATCAACTCTTGATTCAGTAATGAATATTCGTTCAGCGCATAAATATTAGCATGTTCGAAAAATAAAAATTGAGTTCATTTTGTAGTTATAAAATAACTATAAAATGGCCTATAATCATGTTGTTCATGAACTACTTCGTTCTATGGAGTCTATGATTCACGAGCGGTTCTCTATGCTTGAAGAGGTAATTCGCCTAGAATCTGAAAAGATGCCAGAATCTAATGTTTCAAATGAGTTTATGGCACTCTCGAATAAGATTTCAAATATTGCAGAATGTCTTGACAGTATTGGTTCACGACTTTCTATGCTTGAGGCACGCCCTTCAAGTGAAACGGTCCACGTGACACGTGTTGATAATGACCCTTTCACTCCAGCAAAGCCAGTCAATCTCTATAACTTCTTTGCAAATACTACGCCTGGGCTAGAGGTTATTCTAAAAAATGAAGTAACTGATGTTGGTCTATCTGAAATTCAGCATGTTGATGAGGAAGAAGAGGTCGAGGAAGAAGAGGTCGAGGAAGAGGCTGAGGAAGAAGAGGTCGAGGAAGAAGAGGTCGAGGAAGAGGCTGAGGAAGAAGAGGTCGAGGAAGAGGTCGAAGAAGAGGCTGAAGAAGAGGCTGAAGAAGAGGCTGAGGAAGAGGCTGAGGAAGATGTTCTAGAAGTATTCGTACACAAGGGTAAAACTTACTATAAAGATAGTTCAAATACTCTATATAAACTATCTGATGACGGTGATCCAGTACCAGTTGGTCGCTATGATCCAGTTAGTCAGCGTGTTTCAAAACTTTAAATATTATTACATAAAAGAGAATGTTTTATCCGGCAATAGCAACTGCTGCATTATTTACAGCAATTATAATACATGATGCCATGGTAAAGGAATCAAGTAGTATTCCAACTCATGCTTTTTTAGGACTCATTTCTGTTTTAGCAATGTTCTATTTATCAATGAAGGGTGCTGATGTTGTTGCATGGGGAATTTTAGTTCTTCCTATGTTTATAATTGCCTTAAGTTTTGTTTTAGTTTATACTGGAACTAAGACAATGGCTTCTACAGTAGATTCAAGTAGTTCTGTTGCACCTGCTAATTCTGTTGCACGAGTTTCACCAATTTCACCTGCTGGACCGGCACCTGCACCTGCAACTAGTCCCTCATGTAATTGCGGATCTACTGTAAATCTACCAAAAACTACAGATAAGGCTTCATCAACAGTAGTTACTCCAGCAACAAATTGTGCACTACACGTTTAAACACTATGTGCTATATTATATATAGTTTTATAGATATGAGTCTAATTACTCCGGCGCTATACATTTTTCGTCTAATAAATATTT
>Ga0114960_10000984_pt1 | contig 23514 bp, 9 predicted proteins | sample C_130625_MF_Meta_FD_92637 | JGI IMG/M metagenome (GOLD analysis project Ga0114960, IMG submission 92637) | Freshwater microbial communities from Lake Croche, Canada to study carbon cycling - C_130625_MF_MetaG | ecosystem: Environmental > Aquatic > Freshwater > Lake | place: Lake Croche, Canada... | reverse complement strand
TCCAGACCTTATAGGATATAAATTTACAAATGGTACACATGTAAAACAGACGTGTTATAGAAACAATGACGGTCTACAAATAACTCAGACCTATAGTGTGTTACCACAATTTACAGAGTCTGTCTATAAAGGGCTCAGCACTAATAATATTCTAAATAATTATAGCCTAGATTCATTATATGAATTTGATCGTGAAAAAGTGAATAGTGTTCATTGTGTAAGCGTGTCTACTAATATACCCCCTATTCTTCTTCCAAAACCTCTTGTTAAAAATGCCTGGTACCTTGTATATAATATTGGGTCTACGCCAATATGTGTTCAACAAGATGAATCTACAACTGATATGATTGGCCCAGATAATGGTATTTTATATATGTATACTGGCGATGATATAATTGCCCCTTTTGGAACATACTTATGGACTCCAAATATGCTACCCTATGACACAATTCTGAATATACCAAGAACAAATCTTTCAATGTATATTGATGAAATAGGAACATCCATATATATACGCCAGGTCGGCACAACCAATTATGAACCAGTCTATACAGATGATGGATACTTTGTAGAAGTTATCAAGGCAAATGATGGCGCCGTCTACGATTTTGACGATGTATATAGAAGTAATCCCTATAAGGTTACTTCAGTAAGCCCTGATAAACGCACAAGCCTAATATTTAATCCAAATTCCAAAAAAATGGTGAAAATTCTTCCCCAAACCTTTAGTATACTACAAGATTCAAACACAGGATTTGCAACCCTTTTAGGCACAAATGGTGTACCAGGAGTAAATGAATATGGCTACGCAAAATTTGTTAAAACTCCTATACAATATATAAATAATAATTGCAAAATTCAGGGAGCATATGGCGATATTGTGTTAAAGCCAACAGGAACCCAAATTAGTGTGCCATATAAGGCGGAGCCCTTCTTAAAATTCGAAACACTTTTTCGCAGCCGATTTGCGGCATCAAACTCTGCAAAAACCGTGTTTATTACAAATACACTTAATCCAATTGTAGATCCTAATGGAATTGGAATTGAAGTTCCGCAGATTAATAATGGGGCGATCCCTTTTTATACAGATAATTCTGTAAATCGTGAAATTATTTTAATGAATCCAATTCAAATAACTATAGGGTCTGGTCTATACCTATACAGGGCATATCAAGATAATTCTGCAACACAGCGTCTTAAACTTGCATTTACAAATGCAAAGTCCTATGTACAATTACAAATAGATAAAATTAATAATTATAAGACTCCCTTAAAAGCTTTTGGTAAGGAGGCAATTGATGCATGTACTAGTGTACAAGACAAATATAAACCTTTCCTTCTAACTCTTGAACAAAATAATAGTGTTTTTGAAACTGGTCAAACTATTAGTGAAGAAGCCTTAGAAAATGTATCAAAATCTATAAATACAACGTTGACCAAATTTTTACTAGCGCTAAAAGAGGGTTCCGATATACTTGACACATATAAGCGAGCTATTGATGAAATTAAGGAACTAAATCTGCAAATAAATTATTGGTCAAAAGACGGATCCGATAAATTAACAGGTATGATCACACAAATTAATTTGAACGTACAGGCTTCTAATGCAAAATTTGGAACAACACCTCGCCCCGAATTTACCCAAATTATTCAAGAGTGCCTTGATAACCAGACAAAATTTAATGATGCACTCAAAACCTGTATGAATTATGTAATGAGTCCTCCAATCTATGTAAGCGAAGTTCATTCTTGGTGTACTTTTATAAAGCCCAAGGTTGATGAGCTAGAAATGGCCTATGATAATGTAGAGGGAATCTTAAGAATAGAGGTTCCTACTCTTATTAAAAAGTATGAAACCGAACAAATTTACGGGGGTCTTTCGAGCAATATTCAGAGTGCCCTTGAACAAATACAAAAGAGAATTTTAGCGGTGCGGGATAAAAAGATTGCATTGGAAACATATGCACACCTATCAACTGGAAAAATGACCCCCGAGGCACTTCAAGCAATGCAATCAAAAATTGTAAAACTAGATGCCCAAGTGGTAGACAATGATTCGCAGTACACTAGACTCTATAAAGATGTTAAAACTGGTCTAGCATCACAAGAAATTCTAAATTCACTGCAACAATTTCAGGCAACTCTAGACTTACAGTCTAAAGAAAATTAGTTTAAATGAGAAGAGATGTATAAGCCATCATATCTACCAACCAGGCAAAGTGGAGGAGTTTATGTATCAACTTTAAGTACAATATCAACGCCTGATATTACACTGTCAAGTTTACAGTATATTATGCAACAAGCAAATATTACATCGCTTGATGCCCTGACGAGTCTTACAAAATACCAAATTTCTTCACTTGCAGTTGCAGTTGACCGACAAATTCAAGAAGATCAAACTCAAATTGCATTAAATCAAGCTAGTATTGCACAAATTACAGCAATGATTAATGGTCCAAATGGACTACAGGCTAAATTTGATTTAGCAGACCAGCAATATCAGTCTTCTTTTACTGCATATAACTTAATATCAACCCTGGTGCTACAAGACCAGGCTAAATATGCGAGCGATATAAGTACATTAAGAAATTTATATTCACTCTCTACATCGTATGTAAGTAGTATTAATTCATATCAAGGTCAATATGATAGTCTTCTAAGCAGTTTACAGGTAAATGCATCTAGTTTTACTCTGTATCAAAAAGATTATCAGGCGAGTTTACAAAACTTGAATAGAAATTCAGTAAACTATAGTAGTGCACTAGTTAATCTTTCAACAATTTCATCAGTTTTATATAATGATTCTATCCAAGTTCCTGTAAATCTACCAGTATATACAAATGATTTTTCAACCTTTAATAATATTTCAACACAGGTTGTAAATTATAATATTTCAGATGCAATATTTAAAGCAAGTATAGTGTCAAGTTATAATAATATATCGACTATTCTTGGCCCGTCTAGTTTTGTAATGTTTGAAGCAGGAACCCTACTTAGTACAATTGAATACTACCAGGGTATGGATACAGTAACAGATAGTACAATTAGTTCTCTGCAACAAGATGTTAGTCGCCTTTCACTTGAAATAAGTAGTTTGACTAATTCAAATTCTATTCTACTTGGGTCTATGCAATCTGAAATTGCCTCGGTTCTTGCAACAGGTAGACAGTTTTATAACCTGTATACTCAAGGTACTAATGCAGAATGCGACGAATATTTGTATGGTATTCAAGAACTTAACTCGCAACTTGGATATATTACAGCATCACTAGGAATTGCAAGAAATGCAAATTTAGTTGCAATTGATAATTATACCTTCACAATATTATCAAACCCTACAGATACAATAACACCTGGTCTCAAAAGTGCATTAAGTGTTGATAATAATATAATTTATCAACTTATGCAATTTATTAATTCTTTAGATGCTCCACTTGCTAATATTATAAAATATATAGAAACAGAAAAGACAGAGCGTAATAACTTTATACAGAAGCGTAAGGATATTTTTACAAATTTTGATGCACCTGCTCTTGGGTGGACTCCACAAGAAATTGCAGATAATCAGGCTAGATATTTTGAAGCCTTTGTTGATCTTAATAGAACGATTGATACAATAAATCAATGTGTATCACGTCGTGGAACTATAATACAAGGAATTCAAACAAGTATTAATAATCCAATTACAGGACAAAGTTCTACTGTTCATCAACTAATTAATCATTACTTTCAACTATATTTAGGTAGTAATGGTGATGAGCAACTACCCGATAATTTACTTTTACTACTTGATGATTACGGAAATCCACTTGGAGGATCACTTATTGTTAAAGAATATAATCCTCCTAACACTTCATTAACAAGTATAGGTGTTGATTATATTTTTATACCATCTATTGCTTTTTAGATTTATTAATCCTGGTCCAATAATATAATTATATAGTTCTGTTCTAATGATACTCTAATGTAATAAGCCCACATAGTGAGCTTATCTATGAAGAATAATTATAGACACTAGATACATCTAGTCTAAGGATAAAATATAACTAGGATTAGGAATGTTCCGCCCCAATAAAAATATACAACTGGGGGGAGGCTATACAGATACAACAAGTCTATTGAACTCTGATGTATATGACAAGTTGTCTCCAGCTAATCGTCAATTCCTACACTCAGCTATAGATACTCCGACAATATTAACAAAATTAACATCTGCATATAACTCTACTATTTCAAGTATAGGTTCAACTATTTCAAGTCTTGAAGCTGAATTTACTAGACAAACACAATTAAATATTAGTTCAACTACTAATAAACATGCTGCATATCTTGCATATTTAGCTACAGTAGACCCTTTAACCAAGTACAGCAGTGCATATATTTATTCTTCTATGCTTTGTTCATCATATGTAAGTACATTAAATTATGTTTCATCCTATGTGAGTACATCAACTGCAATGTTGATTGAAATATCAACATGCACATCATTATCAACATGCCAGACAGTTCAAAGTGGTGGACAGGCTGAACAAACACAAATGCTATCATATGATGATTTAGTTGCCATATCGACATTGCATGGAAGTACTATAAATAGTGAAATATCTTCTATAACTAATATTCGTATACCAGCAATATTAACTGCACTATCTACATACTCTACACAATATATATCTGCTGCAAATGCATATAGTAGCGCACAACTCTATATTGATCAAATGATTTCAACAAATGGATTTATTGCCTCTACAAATTCAACATTAAATGCTTCAATTGCGGTTCTTACTGATCGTATACGGTTAACACAAGCAGATTATCTAGCAGCAAAAGGTATTATTGCTGCAGATGATGCAGTTATTACATATTTAAGTACCCTTAAAATTGATACTGATACTTACGCAATTTATAACTCCACTATTACAACCATGCAAGTAATTGAGAATATATACAATCTTGTAATGAATGGACTCTCTGTTCCAACAGAACTTATTAGTTCAATAAAAATACAAGAAGGGGGAGGAATATATACTAATACATATCAACCAATGTACTCTATTTCTTCTTTTACATGCGATCCATCAGATGCAGTATGTAATGCAAAATTATCTAAACTAAATAATTATATTAACGCATACCTTACTCTTAGTACTGTATTACCAACATATTCCCAGAGCTACGATACTGCACATCAAGCAAGAATAAATGCAGAAGCAAATACAACATTTAGATTAAGTACAATTCTACAAGATGCTCTTAAAACATTTGATGATCAAATTATTGCAGCACAAAATGATATTCAAGTGTATAAAAACTTACTTCAGAAAGAACAGACTACTCTTTCAAGATTATATACACTATCAACATCACCAACAGTATCACTTCCTACAAACTCATTAACTACTGATCAAATTGCGGATTTAATGTCTTATGGAGGTGTTACACAAAGTGGTGGTGATGCACTATTATTAAAAAGTGAGACTATAGAGGTGCCAATAGCACCCTATTCTCGAACTGCAATTGACACCTTTTATTCTACACAACTTTCTACATATAATGGAAAAAGAGTAATTGATGAAATTAATTTAGCTACCCTACAGGCTGAATATATAAGCTCTATTGTTACATATCAACTTAGTTCTAGAGATAATATGGAATCATATCAAAAACGTGATCAACTAACTAATGAAATTGGAGGACATCAAAGACTTTTACAAGAAAATGTTAAAATGCTGTCATCTCTAAGAGAGCAACTATCAAGCATATCAACTGCAATCATAAATAATAGTCAAACAAATGTAGTTGGATCTGAAAAACTTGCTTCAGTAATTGCTGATAGAGTTCAAACTTTAACAGACTTTCAAGTATCAACAAATCAAATGATTGATTATTTATCAACATATTACAATTATGAAATGAATTTATATAAAGATACTTTAAGTCAAATATCCTCATATACTCTTTATGATTCAGCCATACAGCAATATAGTTCTATAGTAACACCATCAGCAACAACATCAAGTCTAATAATACAAGACAATATAAGTAAATTATCAACTTTTTTAAGTACAACACAATCTTATATAGATGCCATTAATAATGAACAATATTTTAAAAATATATATCTTGTTAAAAAACGGATTTATGAAATAGAACAAGGAAATATAGTAAATGCAACAAATTCGGCTAATACTTTAACATCTAGTGATTTAGATAGTCTCATAGTTGAATATGATGGAATTGTAAGTGGAATTAATAGAATGATTACTAGTAGAAAAGTATTTGATGCTTTTTATGTTTCAACCATAAGTACATTTCGTCAGTATTTTACAACTCAAACATTTGCAAGTATGTATGGACTAATCACATATAATACTTCAACAATTACCCTTCTTCCATATACAATGAAATTTGAATTTATTTCAACACGAACAACCTTATTTAATAAGGTAGACACAATTCCACATACTGCTATACCAAACTGTCTAGCTAGCGCAACATTTATTGATGGAACACCTCAGACAACATCAACTGTTCCAACACCAACAACAACAATTGATACAGTGGTCTATGGAATAAAGGGGCGCTATGTACAAATTACACGAGCCGATAACAACTTTGAAATTTTGCAAGTAATTGTTGTTGATTCTAAGGGTAAAAATGCGGCACTTCAAAGACCGGTTCTTGTAAATCCATCAAACTTCAAGGCCTATGGCAGAGCACAATATATAACAAATGGAACTTATAGCGCAGCATCAAACTTTGTACCACCAATAGGAATTAGTGGATCAGGCACCTATACACCTTCTATTGATAATAACTCTGCATTAGGAACAATAACATGTGACCCAATTAGTGGAAATCTATATGTATTTAATATGCATACACAGAAGATACAGAGTGTTTCAGCCGACTTAAAGACTATTACAGACTTTGCAGATTGTACAAATTATTCAAACTCATCAATTTGTGCATATAATGGAATAATTTATGCAGTTGATTCTATATCATCTACATTTTACTCTGTAAATAGTTCAGGTGGAAAAACAATAATTCAACAAAATGGCAATATAAATAGTTCAAATGGTATATCAAATATATATAATAATACTCTATATATTACAACTGCCGGCCCTATCAAGAATATATTGTCATACAATATATTAACACCAAATAATGCTCCCACTATTATTGCATCAACTGCCCCCAGTAACAATAGAATTATTAATATTAGTATAATAAATAATATTAATGCAATTGCAGTAGGTTCACATGGTCTTATCTACATAGTTGATAATGGTAAACGTATTATGTCATTAGACTTATCTACTACAGAACTAACACTTATTGTTGGAAATAACTCTGGCTTTCAAGATGGTTCTGCTATTAATGCCCTATTTAATAATATAACTGCAATGTGTATTGATTCTCAAAATAATCTTTTTGTAACAGATACTGGTAATAATGTAATTCGTAAAATAGATACTCTAACAGGATATGTTACAACATATACAGGAGTAAATTCAACTTCAATATACACAACTGGTTCAACAATTGCCCCAAATACAATTGCAGTACCTGTAAATACTTCACCTACCTATATGTCATATTTATATTCAATCTGTTTATCTGGTCGAAATATATATACAACTTCATATAACTCAAATGGTTGGTCTAGCTCATATCCATACCAGAAGAATGCAACAGTAAATACATGGATTACTTCTATTCCCTATACTTCCTATGGAGGCACAAGTGCTTCTGCAAACTATTTTGTATCAACAGATACTCCTGTTGAATTAACAATTGACTTAGGTGCACTAACAGATATTACTGCAATACGCTATCTTAAGAAAAACTCTTCATACTCTTCAGTAGGATTAACTTTTAGCATTTTAGATTTAAATAGAGCATTAGTAGGAACTCCTAAACAAATTAGTGTAGATCTTGGTAGCACAAACTTTGACTTACGTGCAATAAACTCAATAAATATCCCATTAACAATTACATCTATAAGAAATGGAGTATCTGGAACTCTAGGGCGTTATGTAAAAATAAGTTCAGCAACATATTATTATGCCATTAGTCAAATAACAATTATTACAACAGATGGAACAAATCTAGCAATAGGCGCCAGTATTTTTGCAACTATGGGCGGAACAAATGTTTCATCAAATGCTAGTCGCATAATTAATGGCACCTATGATTCTCTTCCAGAATTAGCAAGTTTTGTATATACATCAACAAGTGCATCAGATTACATTATTATCGATCTATTCACTGAACAAGATATTACTGCTGTTAACCTATATTATTCTCGTGACTCAGACCAAACAATACGTAATACTGCAACAGTTAGTATTCTAACAGGCGATATGCAAGTATCTTTGACACATGCAACGTCTCAATATCATACATTAATGCTTAAGGAAATTATTGATTTTAGATCAAATACTATTGGTCCTATTAGTGTAAAATGGCCCCCCTTTTACGGAACTGCAGGAGTTATTGCAAGATATGTACGTGTAGCAAGAGCTGGACAGCTCGCCTTCTCTAAACTCCAGGTTATAGATAGAACAGGCCTAGATGTTGCACAATTTCTTACGCCGACAGTTAGTTCAGGCGCACTTACTGCACCAAATGCTTTAACAAATGTTGCAATTCCTCGGATGAAATCCCAAGGTTATTTATCAGATGCAAGCTTTAATGAATATTTTACTGTTGATCTTACAAAGGCATGTGAAATCTGTACCATAAATCTATATGGATGCATTGATATTGATCTCATGTCAGGACTAACAATATCTCTTTACTCGAGTAATCCTTCAGGGCCACAGGTTAGCCCTCTTATTACATACAAAGCATTACCAGGAGTACAAACACAGACCTTTGATACACGTTATGAACCTAATACATCGAGTTATCCTACAACTATTACTCGTACTTTTTCAAAATATGGCCCATTTGGTGTTTATGCGCAAAAAATAACAGTAATTACTGGTGTAATACCAACTTTAGTAGTGATTGTAGATGCAATAGGTTCTTCTGTAACATATACATCATCTGCTTCGTCTCTCTTAGCATCTGCTAAATATACGACAACTTATACACTTTCAAGAATGTATGAAATAACATCAGTTTTAGTAGAACTTACTACAAATGTTTTAGGAACAACAATAGAACTATATGATTGTTATAATATGATTGTGGGCTCGATTCTTACAACTACCACAATTTCATATCCTATTACAACGTCTGGAGTAGACTGGTATATTGGAGATTTTAGAAATTATTTAAATATTGTACCGAATCCATATGCACCGATTAAACCCTGGCCTATTAGACGTGGCGGATATAGTATTAACTCAGATGGTGCTGCCCCATACACAAGAAGTGGAGTAAAGGCTCGATATATTAAAGTGATCCCTCGTGATTCAATAACACCTCTCTATATCTCCCAGATTCTTGCAGTAGATGAATTTGGAATTAATCGTGCCTTTCAGAAACTAACTTTTATTGCAGATACAGCAACAAATACGAATATACAGTTCCCTGCTGATGGTAAGAATGCAGTAGATGGAGTATATGAAGCTCAAATAGACAATACAGAATTTCTTACACTCTTTTTCACAAAGTATAAAAGGAAGCCTGTTCCTACTAATAATAATTTAGGTCCAGTATGCTATAAATCATTGGCAACAGGCACTAGTGCACCTACTAATTCTTTTTTTATTGACCTTGAACTTGATCAGACAACGCCACCAGGAAATATGGACCCTTCAAATAGAAAGGAATATTCAATTAACTCTATTATATATGTTGCTGCAGAAGGCATGGGTCCAGAAGGAGAAGGTGTGATAATTCAACTCCTTGATGATAACTTAAATATTGTCGGTTCACAATCAGTTACACGTATACTAAAGGTATTTGGCGTTGATATTCTTGATTTCCGTGCAGATATCACGGTGCCAATGAATTCATATCCCAATTATGTAGAAGTTCGTGAAAGAATTATTCAGGCTGGCAATTGTGGTGGAGTACTAACACAATATATTCGTATTGAACAATCCTCAAATTCAAATTATCCTATACAATTATCCTATATTAGTGTTAGTGATAGTACAGGGGCTGATATTGCGATGTTTAAGCCAACTTTTTCTTCATCAAATAATGCGTCGTCATTTATGATTGTTGATGGAAATAAATATACTAAAAATCCTACGGAAGCCTTTACAACAATACCAAGTGCACACGAATATCAATATATAGAAATAAACTTAGGAAAGGAATATGAATTAATGAACTTAGAAGTAGGAGATGTATTTGGATCAGGTGCGGGCTTTCCAACACTTCGTGTACGTCTTTACAACAAAGACCGTGATATTATTGGCTCGCAATTAAATTCAGTACCAGCTTCTATTAGATCAGTTCTTGGCGCACCTTCCAGTAGTTCAGCCACGTTAGCAAACACCGCTTTAGATACAAATAACTTTATGTATCTTAGCAAGGTAGGTGTACAACTTGCAAGTAATTTAGTAGCATATAAGTATAACTTAGGCCTTTTACCCGCTGCCTCGGTTACAAGCTTTAGTACAATAAATACAGTCCCCTCACTAATTACTTCACAGATTAACAGATGCCCACCTCCAACTGTTACATTACAACGCTATTCACGTATAAATGGGGGTATACCATGTCGCTATGTACGCCTTTACAATGTAGGCCAATATATACAGGTGTCTCAATTAATGGTATATGATACTACAGGAGAAAATAAAGCATGGCGGGCTCCAGCTTACGCCACATCTATTCTTCCAAATAACTATGCTGCCTATGCAACAGATGGAAATGGTGGGTTCTTTCATATACCTCGCCCTGAATCAGAATGCTTCATTTCTGGAAATAATCCCTATGATTATTTAGAGATTGATTTAGGTGAAAGGCGTAATATAATTGCGGTGCGCTATATCCCTCCTACAACAAATGCTTCAAGAAATATTGGTGTGCGCGTACAACTTTTAGATGATTCAAGAACTGTTTTAGATGATTCAAAAATTGTATTAACAGAGCGGATTGTCAGTACACAAGGAGATAGTGTATTAGATTATCGTCTTTATAGTCCAACAAATCCTCCTATTAGTCAAATGATTTCTCCGAAAATTACTACAGTCGCTAGTCTATATGGCGGTGATACTATAATAACAGGTTTTTGTATTAGACAAGATAACTTTGGAACTCCTCCTAATAGCGTTGATTCATTGTATTATGTCAATCCCAACTTTAGTTGTGGTATTCGTGGAATATTAACTACAAATTCTAATAGTCTTGTAACAACGAATCCCTATTATTATGCAAATCCTGCAACCACTAATACAAACTTAATGGGGCTACATTATTCAAGCACCGATAATGCAATATATGTTGCAGATTATGTGGCGAATAAAATTATTAAAATAGTAAATACGTTTAATAATGGTAAAAATAGTTCAACTGCCACTGATTATATAACAACTGGCTTGATAAATCCTTATTCATTAGTAAAAATAGACAACCTTTTATATATTTCAGAAAATAGATTAGGCGGTAAGATATATTCGTATAATGGAACAACACTATCAAGCGCAATTTATACTGCAGACAATATTTGCTCTATAACTGTTGATTGGAGTAAAAATCTTCTTGCATGTATTGGTTCAGCAAAAACAGTCGTAAGAATTGTATTACCTTCTAATACAGATTCATTACTTTCAAGTGGTTCTCTTTCAGGACTTCCCAATCTACAATATCCTTCTGGAATCGCAGTAGATATTGCAAATAAGGTTATTTTTGTTTCTGATTATTTAAGTAGTAAGATTTATGCCGTTACACGTAGTAATATGTGGATTGTTATTGCAGGTACTGGTACTTCAGGATACAGTGGTGATAATGCACAAGGAATATTTGCAACTCTAAATGGCCCTTTCTTTTTACAATATTATCAGAATGATGGTTGTCTATATTTTGCCGATAAAAATAATAACTGTATTCGCAAAATAAATTTACAGTCAAGGCAAACACTACCAGTTCAAACAACTACAATAGTAAATGCAAAAATTGCAAATACAACAACAGTGCCTGCTACAACTGTTACAAGCACAGATACAACTATACAGCCTTTAGTAGTAAGACCTGCAACAAATGATACGTATATACAGACTCTAAACATGCCTATGGTAACTGAAATATTAAATAATACAGTACAGATACAATGTTGTTTTACTATTCTTCCAGATAGTACTGGTATTGGTTCTTATCTATTTTATTACTCATCTGGAATATTATATAAAATTACACCATTAGCATCTTCCTATACTTCAGTTTCATCGTATACATATAGTATTAATATGACATCTATGGTTGCAGGTTCTGATAATTATATGTATATGACATCAAGTAGCCAATATAAAATATATAGAACATCTCTTGCAAGTCTTAGTACTGTTCCAACATCATATTGTGGCAATGGTACATCAGGCTATAGCCCTGATGGAACATCTGCACTAGTAGCAAATATTATACCCTGTGGAATAACGTATAATACTAAAACAAATACTATGTATTTTACAGATTGCCAACCAGTATGCGGTCTTGTTCGTAAATTAAGTTCCTCTAATCTTTTGCAGACCCTTGTAGGATTATATAGTTCAACACCAATAACTGTTGAACCTACTACTTACTACAACTTTTCACGAGATTTATTACGCCCAGAAATTAATCCTTTAGCGATTTATTTAGTAAATCCAAGTGCAATCATATCAGATAGCAATGGCTATACATATATTGCAGATTCTGCTACACACTGTATACATCGTCTAACACCCTATGGTGCCTTACAACCTGTATGTGGACCCTTTCGCACAACAACAACACCTATAGATTTTTTAAATAATTATGCGATTGATATACCCTATAATGCATATAGTGTGAAATTAAATACGCCAAACTCCTTGGCCTTTGATTCAAATATGAATCTAATTTGTACTTCATTAAATGGCTGTCAAATAGTATGTATATCAAACTTGGATGGATTAGAACCAATAGTACAAGTTATATATGGACTCGGTGTAAATGTAAATAATCTAGAAAATTATACATCATTAACAGTGGCACAGTATGCAAAATATTTGAATCCTGTATATCCTAGAAGTGTTTGTTATTCGTATGCCACAAACTCACTATATTATATTGATAATAGTAGTAAATCAATATGTAGTTTAACACTTCCCTATAACACAATACTCTCTAAAACAAATAATGGAAATTTACCAAATGGTGTAGTAAATTTGTTAACATCAATAACAAATGCGAATTATATGACGATTGATATGAATGAAAATATATACTATTCTGATATATATACAAATCAAATTAAGAAATATTCGGCAACAGGAACTACTACAACAATTTTAACTGAATCAAATATGCCATATGATTTATCTGTTTATAATGAAATGTATTTATATTATATAAGCATAAATGATAACAAAATACATCAATATAATCTTACTACTAATACAAATACTATTTTATTTACAGATACTGATGGACCTAAATATTTAGTAGTTCATGAAAGCGGATATATATTTGTTTCCTATACAAATAAAATAAAAGTTATTTATATAAAGGATCAGACGCCTGTATTTAGTGTTATATTGAATGGTGATAACTATGGTCCTATTGCAGTTGATAATATAACAAATAAATTATATGTAACATCCTATAATAGTAGCAATACTACAAATACAATTAAAGAATATCCAATTACATTTTCTTTTAATCCCACACTATCAGCAACTATATCTACTACTGGACTTACAACCACTTTAAAAAATATTATATCTGATTCTGCAGGAAATCTATATATATCAGATGCAACCACTATTTATCAAATACGTAGAACTAGTAATTATTTATTAATTGCTGGTAGTGTATCAGGATTTTCTAATCCAAGGTCTATGTATTATATTTCTACTAGTACTGGTGGTACACTATATGTTGCTGATACTGGAAACAATCGTGTATGTAGTGTAGCTGTAGGAACTATTATAGCAAATACTTCTACAGCTCTAACAGGTCTCACTTTCTCATCTCCAAGTGGTGTTTTTGTAAAATCATCCATATTATATGTTACAGATACTGGAAATAATCGCATATGTAAAAAAGATCTAACTGATAATACTTCTAGCTGGATTATTATTACTAATACAGTTAGTCCTTTAGGAATAAGTGTTGATTCAAATAATATTATATATTATACAAGTTCAAACAAATTATATTCTACAAATGGAATTGTAGCTACACAAAATCTCTTAACAACATATACTAGTACTGCAAACTTAGGCCAACTTTCCATCGATTCAAATGATATTTTATTTACAAATGATACTGCTGGAAATATAGTACGATATACAGTATCAGGAAGTTTAATAGATACTGTTCCACAGTCTAACTTACTCGGATTTACTAAATATAATAATACATATTATTATGTAACATCTTCAACACTAATGTCATTTTATTATAAAAAGGGTGTAACTATAGAAAGTGCACCTTCTAAAACGTGGACTAAGGTTATTTCAAATAGTGTAATATCAATTGTTGCATACAATGGATTAATATACTGTATATTTGATAAAAGTATGTATAATTTATTACCTAATGATACAAATTCTATACAAATTTCTAATTCATATAGTAGTAATACGCCAACATCTCTTATAGCAATGCGCCTAGTTAATCCATCATCTATGATAATTTCTAGATCTGGCTCTATATTTATTTTAGATCGTAATAGAATACTGAAAATAGAGAATAAACAGAAGGTTGATACTCCGTATAAAATATATACTGTTGCAGGAGAGAGTGAAAATTCTGGTAGTTCTGTGGATAATATTCCTGCAACAGGTGCACAACTAAAATTCCCAAGCGGAACGTGTTTTGATAGCGCAGGAAATATGTATATTGGGGATACTGGAAATAACTGTGTGCGTAGAGTAGATGTGTTAAGTGGTATAGTAACAAATGTTGCTAGTAATATATCTAATATTGTTGATGTTAAAATAGATTCGGCGGGAGCTCTATATATACTTACAAGCACTAAACTATATCGATCCACAGTAAATACGTCAACAACGTTTAATAGTCCTGTAATAATTGCTGGAAATGGTTCTACTTTTTTAGAAGGGGGTTATGCAAGTAGTTCAACTCTTATACCTTATAGTGTAAATCCTAGATCAATGTGTATAGATACAAACGGAAATATATATATTGCATCAAGTGTTGGAATTACTCAAATGTTAACAGATAGGGTGCTTGCAGACTGTAGAGCAGATGTTGCTAGTAAATATAATATTGTATTTGGAGTATCAACATATACTAGTACAACTATACCAAACCCTTTAAGAAGTGGATCATACTATAATGATTATCAAGTTCAAATATCACTGTATGGAGTTTATAATGGTGCTCCCGCAACAGATGGAAATCCTCAATCTCCAGGTTTAAAGTATATAAAAAATAGTGATTATAATGCTGTAGCTACTGCACAAACGACATATGACGTTTATAACAAATTAGCTAATGATCTTACAATAAGTATGAGTGTATGTTGGTGGATTGCTTATTGGTTAAGTGATCTAATGATTAGTGATCGTTTATATCATGGAAGGTTTGGAAATTATTATATATACTATACAACTTGGCCAGGATTGGATGATTTTAATACTTATCATATACAAACCTCATATGCTACTTATGCGGATAAAAATTCTTATAATAATCTAGTTAGCACATTATCAACAAATAATAATATTCTTACACAAGATTTTAAATCAGTACTTGATAGTTCTACCATAGAGTATGCTAATGTATCCACATATCAAAATACAATGACAAATCTATTAAATCGTGTTAAATATAACGCATGGAGTACTGCAAATCCTTTTATGACAGTTGTCGATTTACGTAATGCTTTACAAAATTTATTTTCATATTCATTACCTAATTTTACATCTGCACTAGCCACTAAAAGACTAGCATATGAATCTGCATCAGATACATACTATGGACCTATACGTTTATTACAAAACTTACGTGCCAGTCTTATATTAAATGCTTCAAAATGGAATGAGATTTTAGGTAGAATAACTGCTTTACTAAATGATTACCCTGTAGATTTAAATCTACTAATTGCTATGAAGGATCACCCTGATATTACTACAAATTTAACATCTTTAATTGATAGTTCAAGTTCATTATATACAAGTATATCAAATTATCAAAATACATTGTCAGATATACGTACTATATTTAATACTATTCGGAATTTATCGGGCACAGCAAATTTTACTGTAGCTTCTAATCTAGAATCAAGAATAAGAGCTGCATTAAATAATACATTAGTATCAAGTATTGATAATGCAATAGCTAACATAGGTTCTGGATCACTTTATAATTATAATAGTACAATGATAGCTAGATACGGTCAAACAACATATACAGCAACCCCAACAAGTGGTACTTTAGCCATATATAACACTGACAATAGTGCATTGCAAACGGCAATACAAAGATTAGACAATTTAAATACAGTAGTCCCAACTACAGCACAAATACTTACCGTCCAAAGCCAAGCAACTGGATTTGTTGTAAAAATTGATATTAATGGTATTATTAGAGTATATGCAGATGGAGTAAGAGAGCCTACTGGAATTACAATTGATAATGCTGGAAATCTATATATTGTTGATCATTATACAAATAATATATATAAATTAGATCCAAACTGGAATAAAAAGTCAGAATTATGGAATGAAACAGCTAAAATAAATACTGGTTCTAATAAACCTTATGGAATAGCTCTTGATAACAATAATAATCTTTGGATCACTTTTAATTCAAATGATGTTAATTATTCAACATCAGATACATCATTATTAACAAGTAGTACTAATGTACCAGCTAGTTATGGTAGAATATTAACAGGTGCAAATGCGCATAAAATCTTAAATTACACTTATAATAATGGAACTAATACTTATACACTGGTAAATGCAAATCAAATAGGTACAGGAGATGCTGCGATAAGCCCATATACAAATTATTATGGAAATATATCCAATCCAGCCCTAAAAAATCCAGCCCTAATTACTATTGATAAAAATAACCGCCTCATATTTACCCAAAGTGCTTTACACAGCGTACTATTAGTCCCACTAAACTCACCATCAACAACTATATCTAACATAAAATCAATTCGTTTTGAACCACTCGCAGGAAGACGTGTATGTCTAAAAAGTATTGTTTTTTCTCCTGCTATTACTTCATCACAAGTTATTACAACAAATGGTACAGCAACTACTTTACCATATTCATCAAATATAAATGATATAAATCCATTTATAAATATTACTTTTACATCACCAACAACTATATCATTTAGTAGTCTCACTCTAATTGCAAACGCTGGAGATATTGATGCAGTTGGTATGAGAGTTCTTCTGTTCGATTCAACAGATACTCTTGTATCAAATCGTGCAACGACAAACGCTATTATAACTACTGCTGGCTATAGAATAAATTATGATGGCGTTACAGAAAGCAACAGTTAATCCAGTAAACACTCTGTGAAATCAAGAGCCTTTTCCTCACGTTTTCTAAGGTTACTAGGACTTGATGCACCATGCTGCCACGTTTCCATATTATAAGTACACTGCTTATAATATGAACACCGCTTCTTCCACTGCGACTTATACATTTGCTGTGAATCAACAATATCCACAATAATAGGAATAACAGTGCGCTCAGATTGCCTGACCCGTAAAATACGCCCTGTGCTCTGTTCAACCGATTTCCGTGGGCTCGCAAGAACAACCGCATTCAGTGTTTTAATATTCATGGCCTCTGAGGCCATTGCATACGAAGCAAGAAGGATTTTAGCGGCGGCGGCCCCTGCCTCACGTATTGCCTCCTTCATCCCACCAATATAATAGCCAATGGCGTGCCCAGAAGGCTTCAGAAGATTTTCAATAGCCTCCAAGTGTCCAATCCGTTCCGAAAGTACAAGAATCTTCCGTTCAGGTTCTTCTGCAAGAAGAAGAATCCACCGTACAATTTCCTGTGTCCGCTCTTCACATCCAAGAATATTTCCCAAGAGTTGTGCAGTTACTACTTCCCCTTTCCAATTTGTCGGCGTTGTATTATATACAGGGTCATCACTAGTAATATGCACCGATTTGACTGTTACACTAGGATCCGGTTCCCGTGTCTTCTCCCAATATACAGGCTGTCCTAGGAACCAGAAGAACACCTTTGTGAGCCCATCTTCCCGCTTTGGCGTTGCAGAAAGTCCGAGCATGTGCTTAACCTGAATCTTACTCAAGGTCTTTGAGAAGTGCTGGGCACCAAGATGATGGCATTCGTCAAAGATGGCGAATCCATAACTCTGGAAGATGGTTTCGCTGAAATCCTTTCCGCACAGTGTCTGAATCATACAGATTGTACAGTCATATTCAGGTTCAACTTCCCGTCTTGGGCCCTGTAGGATTCCGATGCGGAGCCCAGGCATAAGCGCTTCTAGTTCCCCTTTCCACTGGTTCATTAGAAACTCCTTATCAACAATGACAAGAAAGCGCTTCGCCAACTTAGCAGCAATAAGAATCGCCATAAAGGTCTTTCCTCGTCCACACGGCACACAGATTAAGCCATTTGCGCCAGCATTTATGAACTGGTCAACAATATCTGTCTGATACGGATAAGGTGTTCCTGTAAAGGGCACAGTCATTGGCAGGCCTTCACTTAAAACAGAAGAATCCTCTTTTCCGAACTTTTCCACCCCGTAGTGACGAGGAAGATACCAACGTGTAGCAGATTCACGATAGATTTTAAAGCTGAGTGCCTCTTTTGCACCCACTGCTGCAAACTTCGGATTGATTGCAGGGCACACAAGCAGATCTGTTTGCAACATCTTTGTTTCTAATGGTGTTAGCGCATCCTTACGAATAGAATACCCCTTGTGTGTTAAGATTTTCCCCAAATTCATAGTATCGTATTTTTACAAAAAATGCGATTTCATGAATCAATTTTACTACACTCAATATAGAAATGAAAGGTGCTCGTCTAGCAGTATTTGCGGCTGCCCTTCTTGTCTTCGTTTTCAGCAAGTACATTCCTAGTGCAGTTCTTAAACTCACTGTTGGAAATTATGCAGGTGTTGTTATTTTAATAGGTGCCGTTTTACTAACAGCCTATTACGATGTAATCCTTGCACTTGCAGTGTTCTTAGGCGCCGGTTCCCTTTTCTTAGAGAATCGCAAGCGGGTTCTTATGACTCTTGTTCCACTAATGAATGATAACCTAGAAAAGACGCTTGATGGGGCGCCAGTGGCTGCAATAACAAAGGGTGCCGACGACTTAATTGAGGGAGAGGCCCACCCGGAACACGAGGAGCCCGATGTAGAGTCCTTTAAATTTGAGCCGTCAAAGGATGCATCGGATGAATTTAGCCCGGTAGGGGAGAGTATTGATACTAAGCACCCGCTAGAAACGGCGTCGGCAAATTCTAATAAGGGGCTTGCAGAGCATCTTACGCGGGAAGGGGTTGTTTAGACCGTTTTCTAGTTCTTCCACAGCCCCAACCAAAACATGTTGTATTATTATTATTTAAATTATTTATTATTCTCTCTAAATTATTTGGTCTGGTACTATATTTACGCCTATTAGACAATGTCCTACTAGTTTTAAATCCAATATTATTATAATATTTATACAACTTCTCTGCATTAGGTTCTTCACGACCAAATGTTTTACCAAAACTTGGCTTTGCTTCAAATTCTATCGGAAGATTAAGACTATTTGCAATACATACTATGCCATATAAGACTTCTTTCATAGTACCCCTGTGCTTAGAATTATTAGAAGTTCTTACAAACTCAGAAATATATAAATTATGATCCCCTTTTATAAGACGAATAAATCCTATAAATATAGGAGTATTTTTTTCAAATACATATATAACAATAGTTTCATCATCTTTTATATTCAATAAATTAAGAAAATCGGCTGGTCTATTTGTTGGCATACCTTCATTATAGCCTAAATTAATATCATATTTATTTATTAGTTTTTCAATAATTTTTTTACACTTCCCCTCCATATCTACACATACTCAATAATTTGCGGAATATCATCCAGCAAATTCTTATCGATTTTTAATCCAGTGACAAGCGGAAGAATTGCAAGATGTGTTAATTCAATGCTCGGATCCAAAATCCGTGAAAACACCAAATCATTTAGTGTTAAAGGAAAAACCTTGTAAAGATGCGAGGGCACCTTGAACCCTTTTACAATTCGCAGTATTTTTACCAAATCGTCAAAACTATAAATCAGAAAAACATAGGACCCGTTCTTTATAATTTTTTTATACGGAACCGATTCTATAATAGCCTCAATCATTTTTACAGACACATCCTTATAATCAAATAATTCCTCAAGAGTTTCACGAATTGCAGTATATAAAACCGTTTCACCGGGTTCCTTAGAACCTCCAATTCCACTTATAACAGCAGGGTCCTTATAGGGTTGATATGCAGCCAATAAATGCATTCCATTTGTAAAAACGGTCCCTGCAGCCTTATAAGCCACTTCAGGATAAATCTTCTTTTCTGGGCTTTTCCGCCGTGTTAATCGCCTGAAGAAATTTAAGATCCCAGACCTCTTTTTGGTTTCACTCATAGCTAATTAGCCCCTATAAATAATTAGTTTGCATGCTTTAGCACCATACCTATCATAAACCCTATAAAGCCACAAAGAATGCCAATAATCAAATACGTGGGAACATTTGTTAAACTTCTATATGTGCGCTGAAAATATCCGCCCCCGTGTCCAACGGCAGATGTCCCAACAGTACCGGTTATACATACAAAGATAATAATAATCACAATAATTGCCGTAAAAAAATAAGAAAGAGCCTTTGATACATATTTTGTATAAATTTCCGCAGTTATTGTACCAAGATTCACAGAGTTCTTCTTTAATGCATCTCTGTCTGCAAAGACCTGTGTTAAAACTTTACCATTATGTGGATCAATAACGATTTTTCCATCAAGGACCTGCTTTTCTGGATCAAAGGGTACACATTTATATGCATCCGTACTGTCAACAATATTTGGTGTAATAGGATTTGCACCAGCACCAGGTGGCACTAAGATATTATTTGTTGCACCAACATATTTAGTAAAATCAAGAGCTGTTCCAATTATATAAGGACTATTTGGATATTGTATTCCAATAGGTGCAATATATCCTCCATAAGTTGTATTTGTTGTAGAATTTGTAAAAATTGTTTTAATACGAGCCATAGTTAAATCGGTTACCTTGAGCCCATCAACTGATATAATATTTAAGATATCTATTCGTGATGCATTAAGACCTGCTGATCCAATACATGTTGAATAATATGCAAATGTACTATTTGTTGCAGAGGGTATAAGGTCCTTTAAAGAAATATTTTGCGTGGCACCTGCTACACCAAAGGCACTTAAATAGGGTGGGTCAGATGCTACAGGCACACGTAGAATTGGAATTACTATAACAAGATATTGGAATATTGGTGAACCAAGCGTTCCAGAACTAAAGGTTAGTATAATATCTTCATAATTTTGAATTTGAGAATTGGAAGGGATAATCCAATTTTTGTGTGTAGGATCAGTTAGCTGAACTGATTCTAAATTATACGTGCGACCATTATACCGAACACTAGAGGATTCACTATCATCTAAGAGTCCATTGTTACTTGATATAAAATTAGGATGGGTTGTTCTAACATGCCATTGAAAATCAAAAGAAAGAGGTTGAAGTATAGCAGTATATGTCTCTGGTGTAATTGTAATATTGGTTCGTGCTGGAAAGTTTGATATTGAATTATTTGGACATGCCAGCATCCTTTTCTCTATTTGGTAAGTAGGCTTTATAGGGGCACACCCTTTACACAGTAGGGATATAGGACGGGCCCGATATACGATATATTGTTACTGAGGCTGACTGTCCACTGGGAACTAGAGAAACAGTATCGCCATCATATAATTCACTGCATCCAATATCATCAACACAATTATAATTATTATAACGTATCGGTAGTTGTACTGGGTTATATGAGTCGGTACGGGAATAATATTGGTATCTGTCTGACCGGGATGCAGTACGCCGACCATAAAGGGGAAGGACATTGCCATCATCGGTTTTTAAAACACCCATTTGCTGGTAGGTTTCTGGGATTCCACGTGTTGCAAATGAAGGAAGAGTCCCTGGAGGTCCCCGTATTGCAGACAGGTCGGGATAGGCATAAAAATCACGTTCAGGTTTGGGGGCCCGTGTATAACGGTCATCTCCTGAGCTCATAGTTGGTGGCGGTGCAACCATTTGAACATTAATATCGGGCTGTAACACTACTTGGTCAATTCTATTAAGTAAATTTTGATACGATACATACATAATCCCTAAAAATAAGATTATAGCGCACCCTATGGAAAGTGCAGTATAAGATATGTAAAGTCCGCTCTTGCGCACCATTTCTAATTAGTGCGATCTTTAAGGATCTGACGGTCCACTAGAAGCTCCCTTCACATTTGTAGACGGTTGACCCTTAAATAAGGCAGTGCCCTTAGCAATTAAGGCCGTAAGGATTCCATCATTATCGGGCCCATTCTGAAGAACTGGGTTTGCTGAGGGAGCATGCTCAACACTTGTAGAAGTGGGAGTTAGTTCAGGAGGTGTTGGGATAATTTCTTTAGCCTTTAGTGTCGCAGGAAGAGTGTGCATAGCACCTCCTTGCTCAGCAGGAAGAACCGGTGAGATTTGAAGAGAATCAAGAATCTCGGGTGACTCTAGTACACCTGTTATTGTGGTCTTAGGATTAAGAGGGGCGGCGGTCTTATTCTTTTCTATACGCTGGTGAATGGATATAGGGTCTTTTGCCTGAAATCCCTCACGTTGCTGTTTAGTATAGACAGACTCCTTCATCTCGGATCCAGGTAGTGCAGGGTTTACTGCACGAGGTAATATGAATAAACGAAGAAGGGCTGCGCCAATAAAAATAATGGCAACCGTGGAAACTGACTTTGTAGCTAAATAGACCAGGAGGCCTGCAACCGATGTCGCAGTCATATAGGTTGTAGGAAAAGTTACTAGTCCATACACTACGGCTGCCGCAAGAATAACCATTTCAGTTTGTCTAGGCACCATTCTATTAGCAGATCAGAGACTAAAAAGCGGAACTATGAGTCGCTGTAGGACCCAGAATGAACCTCCTGCAACCAGGGATTTGAGTACAAGTCCTAGCATGGTAAGTTGGCCTGTGGCGAGGATCATCGATGGAAAGTAGTGGGCAAAAAGGAAATTTACAACCGGGAGAGAGAAGACAAAGACAAGGACACTCACAATAAGGGGTGTCTTGAACTCATCTATGAAGCGCTGTAGCAGGCT
>Ga0114960_10000983_pt1 | contig 23529 bp, 60 predicted proteins | sample C_130625_MF_Meta_FD_92637 | JGI IMG/M metagenome (GOLD analysis project Ga0114960, IMG submission 92637) | Freshwater microbial communities from Lake Croche, Canada to study carbon cycling - C_130625_MF_MetaG | ecosystem: Environmental > Aquatic > Freshwater > Lake | place: Lake Croche, Canada... | reverse complement strand
TTTATGATATGCTGACAATTATGGCAAATAATGTAGATGCTGAGAAAACAGCTAAAATGATTGAATATCATGAACAAGGATTTCTTCTTGGACCTGCTCCTTCATTTACCCCATCTGAAGATCCTGTCAACTAGGATGCTTGACATATAAAATATTCCATATTACAATTAACATGTGTAGGTGATGGCAGCAATGTCTCCCTATATAATGTGTAGCAATACACTAGAAAAGCCCAATCGGATCCGCCTCTGATTGGGATTTTTTCTTTTTTGAGCGTATAATTATTTTTTAGGTGTATAATTAGATATAGATTTATATCTTCCAGGAGGACTAATGATTCGCACCAGAAACGTTACATTAAGTGGAACTGCACAGATAGTTACCATTGATGACGATATCGATACAGCAAATACTTTTCAAATTCAAAATACCCACGCTTCCGCATTTGCTTATGTAGGAAACGAAAACGTTACGACATCCAATTATGGAGTAAAAATAGGCCCAGGACAAAGCTTCTCGCTAGAACTACAAGCAAATGATCAATTATATGCAGTAAGTGATAACGCAGCAACAGTTGCAATTATAATTTTAGATAGGTCGTAAAATGTATTTAACACCATTACAATTAGAGGCTGTTAAAAAAGGTATTTTAGCAGCAAGACCATCTACAGAAGCTGCTGGTCAATTATATTACACAACTGATACTCAAGAATTATATCTTTATACAAATCAAGGATGGATTCTTCCAGCGGTACCACCTGCAATTCCTACAAACGTGGTGGCAACCAATCTTGGAACTGGACGGGCTTTTAATAATGGTAAAACATCAGTAGCTTTTACTCAGCCAACAACAGCAGGAGTAGCAACATCTTACTTAATTACAGCAGTACCAGTTGGCGGTGGAACTACAGTTACAGCAACTGGATCTGCATCTCCAATTGAAATAACTGGGCTTTTATCAAATACTTCTTATACTTATACTGTTACAGCAAACAACTCCTACGGACAAATGGTTAGCTCTACTACCTCAAGCATACTATCTACAACTATTCCACAACCTCCTACAATTACCTCTATTGATGTAATGACTGGGTCTTTGCAAATAAATGCAACAGTTGGTGGAACTGGTGGAGCGGCAACAACGTATAGCATTGTTTCGAATCCAGCCACAACAACAAAGACTACAAGCACCTTTCCTTATGTATTTACAGGATTAACAAATGGTACTTCTTATACTTTTACAATAACAGCAACAAATAGCAATGGGTCGGCGACTGCCGTAACCAGCTCATCTGCAAGTCCAGTGCTTGCTTATGCAATAGGTTCAACTGGACCTGGCGGAGGAATAGTATTTTATGATGCTGGTTCTTATCTTTCTTGGGGAAGATTTTTAGAAGCAGCACCTGCTGATACTACTGTAGATAGATTATTTCCATACCCATATACTCAATTATCAGGAACTAGTTTGAGCGGAACTCTTGGTTCTGGTTATAATAACACAGTTACTTTGGCAAATGCAGGTTCAGGACCAGCAAATGCATGTAGAAATCTTACTACTGGAGGATTTACAGATTGGTTTATGCCAGATCAAAGCATGATGAATACTATGTATAGTCTAAGAACAACTATTGGCGGATTTCTTTTAAATGGAAGCGGTTCTTCAGGTGGCGGCGGTGGGTGGTATTTATCATCTACTTACGGCGGCGGAGACAGACAAACTTGCCAATATTATGGAAATGGATATAATAATAGCTTGTTTATAAGTGATTTTACTTGTAGAGTAAGAGCAGTAAGAGCTTTTTAACTAAGGAGAAAAAATGTCAACAGGATTTTATAAAGAAGAAAACGGCACATTAATTTGGTCAGCCGATAAGGTTGTTAATGAAGATTATCAACTATGGTCAGACATTAAAGACTCCTATGAGTATCCCGTAGAAGGATGGTACTGGTTCAATAGCGAACTAGATGCTCGTCAGGTACTTAAATGTATTGGCTCACAACCGTTCCCTTCATGGGTAACAAATGAGCATACTGGAAGATGGGAAGCCCCAAATACAGAAGGCATAGTCATACCAGTTACAAAAGATTATATTTGGGATGAAGATTTGCTTAAATGGATAGAAATCCCCAACTAACTTTTATATAGATAATATATAAACAATTCAGACATATAGTGCAATTAGTGCAAAAAAAGTGCTGCGGCGATAGAAGAGCCATATTGTAGATACATGATCATTTTTAGAATATGCCTTATACGCCCTCTACGGGGTCTTTAAGCCCTTGAAGGGCCATAATTGGTATCTCCGATACAAGAGGCCTTTAAAAGGGCGGGAGAATTAAGATATGAGAATTCCTACTCGGATTTGAAGCTTTTAATATATAGACTAATAGAAGATAATATAACCAGAGAAATCACTGGAGCAAATAGATAATATACGCCAAGATAAACTATATCTAGTATAGACCCAAGAAGAGAGTTAGAACTGTTCATTGTCTATATCTTCTGTAAGGTCAAAATCAAAGAAGTCTTCTTGTTTCCCCGCCCAATTTAAAAATTTAGACAAAGCTACACCTGATAAGATTGCTGTCGCAATTATCGTTAACAAAGCATAGATTTTTTTCATGCGTTTTCTTTATTTCTCATAATCATTGCGTATTCCATGCCATGTGCCATACAGTAACCAATAGATGGATCATCTTTTCTGGTTGCCATTACTGGCAATTTGCATGTTGGCGTGTTACATTTCATATCTTTTAAATTATTCATATTAATATTATACCATAATCCTAGTCAACTACAATATTCAATGCATGATCTAAACAGTAATATATCATCTTACCATCTAGCGTTAGCTTGGATGTATATGATAGCTTCTCACAATATGTACAAAATTTCATGCTGTCTTCTTTCCGTTTTTTCTCATATGAGTTCTTGCTCTATGACAATTTGAACAAACTATTTCACACTTGGCTATTTCTTCATCCAGGCGTTTCTTAGATAACGTATTGATTAGTTCCGCCACATTTGCCTGCTTAGTTCCTCTAACATGATCAAAGTCCATCATATAATACGGATATGATACTTTGCAATCCATGCAAGGGTTCTTTTCTTTAATGTCTTTTAAATAACGTGCCAGATAATCTTTTTGTTTCTTAACCGATATCTTCTCTGGAGACATAGCTTAATTATATAACACACTAATTATCAGTCAACTAGGATTTAAGATTTAACATAATGTTAATAAAATATTTTTTACCAAAGCTTGCATTCTTTTTCTAAATGCATTACGGTTTTAGTATTTACATTCCATTTCATCATCTGTCCTTTATGGATCCTTCTTTGACATGCTTCACAGGTAGTATCTCTTAATGACTTTAATTCACGCCAGTCATATGAATTATCAAATGGATTCCCCGCCACTTTATCTCTTATATTTGCATATTCCCAATTTATTCTTTTAGCCATTTTTCTTTTCCTTAATCCTTAGTGGTTTGCTATAGAAACCCTATGGGCATGCATATAGAAATTATATACATATCCCCGAAATCCTACGACTTTTGGTGCGGATTCATCGGTTGAACCTTTTACGGCCAGCTACCTTAGTATGGTTGCTACACAAGTTTAAACCCTTGATGCGATCTCCGAAAACTGTTGTGCTAGAGAATTATATCATTCTGGATTTTCGAAAGTCAATAGATCAAAGTCACTTTTGAGAAAATGTTAATATATTTTTAATTTGTATGATACACACATTTAAATATGTCCGTTTTGCCCGATACTGCGCCCATTACCCTATCCCCGTGAGCGTAGATGTGGTGTAACTCACAAAAATAGTTTGCAGATACTAGCGAGTAACCCCCCTAAATGTCAGTCCCCCCTGCTAGGATTATAGTATAAAGAAAGTAAGAAACTCTTACTAAAGAAAGGAGTCAGATAATGACTCAACTAACAGAAACTCTGTATAGCACAATCGTGCACGAATTCCACAATGGTGGAGTAAAGTCCTCGTATGGACTAAATGCCTATACACGCAAGGCTCTATTGCGTGACCTACTCTCTAGCAAGGCTTGCTATTGCATAGAGTGCGTGTGTGAGGTAACTCACACCGCATAGGCTACACGCTACGGCGTGTCGTCTTGATAATGTCAGCCCTATCGGCTACAATTCCACTATAACAACTAAATAAGAATTAGAGCGTGAGCCTAGCAAATAATCCGAAAGGTGAGCCTAGCAAATAACCGCTCAATAACCAACTAACAACTAACGAAAAGGATAGAAAATAAAATGACAATAACATACTCACTATGGGACGGCGCTCAACTACTAGGCGTTGATTTCAAGGCTACTAGCGCCGATGAAATGAATAAGACAGTAACCGAATTACAAAAGGTTTCTAAAAATGTAGTAGCACACCTACGAAAGGTTGAAATGTAATGATGACTAAATGGGATACTATTCAGGCAGATGTAGCAGACGCTTATGTCTATCTAGATGAAGAAGAAATGTATAACAAGGCACTAGCAGAAGGCGCAATAGACCTTGATGCTAATGACTTTGATGAAGATGAATTGCACAAGGCACTCACACTAGATTGGAATGACTAATGACTTTAGAACTAAACGGATACGGATTAGAACTAGACACTAACTGGTGCTATGTAGCACTATCTTGGCAGATACTAATTATAGGTTGGTCTATTGCGTTAGGTGTTATTATCTATAAGAGAAAGAAGCGTAAGTAAATGGATACAATGAATAAATGGGAGCCTTCCCTAACTAAAGAAGAATGTAATAATAAAGAATTGGGAAAGTGTTATTGTGGGGAGTGTAACTAATGACTACTAATCGCCTACTAACTACCGCCGTCCAATTAGTAATGCTTAGCGTTACTATCCCGCTACTAATCGCTGTAATAAAAGACATAAAGGAGAATGGTCTATGAAATCACAATTAGAAAAAGATTTAGAAATAAAAGAAAGCTTTATAGATTTACTCAATGATATTTATCCTACTGTAAAAATCGGTTACTCAACTTTTACACCCGCCGAGATTTTGGAGTGTTGCGATCCTATCGCTTTTTCTATCGGACTAATTGAGCACCAAGATTATTTAGACGAATTAGAAAATTAATAAATAAAAGCGGCGTGTCGACTTGACAAATCGGCACGGCGCCCACAAGGGTGCGGCGTCGGGCGTGTCGTTATGAACTTGTTATAAAATACCCTGAAAATTTACGGCGTGTCGATTTGACAGACAAATCGGACATTGCGTGTGATGTTTATCACATAGCCCGTGTGATGCTTATCACAAACCCCACGCTCCACATAATGAGATAAATTCGCTAGGATTGGAAAATGTCAGTGGGTTCGTGTATAATTCCATTCATAACAACAAACGAAAGAAGGTCTGCCAATGGCTACCAAACTATACACAATCGAAAACCTACTTGTAGGAAAAACCTATCGCTCAAACTCTCGCCACTTTTCAGGTGAGATTATTTCAGCGGAACACCGCCCAGAAATTTGGTATGGTGAAAAAACTGAAGCGTATCTAATCGAAATAAATGCGGGTGGCTTGCGAAATAAATTCGCAACAATCGCAGTAAAGGTTGGTGAATAATAATGGGATACATAGAAATTTTTCGTATGGACAACGAAGGTGCGGGCTGGGTAGATTTATCCGAAGCAACACCCGATGAATTATTCAATATCGAATTAGGATTATTAGAGGAAGGTGCGTTCGAATGAACTTAGACGAATTCAAAAAACACGTGTTAGCAACACGTCAAGCAAGCAAGGCGGAAGCCTTGTCAGTGCTATCTGCTACAATTACAACTCAACCAAACGAAAGGGAAAACCTAAAATGAGCAAAATGAAAGAATACATAGAAATAATCGCAGCGAATTGCGATGAATGCGGTGGCGCAGGATTTGTTTTTTTCGGAGACGAAAGAAATTATGATGTAGAGCCTTGCGATTGTATCGCAGATTTATCAGATGAATTAACACTAGATTGGGTAAATAACTAATGAATAAATATACTTTTGGCGTTTGGCTAGACATAGACGCAGAGGATGAAAATCAAGCGTTATCTTTATTTGATGAGGTTGTAAAGAAAAATCCTTTTGTTTCCGACTCTTATTGTTTCGAATGGAAAGAGGTTGCTAATGTATAAACTATTTACTTACTATGACGGCAATTTAGAATACACTCACCAATTTGCTGACGCATTACAAGCGTTTGAAGCGTTTGCAAAATGTTATGATGTTGGCTTTGCTAAAGAATTAGCAACTTATAATTTAACTATGCCTAATGGCAAAATGTATACTAAAAACTTTAATAGAATTGGATTGGTATCCGCAAAATGATGACCCGTAAAGATTATGTTGCAACCGCAGAAATTCTAAAGTATGCAAGCAATAAAATTCACCCCGCTGTTTTTTCTAAAATCGTAAATGATTTCGCTGAAATGTTTGCGATTGATAATGAGCGATTTGATGTAAAACGATTTCACGAAGCGAGTGGGTATAATGTTCCTAACTTCACTTCAAGATAAAGTAAAACGAATTCAAGAATTGCGTCGCAGTAATGCGGCGCAACCTGTTCGCAATAAAAAAAAATACACACGCAAAATAAAACATAAAAATAAAAATGCAGAGTAACGCATAAATATGCAGCTGCGCCCACAAGGGTGGCGGCGTCGGGCGTGTCGTACGGGTGTGATCAAAAACACCCTGAAAATTTGCGCTAAGATTGGAATATGTCAGTCTATTCTGCTATACTTGCCATTCAACCAACGATTGAGGTCCAATGAAACTGAAACGCTCCAACGATAGAAAGGTGGCTAACCTTGTCACAAAAAATGGAAAGCAAGCCGCAATTGCGAACACGTTCGGCCTACCTGCAGGAAAAGATTTTTCTTGTCCTGGTGCAACGTCTATCTGTGAGACTGTTTGCTATGCAGGCAAATTGGAAAAACTCTTCAAGGGAGTAAAAACTAATCTGTTACACAATTGGGAATTGTTACGCAATGCAGACAATGACACAATGGTGGCCCTATTGGATGAAATGATTGTTGATTTTATTGCAGACTGTAATAAAAAAAACGCTCCTAAATTATTCCGTATCCACTGGGACGGAGATTTTTTCAATGATACTTACACCTATGCTTGGAAGACTGTTATCGAAAAGCATTCCGATGTTCAATTTTGGGTTTATACACGAGTAAAGTCTGCAGCGCTTATTCTAAAGGATGTATCTAATCTATCTCTTTATTATTCCACCGACGATGAGAATAAAGAAATTGGACACGAACTAAAAGTAAATGAGGGAATTCGTCTTGCTTATCTAGGTAAGACATTCGCCGTAACCGAAAGTACAATGAAAGAATTGACTGGCAAGCCTGGTGCTAAGTGTCCAGAGAATATGAAAAGCATTCCGCTAATTTCTTCTGCAGGGTCCGCATGTGTATCTTGTGGCCTATGCGTATACGGTAAAGCGGATATTAGATTTTCTGCGAGTAAAAAATAAATGTATGATCTGATTGGAGCTGTACTAGGTACCGCTATCATGATAGTTTTATTTTTTCCTATCCCGCTAGCTATTTGGATGGTATTTAAAAATATGTAACGGCGTGTCGACTTGACAAGATCAAGTTGGCCCGCAAAGGTGGCGGCTTATCCACAGGCTTACGAGTGGTTGTGGATAACCCTGGATTTTGTGAGAAATATCACAAAAGCTGCGACACGCCCGTAATGGATTAGGTAATGTCAGTTGCTAATGGTAAAATACTCTTATTCCAACAACGAAAGGTTACAAATGAAAAATGTAATGAAAGTTCCACACACAATAGTATTCGAGGCTCTTATTGACTTGGATAAAATTCCCGCTAATTTACTTCCCGCCCTAATTGCTCTTGATGAAAATTCAATTCAGCAAATGTGCAAGGAAGCAACACTACACGCACTTGGTATGTCTAATGTATTACCACTTGCTAATGAAAATAACACTTGGGCTGAAGTAACTATTGCGGAAGGAAACTAATAATGGGATACAACACAGCGTTAGACTTTGCAGAATTAGATTTAGAACAAGGTATTGCTATGCACTTACAAGGTAATCATTACCCGCCCGTTCCGCTATCTATGGTGCAACCTTGCATAGAGGCTATTGACGCATACTATGAAGACAACAAAAGCGAAAAACTAATTGCAATGCCTGAAGGCGTATTTTATCGTGGGAAAAAGTTTGCGCCCGCTTGGGCTATCATAGAACAACACCACCTAGATGCGTGGCTACCTGAAAACGAATACTGAGATCGGGCTAGGCGTGTGAGATTACTCACACGCTTGGTATCTCGGATAATGAGATTGGGGTTGATAGATGTCAGTCCCTAATGCTACAATACTACCTAACAAGAAAGGAAGCAAAATGACAATAGATAACAAAGTCTATCAGGTCGGTGATTTATTCACTACCCTGAAGTCAAAAGAAACAGGCGTAATCAAAGAGATTATTCCTAACTCATCTGGCTCGGTGAGAGTTCGTCTGGAAACAGATAACGGAGAACGCTGGACAACTGTCTTACAAGACAACCTAGCGTAAGAGGCACACACCACTAATCGGGTGCTAAGCCACGAAACAGGGGCAGTTTGAGAGAGTGTTCTCGCCCAATGTCGTAAGTAAGAACTCTCTCCCTTCGGGGAAATGTCAGTAGCAACTGATACAATACTCTAACAACCAACCAACGAAAGGAAATACAATGAGTAGAGCAATAACAGTAAAGGTATCAACACCAAAGGTAATCAAGGCACTAGAGGGTCGTCTTGCTGAACTAGAAAAGGCTTATGCGACACAGGGCGCAAATGAAGCAAAGTATCAAAAGGCAGTAGAAGCGTGGCGCAAGGAAATTGGTAAGTGGGCTATTGCCAACTTCTCAAAGGCTGAAAACCTACGCACAAACTATCGCTCTTGGAACAACACTCTCAATGTTGATTTTGACATCATAACAAAGGAAGGCAACTTCCCTGCTGAACCTGAAAAAGATTTTGAGACAATTCATCAACACTCATACAAGGAAATGAAAGAGGACATCTCAAATGCTCTTACAATTCTCAAAATGACAGATGAGGAAACAGTAAATGCTTCCACAATGAAGCAAATTGCTAAGTATCTCTAAATAAATACAACGACCTGAGTATGTCGCCAAACTGCTCTCCTTCGGGAAACTTCTAACAAAGGCAATACAATGGTAAATCGTTATCGTGTAGAAATCTATGACGCAAACAAAGCAAATGATGTAACTATTTATTCAGAGCAAGGTGTAGATAGAGATTATCTAACTGAATTAGTTTTTTCTAATTTGCGAAAGTTTCACGGGCGTGTAAATGCTTACGTATATGACAATGTAAAAAAGAAAAAAGTTACAGCAATGTTTCTTGATGAAAGTATAACTAATAAGTTCCAAACAAATTAAAAGCTGGGGCGGGATCTAATTCCCGCCCTATCTATTTGTCGACAATGCCCGCAAGTGTGCGGGGTTATCCACAGGCTTACGGTCCCCTGTGGAAAACTCCTGAAAATCTGTGAGATTACTCACACGGATCAATTCGGACATATTGTAACTAATCCTAGACAATGTCAGTGCCACCTGTTATAATAAATCTAACAACAAACGAAAGGAAATAAAAATGGCTCATAATCTAGAAACCGAAAACGGCGAAGTTGCATTTGCATTGCGTGGCGCTCCTGCGTGGCACAATCTTGCAAATCGTATTTTCACAAAAGATGAGGAAGTTACAACTAACCTAATGCTTGAAGAAGCAAAATTGGCAAATTGGAATGTTCGCTTGTCTCCACTAACTGACCACATTTCAGAATCTTGGAATGATGTATCTCAGGCATCTCTTGTCATTCGTGATAACCCATTCAACAAGGGCATTGATGTTCTTGCAACTGTCGGCAAGCGTTACAAGCCTGTGCAGAATGAAGAACTATTTGCATTCGCTGATGCAATTCACGATGCTAATGCTGATTGCCGTTGGGAATCTGCTGGCTCACTAAAAAAGGGCAAAGTTGTATTTGGAACTGTAGATATTCCACGCACAATGGTATTAGACCCACAAGGCGCTAACGATGAGACAAAACTTTATCTCATTGTATGGACATCACACGATGGTTCTGTTGCTGTTCAAGCAGCCGTTACACCTGTTCGTGTAGTATGCCAAAACACGCTAAACCTTGCAATGAAGAATGCTAAGCAATCTTTCAAGATTCGCCACACGCAATCTGTTGAAGGTCGCATTCAAGTTGCACGTGAGACTCTTGGTCTTGCTCTTGGTTACTTTGACCAATTCGAATTAGAAGCGAAAGCGTTATTTGAGCAATCAATTACTGACGCTGAATTTTCTAAATTGATTCAGACAATTTATCCAAAGCCCGACAAGGACGCTGCAAAAGTTGCGCTAACTAAGTGGGAAAATAAGGTTGTGTTGCTTGATGACCTTTACCACAACTCACCAACTAACGCTACAATCAAGGGAACTAAGTGGGGTGCTTTCAATGCACTAACTGAGCGCCTTGACTACTATCGTTCAGGTCGTGGCAATTCTGAAACACTAATGGCTGGTGCTTCAGGATTTGACCCAATTCTCACCGCTGAGAAAAATAAAATTCTCAAGTTGGTAAAATCATTCTAACTAAATGATTTACAACGGGGGAGAGAAATCTCCCCCGTTTTCATTTGGTTCGTTAGCTTAGCGGTTAAAGCGCTACCCTGTCACGGTAGAGATCACGGGTTCAAATCCCGTACGAATCGCCAAATAGATTTGTCGACAATGCCCTCAGTATTGCGGGTGTGATTTTAATCATACGGAGATCATAAAAAATCCCCTGGAAAACCTTGTATATGTCAGTGGGACCCGCTATAATAGCGACATGTTCAAATCATATTGGTATGTATGTACATCTTGTGATGCATCTATTGAGATCGTATCTAAGGGGATACATTTTCAGGACCCGTCCTGTAATTGTTCAGACCCAGCAGTTGTATGGTGTCAGACCAGTGTGGTAGAATCAACCCCTACCCAAACGAAAGAGGAAAAAATGGAAGAAACAACAACACCTGCAGTAACAGTTCCTGATACATATAACCCTAATCTATTGGTAACTTACAAAGTTATCCGTGGTTACTCAGATGCTGAATATGCAACTGACAAGGTCACATCAATTGAATGGGACTTACACAATGCACGTCAAGCACAGAAGCACAATAGTGTCTACCAAGACAAGATTAACAAAGTTAAAGATATTATCACTGAAGCATATGAAGACTCAGAAGATAAAGATACACTTCGTGCAATTGCTGAAGCGCTTGATATTGAATTAGTTCGTGAAGTTTTATTTACCGCAACTCTTGAGGTTAGTGGAACATACACATACAATATCTTAGATTCAGATTATGAATTAGACCTTGATTCAGAAGTCACAGATGCTCTTTATGTTGATTCAAATAACGGTAACATTCAAATTGATGACACCGAAGTTTGTAACGTTAGAGAAGCATAATGTATTTTGAGTTGACTGCTCCCGATAGGCTATCTCTTGAGATGGCTTATTGGGATGCACAAATCACTGGACTCGACCCTGAGTTTATGCCACCGTTGACATTCAATGTTGGAACTGGTAGTATTGAGAAAGTAAGTCGCATTCGTGACAAGTATAATTTAAAAGAATCATACTGGTCAGATAGAGAAGCGACAGGATATAAGGAGAAGTAATGTCAGATTACAAAGATGGTTTTGATGACGGGTATAAGTTTGCTCGTGAAGAGATGATGGAAAAGTTATCAGAGATTGATATCAATGACATTGACTCTTGGATTCTTGACCGCCTTTGCGAAATGATCGAAGGTGGGAAACTATGATGGCTGAATGGCTAAAGTGTGATCAATGTGCAGCGCAAGCTATGTGGGAAGCAAAGAAAGATTTGTTTTCTCTTTATTTCTGCGGGCACCATAAAAATGAACAGGGCGAGCCACTTGTGGACTGGGCCCAAGAAATGGTACAATTGCTCAACTACGAGCAGGAACAACAACTAACAAAGGCGGAATAAAATGGGCGACAGAGCAAACTTTGGATTTAAACAATCTAATGACAATACTATCTTTCTATATGGACACTGGGCGGGCCATGGCATGTTGGAGCGCTTAGCGAATGCTGTCGAGGCAGCACGTCCAAGGTGGACGGATGAATCATATGCAACACGAATTTGTGTGTCACAAATTGTAGGCGAAGACTGGACTCAAGAAACTGGATGGGGTCTCAGTGTTAATAGAATTCTAGACAATGAGCACAAGGTACCTGTAATTGATTGGGCCGAACAAACGTTTACATTAATGGAAGAGGACCTGCAGACAGTTGTATTTAGTTTATCGTTAGATAAATTCTGTACAAAATACAGTCAACTAGTTATGGTATAATTGAAGTAGGTCCAGGGACCTTCTTCATGAGTACAGGTGCGGCTACCAGGGGATCCCCCAAGTCGCTAAGCAATGCAGGGCTTTTTACTTTCGTTGGTAGACCCTAGCGGCCTTTACTTTCTTCAAGCCTCAGCGCAAGCTGAGGTTTTTTGTTTGCCCGCAAAAGCAGAGGGTATCAAATTTGTTTTACGGTGTCAATATAAAATGCCCTGAAATTCTGTGATCCTGACCACATAGCTTGGAAAATGTGGTGTGTATCACACAATATACTCTTCCCAAATGTCAGTGGTCTGATATATAATAAGAACATATCAACGAAAGGATATAAAATGCCAAATTGGTGTTACAACACATTAACTATTCAAGGACCTAAGTCTGAGGTAGATATGATTAAAGATAGATTAAATAAACCTTTTACATTAGCACAAGAGACATTTGGTATGGGTGATATTTCTACTATGGGATTTCCTACTAAGATTACACAGGTATCTTATTCTAATCCCGTTTTTTCTTTCCACAATATCCACTCATATAAAGATGACGGAATTACTGATGAGGAATATGCCTGCCAGCCTTCTCGTGGCAACTATGATATTCAGAATGACCCTGATTGGTTCCGCAAGTCTGTTGAGTTTGCTAAGACCCAAAAGGATTGGTATTCGTGGAATACATCTAACTGGGGAACTAAATGGGATGTAGCCGTCCGTGACGATGATGGATATCCTGAAACAGAATTACTTGAATATAAGTCAGAAGGTGATGACAACTGGCTTGTCTACAAATATGAAACTGCTTGGTCACCTGCTGTAACTATCTTAACTAAACTATCTAATCTTGTTCCTAACTGCCTGCTTACTTTAGAATTTGAGGAAGAGACAGGTTGGGGTGGGGAATATGAGATTGTCCGTGGTGAAGTAAAAGAATTGGCTGAATGGGAGAACCGTTGTTATGCTTGCCAGTCTTTTGATACATTGAGTTATTGTGAAGATGACTGCGGTGAATTCTGCTCAAACTGTAATCAAGGCTCTTGGCAAGATGAAGAGGCTATGAAAGAATGTCAGACCCATAGTGTATTATTAAAGCCTACAGAAAAGGTGGAAGCATAATGGCTAGTTTCTTAGAAGATGTAAATCAAATGGTAATTGACGCTGTCTACCAAGATATTGCAGAACAATTACTAGAGGACTGGATTAATAATAATCTAGATGAAGGTCAGTATTATGCAGATAAACAATTTGCAGAAATGTCAGGAGATAAATTCATACAAGATGAGTTTAATAAGTTCTATGAACTAAAAGAGGGAGATGAGGGATACCTATGTTAGGTTATACTGAATCCGATCTAAACAAGATGATTAATGCTGTTCATGACGCAAAGCTTTTCTATCTTAGGTACCCGTCCGATTTAATGGATAAAACAGAACTAAGAAATGATTTAGAAATGGCTGTTAGTTTTATGCAAGGCCTATGGGCAGAAGGGTATTTTGACTAATGGGAATGCGTGACCAATCATGGTGTGCCTCCTGTGGGGCAGGAATGCTTTATACGGAAGATGAAAATGTTACATGCTATAGATGTGACCAAGAGGAATATAATAAAATAGAAACAAAGTCTTCTAAGTTCCTAGAGTATATGAAGATACATCTAATTAGTCTTAACCAGGACTTAGAGGGTGATTATAATGTTCAATCTAAGATTAATATTCAGGGACAAATTATGGCAACCGAACATTTATTGTCAGTGGCTACTGATATAATGAATAACAACGAGAGGATATAAAATGACACCAGAAGAAAATGGGCTCCCGCCCCACTTACAACGTTTAGTTAACTATAACGTTAGCGGACTAGATATAATGCACGGGGAACTAAAGAACCTTATGCTTATTGCTGAACAGAAACTAGCAGACGCAATTGAAGTAGAAGAAGAATCAGGCGAGGCAATGGATTCTATGGACCGCACAAGATGTGAAGGTGCCCTTGATACATTAGTAGATATATATAATCTAACATACCAGTTGTCATTTGCAATTGGTGTGCGAAATGAGAATTTAAAGGACGGGCACTAATGTCTACATACGAGCCAAGTCTAGAAATCGTGGAAGTTGAATACTCATGTTCACCTGGAGGAATTGATCTATTTGAAGTCTATGATAAATCTGATATACCTTTAGATGTACCAATATATGAGACAGAAAATTTGACCGAAGCGGTCCAATTCTGTTACAATTTGGGCAAAGACTTTACTGTCAGAACATTAGCGGAATGGAATGAAAGGGAGTTAGTATATGAAGCCTGAAGATAAAGATAAACTAAACGAATGTATCTCTATCCTTGAATCCACCGACCTTGGTCTCTCCTTGGTATGGCTATGGACTTGGGATGTAATTAAATACAATATGCAAGACGCAGACTTTGTCTGTACAGTAACTGAAGACCAAATGTGGGGGCACCTCTGTGAGGCTGTAGAGGCGGGCCAAGGCTTCTCCCTAGAGTACGGGGCAGAACAGTTAAGCGAAGATGTACGTGACTGGATGATGAGCCGTGGGTACTTGGTGGACCCTTCGGAGGAAGTAGAAGAGGAAGAAGAAGATGAAGATGAGTGATCAACACATTGACGCTGTCCTCGCAGAGGCCCAAGAGCTTCTGTGGGGAGGATCTGAGACTGAAAACATAGCAGCTCACAACCTTATATCTAATCTAATTAAAGATAGAATGACCTTTAAAAATTTAAAGTAAGGGCAAATTGTCCGATTTACGACAGGTATTTACAATCCCGTGAAAATCTGTTATAATTAACAAAAGATCTAGAAAGGATCATCATGACAACAAAGCGAGAATATCTAAAAGCTCAGGGCATCACAGTAGGTGTACGTGGGCGCTTCTCAGGCGCAGCTAAGGTTGCAATCCAGGAAGCTATCAGCAAGGGCATTACATTTTCAGATCCACAGCCAGTTACTAAAAAGGCCAAGTAAATAGATCGGAGGGGTGGTGGACGAGAGTTGCCACCCCTCCCCAATTTTGATATAATGAGTAGTTACCCAAGGCGGAAGGCGGAGTAGATGAAGACAAGAGAAATCAAAGTAGCAGAAGCACTAGTTAATCTAACAGAAGACCATTGGTTTAATCCTGCCATATTGGCAAGATATCTAACAGACCAACCATTTTACACAGTTGACCGAATTATGGAACTTATTGCTCAAACTATCAGGTGGCAAGCAAATAGATATAATGATGAATTAGATACAGAAGACGGTATATACAATTCAGGATTAACATCCGAAGGATTGTTCTTAGCAAATGAGTTAAACCAAACTCTTAATAGATTAATTAAGACTTACAAATGGGAGAATATTAAACTTCCAGCGGACCCAGATAAAATTATCAGGCGGTTACCAAAGATAGAAGAACAAAGCTATAGACATTCCTGGTTACATGATACTAGTAAACAAGATCCAGTATTAATATCACATCCATTTATCTAATATAGGCCTACACTTACATATACTTAGTTGGTTAGTATATGTGGCCCAAATTATCCACAGGGTTATCCACATCCTGTGGATTTTTTGTGTGTGGATATGTGGGCAAATTTTCTCCTTTACGATCAACATTATAAAATCCCTGAAAATGTCGACAAATCTATATAGAATCATATAGATCTATATATAAACATATACTAAATCTAGCATAATATACCCAGAATTTGTCAGAATTTTCTCTATATTTTTATATGAAATCTATTGACAATGTGGGCAAAATATGCCATTTACGACAGCTATTGACAAATCCCTGAAAATATGCAGAGATCTGCAAATATGGGGACAATCAAAATTTGTCAAATTTGACATTACGGGGTTAAATGGGGTATGCTCAATTACACATATATCTATTTGTCGATAATACTATAACTAATCTAATAGTATCTATAGTATAAATTCTCCACTATGCTCCACTTTACTCCACATATAAAGCCTTCTAAGGGGTATATGAGAGCATATTATGGGCGGGGGGATATAAGGGTTAGAGGGTAATTTAATCTAAATTGTACATTGGCAGCAAGGCTGCACATCTGGTACAAAGCTGATAGGTTTGCCCTGTATATGGGCATTGCTCCAGAAAGCTCTTATGTATCTTATGCTTGGTTAGGTAGCATATAAGTCTATTTGTGAGATTGATCATATCCCTTGGTTCCGCCCTTTTTATTTACAGGACATGCAGTAATATGGAACACGTAGGTTATCTCTATGAATATACTCTGTTCGAGCACAGCCAGCACATGTAGCTCTAATTATCTCAGAATCATCTTCTGGTCTATTTATCTCTAGTGATCTTGTGTAGTATATCTTGGTTATATACCATGTAATGAGTATTGCTAGTATAGTTATCATTGGTCTAGGATACCATATCTCTCTGGATCCCGCAAAATTTCTGCTTCCAGACCATCTGGTATATTGTGTCCAGATATTCTATGTTGAACCATATGCATCAATAAAGTCTCATCATCATATATCTTAGTTGACTGAAATATAGTATGTTCATCTGGAGATATGGTTAGAAAACATCCAGCACATTCAATATGTCCTTCTACGCTAGGGTATATGTATATATCGCTATCATAGAATCTGCTATATGCCATCGGTTCCCGCCTCTATATATCTAATTTCTACTGGGAAATCATATTTAACTTTATTAGGTGGAGCTGAGGATACTTTTCTACCGCCAACACGCATAACATTTCTATACTTGCCTTCTCTTGCTTTTGTTGATGGTTTACCTGCAGTTGAGCCAAAGATATTTGGATCTTCTCTATTGTTTCTAGCAGGGGGTCTTGGTCTACTCATCGCATAGGTCCTAAAAATGGAGTTATGCCAAAGTCATCATCATCTGACCATTTGCCTGTTGAATATCCAATTTCGTTAGCTTCAGGTGAAGGATTTGAACCTTCATTTACAGGTTCGGAACCTGGCGTACTGCCGTTATACGAACCTGAAATATCTACTTCATCATCCATAGTACCACACATACCGCATGTTACCTGTCCATCTAAATCTAATTGAAAATCGTGTCCATATTTGACACAAATTGAATCACTCATCAGTATCCACCCATACATTCATTGCGAGTATGATATAGTCTGATCTTTGTCATTGTCTTCTTATTAGGAGCATAAAGCTCTTCCCCACAACATGCAGCTTTTAGGCGCCATTCTTTGCCAAAAAAGTCATATGTCATACCCTTGAATTTGGCATATTTATGCGCCACAAATGTAGCAAATGGATCAGGTATCTCTAGGCTTTGAATCATGCTTTAAGTATAACATTTATGACGGGTGCCGTCAATAGGGCTTCTACCTTCCGCCGCACTTTTTGCTTCACTAATTGCGATCTATATTACTTATTTTTAGGTATTAGTGTTTGAGGTCCTTCTGTGCCTAATAGAGACTTCTTTACTGGAACACAGTTAGGTACTTGTCTTCCGTTCTTGTCCTTCATTCCAACCTGCTTATATCCAGCCCAGCATGCCTTTTGCATATTGTCCCAATTGTCCTCTTCTTCATTATCTGAGACATAATTCTTTGAAATCTCTTCATCTGAAAGCTCTTCAGCCTTGTACATATTGTCATGGCCCTTGCACATCTCCATGTCGCAACCGCCTGCTGCTTTACATTCCATGCATCCGTTACATTTACAACCCTTTGTATTATCCATCTCATCTTCTGGCTTTGGATCAATTGATTTTTCTACATCATCTTCAATTTCAATTACCTTGGTAAATGGAGTAACAACATCATCTAACATATCTTTAATCTCTTCTACCATCTCGTTTAATTCTAAATTCTTCTTCATTGTTTTCTCCCTTTGAGTTATCTTGCGTGACCATGAAAATCCTGCGTCTCCGCCCCATGCTAACCACATAATTTTACCGTTTGACGGGTTCTCTGCGTTATCCCAGTCTTTGCCTTGCTTGTCTACTTCGTGTCGTGAAAAGAAAGAATACATTCTTTTAACTGTAGATAGGCTTAGTGTTTCGCCTCTTGCTAATTGTCCTGCTCTTGTCCAACCTACAGCAGTTCCTGCACCTTTTGCCTTGCCCTGTTCTTTAAGCTTAATTGCTCTACGGGCTGCTGATTGCATTCCTGACGTTGGCTTGTATCCATCTTTACTCATAAGTCTTAGTATACCATTTTCTTATTCATGATTCTCTTGATCTGATAACAACAATCAGGGCATTCCCCTATATGAAGCCATTTGCCTGACTCTAGGACCACTATCTCATTTAGCTTTCCCACCACATTTTTCTTACATAAAATACAATAGGCGCTAACGGTTACGGTCATTAAGATCTATCCTTGACCCTGACCCAATGTCCGTATTGGGTTATCTCAATTGACCCCACATACTCTTGGCCTGTTTCCATATCAACTAACTTCCATTTGCTTGGAGCCTTTGTATGTACTATTAAATCTATTGGAGTATCGTTCTCTGAAACTTCCGTCTTGTTTAAAAGCTTTCTCATTCAAAATCTACCTGATTTTCAAACATATTTTTATCTTCAGATTCTTTTTCTCTAGCCCATTGATCTTCCCACAAACCCATCAAAGATTCATTTCCAATATCATCAAAGAAATAACGCTTTAGTTTAGTATTGTATGTCCATCCATACCAAGTATCACCCTCGGACCATGTTAAATTAGTTGGAGTTTCATTTTGTTCGTATTCTTTAAGCATACGTAGTAGTTCATCATTTTCTCTTACAACAGCCTGTATTGCCTCTCTGAGACGCTTAGGACGCATCAAGTATTTTTCTACTAAATCAGTTAGCATTATCTGGATCCTTTTCCCATGTAAGTTTTCCATCTTTATATACTGGCCAATAACCTAATGAACGCCAGTCCATCTTCATAATCTTAGGTTCCTTCATATATTCATTATATAATATTTATATGGGAGAGTCAAGGGTCTCATCTATAGCATCATCTATAGTTCTCCCGCCGTGTTCTGATGAACAGTTTCCGCAATTCTTACACATAATTATCCTTAAATAAATATAGCCCCAATTACGGGGCCATATCTAATATATAGTTAGACCTTCTTTGGTCTTGTCTTCTTTGGCTTTGGATCTAGTGATGTCTCTCTACGTATTCCATGGCTATTGATATCTATCTTCATTCTTGGCTTAATGCCTTGCTTTGGATATTTTCTTGTAGCGTCACGACTTGTTACCGCTCCAGAAGCAGATCCTGCTGCTGGTGGTGGAGTCATTCCAGTTCCATCATCTTTTGTAAAATTACTCATTGATAAATTGTCTTGTCTGCTCTGGTGTTGAAGTCATGCTAAGCGTTACGCCTGATTCACCATCTCTTGAAACATCAGTTACTACAACTGGAATAATTCCAGCTTCGCTACCAACTGCTCCACATCCACATTCAATACACATAATTAGATAGTCACATTCATGTCATCAGAAGTGTCTGGACCTGAAAGTGGAAGTGATGCTGATGATCCTTCTTGATTCAATCCTGCATTTCCTTGTGAAGACATATCTTGTGCTGCAGGAAATGATCCTGTCGCTGGCGCATAATCACCAGTTGCATCCATGTTGTGCTCTGGAGATTGCTCACCAAATTCTGCAAATCCTGTTAAATTAATTCCGTCTGTCATTTTATTGCTCCTATAGGTTATTTATTTAAGCGGGACTAGTATTCCGCTCATACATATATTATAGCATTTAGTTGATTAGGATCGGTATATCTGATGCCAGCAATCGTCACAAATATCTATGATAGGTCCTTCTGGCTTTGAAGTAAGTCTGGTTGCTTTTTTACCGCATCCCGCCATTTCACATAATCCGCTAAACATTATTTGATGTCGTTTTTAGCAGGGCCTTGTTTATAGGGGCCTAGGTCAGCTTTAATTGACCCATCTTTTCTAATTCTAACTATTCTGCCATCTCTAATAATTGTTTTATTAAAAGGGTATTTTGTTTTGCCTTTTTTGTCAGCCATTACTTTTTTCTATTATCCTTACTATATATCTTATTACTTCATACGGTCTCCACTCTGGAGGCAATTCTAAATATCTAATTTCGTCTGCTATTTTTTTTCTATGCTTTTCATCTAAATAATCTTCAATCTTATCCATAGACCTATTCTAGCATTTATAGGGTAAAGGGGCAAGACCCTTGCGAGTCCTGCCCCTTTAATAGAAGATTTACTTCTTTAGTGCGACCTTAGCTTTTGGATTCTTTGCGTTCCACTTCTTTGCAAGAGCGTTATACTCTGCGATGTAAGTGGCCTTAGCAAGATCTGCTGCTGCTGTTGCAGTTATTGTTGCTGCTTTTGCATCGGCAAGAGCCTTATCTGCTGCAACCTTGTCTGCTGCACGTCCAGCTTTTTCTGCTGCAAGTGCTGCATTAGCAACTGCTAGTTCTGAGTTCTTTGCTGTAAGTTCTCCTGCAAGATCACGAACTGCTACTGTTGCAACTACAGAACCAACTGGTGCTGCAAGACCTGTTACGGCTGTTGCTACTGTTGCGTATGCTGTAACTACAACTGAACCTGAAGCAGGAAGTGTTACTGTCTGCTCTTTAGTACCAACTGTTGCTACTGCTGTATCTGTTGTAAGCGCCGTTGCAGTTGCTGCACCGTTTGAGCTTACTAAAGTATTAATTGTTGCTCCACCCTTTAGGTTACCAAATACATCGTATCCTGATACCTTAAGTGTTGCACTTGTTGCTGCTGCTCCAGATGTTGGGGCGGTCAACGTAATTGAGTTCAAAGCACCTGCGATACCTTGTACATAATATGTGGTTGAATTTCCACCAATTGTTATAACAACGGTTCCAACAGTCGTAGTTTTAGTATATACATAAAAATCTGCTGTTGTTCCTGTTCCTACACTAATAGTTAATGTAGATGATCCACTTGATGCTGTTACTGGTGCTGTTCCTGTTGCTAGAGCAGGTACAATAGTTGCATTTGTTGCAACTGCAGTTACTGCTGTTCCTGTATCTACAGATGTTACAGCAATTTTTAATGCATCTGCTGCATCAATGCTATTATCTGCTGGTACTGGAAGTGCTACAGGAGTTGTTACTACTGTTCCACCCGTTGCTGCAGATCCCGCAACTGTTAAAGTTGTGGTTGCTGCATTCGCCGCTGGCGATACTAGCATTGTGCTAGTCAGGGCTGCAGCGATGATTAGCGATACTTTCTTAAATGAGTTCATTTAATTTATTCTCCTTATTTCTTCTGCCTCTTATGTGAGCACAGAAACTTAATGTAATTCATGTATCTTTACATGAAACGAGCAGGGATCTCCGCCTTCTTCCCATTCTTGCATTTCTTCATCTGACATTGGCGGACCATCATGTGTATCACAAAATACATCTGATACCCATCCACGATCATAACCATTTTTAAGCCATACTTCAAACTCTAAATGATTAGCATCTTCGGAATCAAATTCTAAAACCATGGTGACAACTCTTCAAGCATTTTATGCTTTGGTTTTGCTCCGATAATTGTCTTAATGACAACACCATCTTCAAATAATACCATAGTTGGTATAGAAGATACTGAGAACTCCACTGGTTTTAAAGGATTATCATCAATATTTAACTTACCGACGAGTATTCCATGTTCTTTTGATATTTCATCTAAAATTGGTGAGACCATTTTACAAGGTCCACACCATTCCGCCCAAAAATCAATAAGGACTAAACCGTTAGATTTAATAACTTCATCAAAGCTTTTATCCGTTACTATCATTTTAACTCCTTTAAAGTTAATTAATCTTTTAGTCTTGCTGCCTCTTCATTAAACTTATCCATAAACATCTGGATAATGAAAAATGTTGTGCGAGAAGCATTTTCTGCCAAAGCTGCGTTAGATTCATCTGTTCTAGCGTCTTCAGGCAACTCATTTGCCCAACGCTGATAGAGTGCTACTGCAACATCGCTAATGATACCTTCTAGTACCGTAGTTTTATCTTCAGCCATTTAATGCTGCCTGTACGTTAATTAATTTACCGCCAGTGATCTTTGAGTTCTTTGTTGAGATTGATGTCTTTGCAAGCAAAGCATAAATCTGATCGTAACTTAGATTTGGCTTAGCAGATTTAACAGTTGCCCATGCAACCGCTCCTGCTTGAACTGATGCAGATGTACCAGCAATATTAACCTTTGCTCCGTTAACTCCAGTAGAACTTAGTGTTCCAAGGGCAAAAAAGTCTGTCAGTGCTGAGTCATGATTTGTATAGATTGCAACTTCATTTGTTGGCATTGTTGCTCCCATTGCAATAGACTCTGGAATACATGCAGGCCAATCAATTCTAACATAATCTCTAGCATTGCCTGCTGGAAAAAATACTCCAACACCAATAGAATTTAATGTTTGAATTTTAGATTGTGTCATAGGAGTTTTAGGACAATAATCTGTACCTGCAGCACCTAAAACATGGTGTCCTTGAGACATTGCTACTGATTGAATATTAAACTTAGCTTGATTTTCAATCACCCACTGCAAAGCATTGTATACACTCGCCTCATTAGTGTACTCTCTTGATCCATCTGCACGGTTTCCAATAATTCTAATAAAAACAATATTTACATTTGGATTAGTTTGTATTGCGACAGATGTCATTTGTGTTCCATGATCAAATCCGCCAACTAAAAGTTGCGCTGGAGTCATAGTTGCAGCCCCAGAACCTTCCATCTTATTAAGACCATTAGGGCATAGAGTAAATTCTAGAATACATACTTCATAAATAACTCTATCTTTAATTTTCTGTTGTGACATGTCAATCGCTGTGTCCAAGATTGCTATCGTAGGTGCTTGTGCTGCTTTATTACTAATGTTATTTTTAACAGCAGCATTTGCAGTTGTAGGTAAAACAAGTGTTAAGGCCATTAAAGCCGTGATTATTTTTTTATTCATAGTACCCATTCTACTAAATATTGACAGATTGTCAATAGGTTATTCGTTGTCTAATGTATCTAATTTAGCCTTGTACCATTTTCCAGCGTCAAGCTGGTTAGGTGTTTGTAGGCCTT
>Ga0114960_10000977_pt1 | contig 23622 bp, 24 predicted proteins | sample C_130625_MF_Meta_FD_92637 | JGI IMG/M metagenome (GOLD analysis project Ga0114960, IMG submission 92637) | Freshwater microbial communities from Lake Croche, Canada to study carbon cycling - C_130625_MF_MetaG | ecosystem: Environmental > Aquatic > Freshwater > Lake | place: Lake Croche, Canada... | reverse complement strand
TGGCTTGTGAGGTGGGTGAGGTGGTGGCCGCTCAGGCCAATGCAGCACCTTTGCAGGTGTATTGAACTGAAGGTGCGCACGTGCTTGCGTGGGGCGCCTGCGCGCAGGGGGGCGTAGGCCTGATCTGGTGGGCACAGGGTCCAAGCCCAAGCCAAAGGCATCAAGCCCGGGTCATCTCATCAGCCAGCGCGGACTGCGAAAGTGAACGATGCGGCGGTAAAAATCGATATAAAACAAGGCAAACAAGCCCATGCATATCAGCAATGCGCTGGTCTGGGTGTGAAACACGCAGGCCAAACCCGCCGGCACGGCCGACATGACAAATCCATATCCAGCCACCTTGGCGTTGGCCGAATTTTTCTCGGATGCACTCAAGTGCAATCCCGGGCGCAGCACCAAGCGGCGGTAAATCAAGGTGTGCAAATGCAAGGCATCGGGGTGGTTGATGGGGTGGGTGCGGACAAATTTGCGCCGGTACATGCTGTAGACCGTCTCGACCAAGGGGTAAATGCCGACCAGCACTGGGGCCATGGGGGAAATTTCTGGCGTGCGGTGGGGAATCATCAGGCCCAGTATGACCACCCAAAAACCCAGCAAATAAGCGCCGCCATCGCCCAGGAAAATTTTGCCCCAGGGCCAGTTCCACACCAAAAAACCCAACGTGGCCCCCGCACTGAGCAAGCACCAGCGCAACACCATGCCATCGTTGGCCAGCCAGGCCAAGCCCGCAATCCCGGCCAAAAATGCGATCACGCTGCCCGAGGCCAAGCCATGAAACCCGTCAATGATGTTGATGGCGTTGACAAAACCAGCAATGACCAAGGCGGTCAACAAAAAAGCGGCAAAGGGCAGGGACAAAAAGACATCGATGATGTAGATATCGGTTCTTTGGACACCCAACTGAAACACGGAATACACCACCGCCGATGAAGCCAGGGCCATCAGCAAGCGCACATTGGGGGAGACTTTGTGGGTCAGGTCTTCCACCAAGCCGCCGATGAACACCGGTGCGCAGGCCAACATGAACCAAGCACCCAACCAACCGTCCTTGGGAAAATAAAGGTAAGAAACCCACAACCCCAGCAACATGCCAGTGAAAATGGCCACACCACCCAAGCGAGAGGTGGTTTTGGCATGGAACTTTTGCACCCCAGTGCCCTTGTCGATGCCCCAATGCCAATGCGAACTGGCCCACATCAGCAAGCCGGCGGTCAAGACTGAGGCAGCCAGCCCCGTCAGGGGGGGAATCCAGTACAAAGGGTTGAAGATCAACATAGGTTTGAAGTGAGTTGGCATTCACAATGACCGCGCCAACAAACATTATCGTTGATGGAAACGATCTGGCTCGCAGCACCGACCAAGCGCGGTGCTGTGCATTGTGCACTTTTGATCGAGGGATTGTCCCTGCCCGCAGGCAAGGTCGGGAAAGTTATCCGCCTGCCATGCAAGGGGGGCAGAGGCCCCCCGCGGCGGAGAATCAACCGGCCAGGAGTCTCATTTCTTGGGACAGGCGCTCGTAATGGGTCAGCGCCAACTCGGTGGGCTTGAGGTACTTGGTGCGCCGATTGCCCTCGACGAAGACATGCTCAATCAAGCCTTGGGTGCGCAAGGTTTCGAGTTTGCGGTGGATGCTCGCAGGAGAGGCGATGTGCTTGAGCTCCATGGCCTTGGTCACTTGCAAGGGCGTGCCCTCCAGTTCACCCAAGGCGATGACTTCCAGCAATTTGATGCTCTCTTGGTCGAGGTCCCGAAAAGGGGCTTGGTTTTCCAGGGAAAGAACGATTTTGACCAGGCGCAAATACGCCAGGGCAGCATGGCTGGACATCCGATTACCTTTCTGGGTTGGGTCACTGTTCCATTACTCAATCAATCAGGTGATTGAATTTTGGGTCGGGCGGATTCTAGTGCCCCGCTGAAGGGGTTTTAGTGCCCTAGGTGACAAATAGGCATTGAACCCATCCGTGGGCCTGTAGAGCGTGAGCAACATGGCCCGGATGGATGAAAACACCAAGACCTCAAGGGGCCTGGGGCTTGTTAAAGTAAGCCCCTTGATCCAACCCCCCAGCACAGGAGCCAGGCCATGAGCGAAGAAGCACAAATTACCCAGAAACCCAACCCGGTTCACCTCATGCTGGGCATCATTTTTGGTTTGGTGGTGATTCTTTTGCCCCGGGGTGTGGGACCTGAGTACCGCGATGGCTTTTTGCAATATGTGTTTCAGGTCATCTCTTTGTGCCTGTGTGTTTACTTGATAGGGCGTTTCGCCCAAGCCCAACGCCCCCAACATTGACCGCCCCATGACCGATCACCACCCCCACGACCACCTGCACAGCCATCCACCCACCGATTGGAAGCATGATGGGGTGCGTGTCGTCCCGGGCAATCAGCTCGACGGGAATGTGCCGTCAACGCCGGGCATGGACCGCAAGGCGGCGATCAACTTTGCCCGAGTCGGTGCACAAAAGCTGTGGGCGGGCACGGTCACCATCCATGCCAATGCCAAAACGGGTGCCCACCACCATGGGCATTTGGAGAGTGTGATTTACGTGGTCAAGGGTCGCGCCCGCATGCGCTGGGGTGAGCACTTGGAGTTCACGGCCGAGGCCGGCCCGGGCGACTTTATTTATGTGCCGCCGTATGTGCCGCACCAAGAAATCAATGCCAGCCCCACCGAGGTGCTCGAGTGCGTGTTGTGCCGCAGCGATGGTGAGGCGGTGGCCATCAACTTGGACATCGCGCCCGCAGAACCGCCCGAGCAGGTGTTGTGGGTGGACCCCACCCACCCCCACGGCGGGGTTTGAGAGACATTCAGGGGTTGACCATCACCAGTTTGCCCATCACCCGGCGTGAACCCATCAGGGCATAGGCTTCGTGCAATTGGGCCATGGGCAGGGTGCGGTCGATCACAGGTTTGATTCTTCCTTGGGCATACCACTGGGCCAACTCGGCCATCATGGCGCGGTTGGCAGCAGCTTCGCGCTTGGCGTAGTCGCCCCAAAACACGCCCACCACCGATGCACCTTTGAGCAAGGTCAGGTTCAGGGGCAGTGAGGGAATGGGGCCAGCCGCAAAGCCCACCACCAAATAGCGCCCACGCCATGCGATGGAGCGAAAGGCCGGATCGGTGTAATCGCCACCCACGGGGTCGTAAATCACATCGGGCCCCTTGCCATCGGTCAGGGCTTTGATGCGCTCGCGCAGGTTTTCGCTGGTGTAGTTGATGCTGGCGTCAGCACCTTGGGCCAGGCAAAGTTGGCATTTCTCGTCGCTGGAGGCGGCGGCAATCACCCGTGCGCCCATGGCTTTGGCAATTTGTATGGCGGAGGTACCCACCCCACCGGCGGCACCCAGCACCAGCACCGTCTCCCCGGCGCGCAACTGCGCGCGGTCGATCAAGGCGTGGTGTGAGGTGGCGTAAATCATGATGAAGGCCGCCGCGTCCACCGCCGGAAAGTGGGGTGGCAAGGGCACGCATTGATCGGCTTTGGCCACGGTGTGGGTGGCAAAGCCGCCGGTGCCCGACAAGCAGGCCACGGCCTGACCGACCTGCAAATGGCCCACGCCTTCGCCCACGCTTTGCACCACACCGGCCCACTCTGAGCCCGGCACAAAGGGCAAGCTGGGCTTGAATTGGTATTTGTTTTGAACGATGAGCAAATCGGGGAAGTTCAGGCTGGCGGCTTGGATTTGCACCAACACCTCGCCCGGGCCTGGCGTGGGGGTGGGCAGTTCTTTCCAGATCAGTTGATCAACGCCAGTGGGGGTTTCGCAGAGCCAAGCGTGCACGGTGCATCTCCATTGTGGGGAGGGGCCATTATGGCGCTGGAGCGGGTCATACAATCTGCGCTTCTAGGATGGGTGCGCATGAAAATTTTGATTTGCAACGACGATGGCTACCAAGCGCCCGGCATCGAGGCCCTGTACCAGGCCATGCGCACCTTGGGTGAGGTCGAGGTGGTGGCCCCAGAGCACAACAACAGCGCCAAATCCAATGCCTTGACCCTGTATGCCCCTTTGTATGTGCGCGAGGCCCCCAATGGCTTTCGCTTTGTCAATGGCACGCCCGCTGACTGTGTGCACATTGCGCTGACGGGCTTGTTGGGTTACAGGCCGGATTTGGTGGTCTCGGGCATCAACAATGGGGCCAACATGGGGGACGACACCATTTACTCGGGCACCGTCGGCGCGGCCATGGAAGCCTACCTGATGGGCGTGCCCGCCTTGGCTTTTTCCCAGCATGAAAAGGGCTGGGCGCACATCGAGGACGCTGCCCGCAAAGCCCGCGATGTGGTTGACGGCCTGATCTCGGGCGGGCAGATGCTGGCCCCGCCTTGGTTGCTCAACGTGAACATTCCGAACCTGCCCTATGCGCAACTGGGCCGGGTGCAGGTGTGCCGCTTGGGACGGCGCCATGCCGCAGAGAGCGTCATCACCCAAGAGAGCCCGCGCGGCGAGACCATGTACTGGATCGGTGCCGCCGGTGCGGCCAAAGACGATGCCGAGGGCACCGACTTCCATGCCATGCACCAAGGCGTGGTCACGCTCACCCCCTTGCAAATTGACTTGACCGATCACGCGCAATTGGCGGCTTGGCAGACCCACTTGAGCGCGGTGGACCGCCCCGCATGAAACAGCGACCCTCGTTCCCGGCCCGCATGCCTGCAGCGGATGCACCCAAGGCCAAGGCGACACTCAAGGGGCCCACGCCGTTGATGGGCTTGCCCAGCGCCAAGCCCGCGCCGACCCTCAAGCCCGATCGCAGCCCCGTGGCCCCTGTCACGAACACACCCGCTGGCTTGGGCTTGGACTCTTCTGCGGTGCGCGCCAGCATGGTTCGAAAACTGGCCCAGTCGGGGTTGACCGACCCCCAAGTGCTGGCGGCCATGGGCCAAGTGCCGCGCCATCAATTTGTCGATTCGGCCCTGGCCACCCAGGCCTACGAGGACACCAGCTTGCCCATTGGCCTGGGGCAAACCATCTCCAAGCCCAGTGTCGTGGCGCGCATGATTGAGTTGTTGCGCCAAGGGGCTTTGATGCAAGCCGACGGTCGCATGGGCCGGGTGCTTGAAATTGGCACCGGTTGCGGTTATCAAGCGGCGGTGCTCAGTTGCGTGGCCAAAGAGGTTTACAGCATCGAGCGTTTGCGCGGCTTGCACGACAAGGCGCGTGACAACCTGCGCCCTTTGCGCCTGCCCAACCTGCATTTGTTGTTTGGCGATGGCATGCTGGGCTACCCCAAGGGGGCGCCTTATGCCGCCATCATTGCCGCGGCCGGGGGCGAGGCTGTGCCCTCGGCTTGGCTGGACCAACTCGCGGTCGGTGGCCGGGTGATTGCGCCCACCGTCACAGCCAATGGCCAGCAAGCCTTGGTGGTGATCGACAAAACCCCTCAGGGGTTGCAGCAGCAGCAATTCGAGGACGTGCACTTTGTCCCCCTAAAATCGGGCATCGCTTGATGAGAGGTGGGATGAATTCCATGCTGCGTTGCTGGAGCCTGTGGGTTGTGGGGGTGCTGCTGGCCATTGGCATGGTGGGGTGCGCCTCGCGATCGGGTTTCCCAGCGCCGGTTGAAGACCGGGGCAGCAGCGTGGGGCGACTCCCCCCGCCACCGCCGCCCAGCCCGGCCTCTGCCAGCCGTCCGGCGGCACGCCCCGACCCGCAAACCTTGCCCGGTCACGAGAACATGGGCAAACCGGGCTATTACACCGTCAAGCCCGGTGACACCTTGATCCGCATTGGATTGGATGCAGGCCAAAACTGGCGCGATTTGGCGCGCTGGAACAAGATCGACAACCCCAATTTGCTCGAGGTTGGGCAGGTGTTGCGCGTCGTCTCACCGGACCAAACACCCCTCCCCGAGGCGGTGGTGATCAAACCTGTCACAGCGCCAACCGTTGTCAACTCAGCAGGCCCCGACAACAAGCTGGCCACAGCCCCGCCCACCCCGCCGCTTCCATCGACCGGTGTGGCTTCTGCAACCCCAGCCACTTTGGCCGACAGCGAAGGCCTGGCGTTCATCTGGCCGCACAACGGCGCGATCATGGCCGGTTTTGATGAGAGCAAAAACAAAGGTTTGGATGTGGCGGGCAAGGCGGGTGACCCGGTCTTGGCCGCTGCTGACGGCAAAGTGGTTTACGCCGGGGCAGGCCTGCGCGGTTATGGCAACTTGGTGATCATCAAGCACAACAACACTTTTTTAAGCGCCTATGCGCACAACCAAGCTTTGTTGGTGCGCGAGGACCAGGCGGTCAAGCGCGGGCAAACCATTGCCCAAATGGGCAACAGCGATGCCGATCAGGTGAAGCTGCATTTTGAAATTCGCCGTCTGGGCAAGCCGGTGGACCCTGTGAAATTTTTGCCCCCCCGTTGAAGCCTGCGTGAGTCCCAAGCCTTTGCCCGAACTCGATATCGAGTCGCTCGACCACGATGCCCAAGGTGTTGGTCACAGTGAAGAGGGCAAGGTGGTGTTTGTCGAGGGCGCACTCCCTGGCGAGCGGGTGAGCGCCATCATCCACCGCAGCAAAAACCAATGGGAGCAGGGCACTTTGCAGGCGGTGTTGCACGCCAGTTCACAACGGGTGCAACCCGCATGTCCACACTTTGGGTTGCACGCCGGTGCCTGTGGGGGCTGCAAGATGCAGCACTTGCACCCCATGGCCCAGCTGGCCGTCAAACAACGGGTGATGGAAGACAACTTGTGGCATTTGGGCAAGGTCAAGCCCGAGCGCGTCTTGCGCCCCATCCAAGGCCCCGATTGGGGCTACCGCCTGCGGGCACGGATGTCGGTGCGGTGGGTGGCCAAAAAAGGTGTGGTGTTGGTGGGTTTCCACGAGCGCAAAAGCCGCTATGTGGCTGACATGCAGGTGTGCCCCGTGCTCCCGCTCCATGTCAGTGCTTTGTTGCTGCCGCTGCGCGAGTTGTTGGGGGGCATGCAAGCGCGCAGCACCTGCCCCCAAATTGAATTGGCCGGCGGCGACCGCACCACTGCCCTGGTGCTGCGCCATTTGGAGCCTTTGAGCGCCAGTGACTTGCAGGCCTTGCGTGACTTTGCCCAGCAGCATGGGGTGGAGTGGTGGCTTCAACCCAAGGGCCCCGACACGGCGCACCGCTTGGACAATGCCGCCTCAGACTTGTTTTACGCATTGCCGGAATTTGGCATTGAGTTGCCCTTCAAACCCACCGATTTCACCCAGGTCAACCCCCGCATCAACCGCGTTTTGGTGCAGCAGGCTTTGCAGTTGTTGAACGTTCAAGCCAGCGAGCGGGTGATCGATTGGTTTTGTGGTTTGGGCAATTTCACCTTGCCCTTGGCCACCCAAGCTGCGGACGTTTTGGGGGTGGAGGGCAGCGCCACCCTGGTGCAACGTGCCAGCCAAAACCTCGGTTTGCAACACACCCGCTTGGCCCCGACCCGCTTTGTGGCGCGCAATTTGTTTGAGATGACCGCCGAGACCTTGGTGCAAGATGGCGTTGCCGATAAATGGCTGATGGACCCGCCCCGGGAAGGCGCTTTTGCCTTGACCAAGGCCTTGGCCGATGCCTGCCAAGACCCCGGCGCATTTCCTGGCTGGAAGCCGCCGCAGCGAATTGTTTATGTGAGTTGCAACCCAGCCACCCTGGCGCGTGACGCGGGCTTGCTGGTGAATGTGGCGGGATACCGGTGCACAGCCGCCGGCGTGGTCAATATGTTCCCGCACACCGCCCATGTGGAGAGCATGGCGGTGTTTGACAGAAGTCAACCAGCCCCATGACAAAAGGCCCCGAAGGGCCTTTTGTGTTTGACGGCCAAAGATTTTTTGGCTGCTCAGTGAGGCTTAATCGCGCTCACCACCCATGATGCCCAGCAGGGCCAGCAGGCTTTGGAACACGTTCATGATGTCCATGTACAAGGACAAAGTGGCGCTGATGTAGTTGGTTTCGCCGCCGTCAATGATTTGCTTGATGTCGTACAGCATGTAGGCGCTGAAGATGCCAATCGCCAACATGGAGATGGCCATCATGCCCGCCGATGAACCGACAAACACATTGATGATGCTGCCCACCATCAGCACCATGGCGCCAACGAACAGCCACTTGCCCATGCTGCTCAGGTCGCGCTTGATCACGGTGGACAGGCTGGCCATGAGGAAGAACACACCGGCCGTGCCGCCAAAAGCGGTCATGATGAGCTCAGCACCATTTTTAAAGCCCAGCACCATGGCGATCATGCGCGAGAGCATGATGCCCATGAAGAAGGTGAAGGCCAACAAGACCGGAACGCCCTTGGCTGTGTCCTTGGTTTTTTCGATGGCATACATGAAACCAAAGGCGCCCACCAAGAAAACCACCAAGCCCACGCCACCGGACATGGCCCGGCTCAAGCCCGTGACAACACCCAACCAAGCACCCAGAACGGTGGGCACCATGCTCAAAGCCAACAACCAGTAGGTGTTGCGCAACACGCGGTTGCGCTCCGCCGGGGTGGTGGTGACGTAGTGGTAATCCATGTTTTGGTATGAATCGCTCATGACACAGTCTCCAAAGTTACTCTGCACATGCAGATGACGGCATTCTAGGTGGATTCAAGGGGTCGTGATCAATATGCCCATGGCGTGTAGGCTTATCGATATATGTCCACTGGCGTTGACGTTTTCACGGGGGTGACGCACAAGCGTGTTTGATAAAATGCCGCGCATGAAAACCAAATACACCCTTGAACTGGCTGACCTTCAACGCATGGCCGCTGCGGCACAAGCCGAGGCTTTGAAAAACCAATGGGCCGTGTCCTTTGCCATCGTCGACGATGGCGGACATTTGCTGTGGTTTCAACGCATGGACGGCGCGGCGCCCAGTACTTCGTATATGGCTCCAGCCAAGGCCAACACAGCGGCATTGGGTCGGCGTGAAAGCCGCATCTACGAAGAAATGATCAATGGTGGGCGCTATGCTTTTTTGAGCGCACCCAACCAGCAGGGCTTGCTCGAAGGTGGCGTGCCCATCATCAAAGACGGGCAAGTGATTGGTGCGGTGGGTGTCAGTGGTGTGAAATCCCAAGACGATGCCCAAATCGCCCGGGCCGCCATCGCTGCTTTGGGTTGAGTCGCTGCGCGCTGACCAACGCTGGCCTGGGTGGCAAATAAGAACCACCCGCTGGCCAAGCCCGCTTCGGGCTGGGCTGTCACCGATGGGCTTCGTTGGGGTCAGTAAGTCAGCCGCTCAGGCCTGACTTCTTGCAAGATGGTGGTCGCAATTTCCTCAATGCTTTTGGTGGTGGTGGACAGCCAGCGAATGCCTTCGCGGCGCATCATGGCCTCGGCTTGGCTGACTTCGTAGCGGCAGTTTTCCAAGCTGGCGTAGCGGGAGTGGGGGCGCCGCTCGTTGCGCACCTCGCTCAAACGCTCGGGCAGGATGCTCAGGCCAAACACCTTTTTGCGAAAGGCTTGCGCCGCAGAGGGAAACTGCTGGCGCTCGAAATCCTCGGGAATCAGTGGGTAATTGGCCGCCTTGATGCCGTACTGCATGGCCAAGTACAGGCTGGTGGGGGTTTTACCGCTGCGGCTCACGCCCACCAAGATCACATCGGCTTTGTCCAAATCGCGGCTGAGTTGGCCGTCGTCGTGCGAAAGACTGAAGTTGATGGCCTCTATGCGGTCATGGTAGGCCTGGCTTTTGCTCACATCCGAAAACCGTCCAATCCGGTGGTTGGAGGTGATGCCCAACTCGGCCTCCAGGGGATTGACAAAGGTGCCAAACATATCGAGCAACAAGGCTTTGACGCCGTTGCGAATCACGCCCAAGACCTCCTCATTGACCAAGGTGGTGAACACAATGGGGCGGCGCCCTTCGAGTTCGGCGGTGTGGTTGATTTGGCGAACTGCTTGGTGCGCCTTGTCCACGGTGTCCACAAACGGCAAGCGCACATGGCGAGGCTTGATTTCAAACTGGGCCAAGATGGCGTTGCCAAAGGTTTCGGCAGTGATGCCAGTGCCGTCAGAGACAAAAAAGACCGTGGGGTTGGGCATGGGTGCTTTCAAAAGGGCAGTGCCCAGACGCGGGCCTACAATCTGACCATTATCCAAATTTATCCATGGCAATTGGTCCCCGCACCCTTATAAAAACACAACGCTGCTGTGTGGAACCGCTTGCACATGGGCCAGCCTGGCCAGACCTTCAGCCCGAGTTTGGCGCACCACCGGTTTTAACTTTCGGAGCCCACCCATGTCTGCCCTTTTCAGCCCGACCGCCTTGGTCGTACCGTTTGAAAACCTGAGAATGACCGATGTCGAGGCCGTCGGCGGTAAAAACGCCAGCCTCGGCGAGATGATTTCCCAGCTCCCTGCTGGGGTCCGCGTGCCCACGGGTTTTGCCACCACGGCCCACGCCTTTCGACAGTTTTTGCGCCACGAGGGCTTGGATGCCCGCATTGCACATCGCTTGGCCAGTTTGGACACCGAGGATGTGCGCGCCTTGGCCCTGGCCGGCGCTGAAATTCGCCAATGGTTGATGGATCAGCCGTTCCCTGCCGATTTGGAGGCGGGCATCCGTGCCGCCCATGCGGTTTTGTGTGCGGGTCAACCCCAGGCTTCATTGGCGGTTCGCTCTTCGGCCACGGCCGAGGACCTGCCGGACGCGTCTTTTGCCGGCCAACAAGAAACCTTCCTCAATGTGACGGGCATCGAGGCCGTGTTGCTCAAAATGCGCGAGGTTTTTGCCTCGCTCTACAACGACCGCGCCATCAGTTACCGCGTCCACAAGGGCTTTGCCCATGCCGATGTGGCCTTGTCGGCCGGGGTTCAGCGCATGGTGCGATCGGACCTGGGGGCGGCGGGGGTGATGTTCACCATCGACACCGAAACTGGGTTTGATCAAGTCGTGTTCATCACATCCAGCTACGGCCTGGGCGAGACGGTGGTGCAAGGTGCGGTCAATCCAGATGAGTTTTATGTGCACAAGCCCATGCTCAAGGCCGGACACAAAGCGGTGATTCGCCGCAGCCTGGGCTCCAAGTTGATCCAAATGGTGTTCGCCACCCCTGAGCAGCGCGCCCAGGGCGGCAAATTGGTGCACACCGAGGATGTGCCCACCGAGTTGCGCAACCGCTACTCATTGACCGACGACGAAGTGCAGCAGTTGGCGGCTTATGCCTTGGTCATCGAATCCCACTATGGCCGGCCGATGGACATTGAATGGGGCAAAGATGGGGTGGATGGACAGCTCTACATCTTGCAAGCGCGCCCCGAGACCGTGAAAAGCCAGCAAAAAGACCAGGTCGAGCACCGCTTCAAGCTCAAGGCCACGGGCACGGTATTGGCCCAAGGCCGTGCCATTGGCCAAAAAATTGGTGCAGGCCCGGTGCGCTTGGTCAACCACATCGACCAAATGGACTTGGTGCAAGCGGGAGACGTGTTGGTCACCGACATGACCGACCCCAATTGGGAGCCGGTGATGAAGCGCGCGAGTGCGATTGTCACCAACCGTGGCGGGCGCACCTGCCACGCGGCGATCATTGCCCGCGAGCTGGGCATTCCTGCAGTGGTCGGTTGTGGCGACGCGACCGATCACCTCAAATCAGATCAGCTGGTCACCGTGAGCTGTGCGCAGGGCGACACGGGTTTTATTTATGACGGCTTGCTGCCCACCGAGGTGAGCGAGGTCGCGCGCGGCACCATGCCCGAGATCGCCACCAAAATCATGATGAATGTGGGCAACCCGCAGTTGGCCTTTGATTTTTGCCAACTGCCCAACCAAGGGGTGGGGCTGGCCCGCTTGGAATTCATCATCAACAACAACATTGGCATCCACCCCAAGGCCATCTTGGATTACCCCAATGTGGACTCCGACTTGAAAAAAGCGGTGGAGTCGGTGGCCCGTGGGCATGCCTCGCCCCGTGCTTTTTATGTGGACAAAGTGGCCGAAGGGGTGGCCACCATTGCCGCGGCTTTTTGGCCCAAACCCGTCATCGTGCGTTTGTCCGACTTCAAGTCCAACGAGTACCGCAAACTCATTGGGGGCAGCCGCTATGAGCCCGAGGAGGAAAACCCCATGTTGGGTTTTCGCGGTGCGGCGCGCTACCTCAGCGCAGACTTTGGCCCGGCCTTTGCCATGGAGTGCGAAGCCTTGCGCCGGGTGCGTTTGGACATGGGTTTGCGCAATGTGCAAGTGATGGTGCCTTTTGTGCGCACCTTGGGGCAGGCCAAACGCGTCACCCAGTTGTTGGCCCAGCATGGTTTGCAACGTGGGCAAGATGACTTGAAGTTGATCATGATGTGCGAGGTTCCCAGCAACGCCATTTTGGCAGCCGACTTTTTGCAATTTTTTGACGGTTTCTCGATTGGCTCCAACGACCTGACCCAACTCACTTTGGGGCTGGACCGTGATTCGGGTCTGGAGCTGCTGGCCGCCGACTTTGACGAACGTGACCCGGCCGTCTTGGCCATGCTCGAGCGCGCCATCGATGCCTGCCATGCGGCGGGCAAATATGTGGGCATCTGCGGCCAAGGGCCCAGCGACCATGCCGACTTTGCCCTGTGGTTGGCCCAAAAAGGCATCACTTCGATCTCACTCAACCCCGATAGCGTGATCCAAACCTGGCAATCCCTGGCGGCGCCGACATAGGCCCTAGGGGCAACCCCAGCCCTGCGGCGGCGGAAAACTGCTAAAACCCAGGTGTGAATCCCGAAATCAATAACCCCGCATCAAATCCTGGACGCCGAGCTTGGTGGGCTTTGTGCTTGACCCTGCTCGCCACCTTGGCCGCCTTGGTGTGGGTTTGGCTGACACCCGATGCGTCTGTCTGGCATTTTTGGGGGGTGGCCCAGGCCATGCCGGTGGCCTATGTGCTTTTGTTGTGGTGGGTGCATGGCATCCGCACTGACGAACCCGCTGACCGATGATGGGTGAGGCTTGGCGCTGGCGCATGGTGGCGGGCGCCAGTTTAGGGGCCCTGCTGATGGCTTTGACCTTGTGGCTGGCTGAGACCTGGGGGGTTTCCAAATCCAGCATCAATGTGTGTTTTTTGGTGTTGTCGATTGCTGGCTACGCCGCCATTGGTTTGGTATGCCGAACCTCACTGTCCAATGAATACTATGTGGCGGGCCGCCGCATTGGGGCGCCTTTCAATGGGATGGCCACGGCCGCCGATTGGATGTCTGCCGCCACCTTCATGGGTTTGACCGGTTTGCTGATTTCCGACGGATTCGTCGGTGATGGTGTGCGTGCCGGTGGCTTGGCCTATGTCTTGGGTTGGACGGGCGGTTTTTGTTTGTTGGGTATTTTGTTCGCCGGCAAGATCAACGAATCCGGTGCCACCACCATCCCGGAGTTGTTGGGCCAGAGACTCGACAGCACTGCCGTTCGCTGGCTGGGTGCTGTGGGTGCCATCTTGTGCTCGGGCGTTTATTTGGTGGCCCAAATTTACGCCATCGGTCTGGTCGCTTCCATGCTGTCTGGGATGAATTTTGAGTTGGGTGTTTTTTTGGCCTTGGGTGGGGTCTTGCTGTGTTCTTTTTTGGGCGGCATGCGCGCGGTGACCTGGACCCAGGTGCTGCAATGCGTGGTCATCGTCTCGACCATGGTGACTTTGGCGGTGGCCGTCGCATGGCATCTCCATGGCAGCGCTTTGCCTTCCTGGGGGGCGGGCATGGGCTTGCAAGCGGTGGCCCAACGGGTGCGGGACATCCAGGCCGATCCGGCCGAGGCGCAATCCAAGGCCATCATGCGCGAGAGACTGGCCGAGTTGGAGCGCAAGATCGCCGACCCAGAACAAGCCCGCTTTGCAGAGCGGCAATTGCTGGGCGCCAAGATCGCAGAACTCAAGCAGCAAAACAGCCCCGTGCGCGACATTCAGCGATTGGAAGCCAACCCGGTTTGGCACGACAGCGACAGCCACCGTTTGGTCCAGGGCTGGCAGCGTGAGCGCAGCCTCATTTAGCATGAGTTGCAGCGCTCCATTGGCTTTGAGCGCGGAACTGCCAGTGGCATCGACTCGGGCTTGCTCAACACCCTGTGCTTGGTGTTGTGCTTCATGATGGGAACCGCCTCATTGCCCCATGTGTTGATGCGCTCACTGACCACCCCCACAGCGCGGCAAGCCCAGCAATCGATGGTCTGGACACTTTTTTTTGTGGTCATTGTTTACCTGTGCGCATCCAGCCTGGCGGTGATGATCAAACAGGTGGTGCTGACAGATTTGGTCGGTTCTGCCATGAACGCGCTGCCGGAATGGGCGCAAAATTTGCGTTTGCGAAAGCCGGCCTTGTTGACCCTCAGTGACCACAATGGTGATGGGCTGGTTCAGTGGGCCGATGTGCGCTTGGCCACCGACTATTTGGTCTTGGCGGCACCCGAAATTTTGGGTATTTCAGCCGTCTTCACGGGCCTGATCGCTGCTGGGGCCTTGGCCGCGGCTTTGTCCACCGCAGACGGATTGTTGTTGACGATCTCCAATGCCTTGGCCCATGACATTTATTTTCAAACCCTGGCGCCCAAGGCCACACCCATTCGCCGGGTGATGCTGTCCAAAATTTTGTTGATGTTGGTGGCCTTGGTCGCGGCCTGGGTCGCGACGTATCGGCCGGTGGACATTTTGTTTTGGGTGTCTTGCGCCTTCTCCTTGGCCGCATCGTGCTTCTTTCCCGTTTTATTGCTCAGCCTGTATTGGTCGGGGTTTAGCCGTGCGGGTGCCATCGGGGCCATGGTGTCGGGCACTTTGCTGGCGCTGTGGTACATCGGTGCCCATTCGCTGGCAGCTGCGGGCCCGGCGCCGGTGGATGGGCTTTGGTGGGGTGTGGCGCCGGTGAGTGCCGGCGTTTTTGGCGTCCCCTTGGGCTTGGCTGTGGGCATTTTGATGAGCAAAATATGGCCCTCAAACCGTTCATCGCCGTTGCCTGGCGCGTCTTGAGCGGCCCGCTCCGGTGAATCGCAATCCCAGGAGCTTGTCTGCGCTGGTGTGGCGCTCAGTCCGAACACACGCCAAAGCGGGCGCGATTCGCCTATAATCTTGGGTTTCCCTTGCCGCACCCCAACAGACGCTGGGGGCGGCTTCATCCACAAGGAGTCTGCATGCGTCATTATGAAATCATCTTGCTCATCCATCCGGATCAGAGCGAACAAGTTCCAGCCATGCTGGAGCGCTACAAAGGCATGATCACCGCTGGCGGCGGCGTGATCCACCGGGTTGAAGATTGGGGGCGGCGTCAGCTGACTTACATGATCAACAAACTGGCCAAGGCGCATTACCTGTGCATCAACATTGAAGCCAGCCAAGCGGTGATGGCCGAAATTGAACATGCATTCAAATTCAATGACGCTGTGCTGCGCCACCTCACGGTTCTCAAGAAGAAGGCCGACACCGGTCCTTCCTCGATGATGAAGAGTGTGGAACGCGAAGAGGCCCGCAAGGCCCAGCAAGCGGACTTTTCTGCCTGAGGTTGAGCGGCTGGGTGTGAACCAGTTGGTTTTGACGGCACGCATCGCAGAGGTCAGTCCTTTGCGCTACACGCCAGCGGGATTGCCAGTTTTGGAGTTGCGACTTGAACACGAGTCCGAGCAACAAGAAGCAGGAACCCCGCGAATGGTCAAAACCTCTGTCAAAACCATTGCGGTGGGCCTGATGGCCGAACGCATGGGTCACCAAGCCCTCGACAGTTGCTGGTTGTTCAAAGGCTTTTTGGCCACCACCCGCAACGCCAAGCACCCTGTTTTTCATTTGCAAGATTTTCAGCCCAACACATAGGAGGCCCAAGCCATGGCCACGTTCAAGAAATTTAACAAAGACAAGCGCCCCAAGCGCAACACCCAGTCCCTGCTGTTCAAGCGCAAGCGGTTTTGCCGTTTCACGGTCGCGGGTGTGGAAGAGATCGATTACAAAGATGTCGATACCTTGCGCGACTTCATTGCCGAAAACGGAAAGATCATCCCTGCGCGCCTGACCGGCACCCGGGCCATTTACCAACGCCAGCTCAACACCGCCATCAAGCGCGCACGCTTTTTGGCCATGTTGCCCTACAGCGACCAACACAAAATCTAAGGGGTCACAACATGCAAATCATATTGCTCGACAAGGTGGTGAACCTTGGCAATTTGGGTGAAGTCGTCAAAGTCAAAGACGGTTACGCCCGCAATTTTCTGATCCCCTCGGGCCGCGCTCGCCGCGCCACCGCAGACGCCATCAAAGAGTTTGAGGTGCGCCGCGCTGATCTGGAAAAAGCCGCAGCTGAAAAGTTGGCCCAGGCCCAAGCCGCTGGCGAAAAATTGGCGGGCACCACCGTCAAGTTGACCCAAAAGGCCGGTGTGGATGGCCGTTTGTTTGGCTCGGTGACCAACTTCGACATTGCCGAAGAGTTGGTCAAAGCCGGCTACAGCCTCACCAAGGCGCAAGTGCGCATGCCCCATGGCCCCATCAAGTTGGTGGGCGACTCTGCGGTGAGCGTGTCTTTGCACACCGACGTGGTGGTGGAAGTCAACGTGTCGGTGTACGGCGAAACCGCCTGATCCTGCGCCAGACCCCGAAGAGGCCGTTGCTGCATGCAACGGCTTTTTTCATTCTCGACACCCTTTGTCGTGTCGAGTTGGGGACCCATGGCGAATAGGGCACCTGGGGACTCGTTGGCCCTTGGCTGAGCATACTTTTGCACTCAATGGGTGCTTTGTCCCCTGTCTGTGCACCCCTTATGCACAGACTTGTGCGGTGACAGCCCCTCAGGTGGGCTTTACGATACTGTTTTAAGAGGAATTCCATGTCAGCTGTTTTTTCCAGCATCGAAGAACTGTCCCACAAAGACCGGCAAGTGGCGCAGTTGCGCATTCCGCCGCATTCCATCGAGGCCGAGTCCAGTGTGTTGGGCGGACTTTTGCTGGACAACTCGGCCTGGGACCGCATTGGCGACATGCTTCAAGACGGCGACTTTTACCGCTACGAGCACCGCCAAATATTCGCTTCCCTGATGGCCTTGATCAACACCAGCCGCCCGGCCGACGTGATCACCGTGTTTGAGCATTTGCAAGGGGTGGGCAAGGCCGAGGAGATCGGTGGCTTGGCGTACCTCAATGCCTTGGCCCAATATGTGCCCAGCGCCAGCAACATCCGCCGCTATGCGGAGATCGTCCGTGAGCGCTCGATCTTGCGCAAACTGGTGTCGGTGAGCGATGAAATCGCCACCCAGGCCTTCAACCCACAGGGCAAGCAGGTTTCGCAAATCCTTGATGAGGCCGAACAAAAAGTGTTCAGCATTGGCGAAGAGGGTTCGCGCATGCGCCAAGGCTTCCAGGCCATGAACACCTTGGTGGTGAGCTTGATGGACCGGGTCCAGGAGATGGCCGACAACCCCAATGACATCACCGGCGTGCCCACCGGGTTTTATGATTTCGATCGCATGACCTCGGGTTTGCAGCCGGGAGACTTGGTGGTGTTGGCAGCCCGCCCCTCCATGGGAAAAACCGCTTTGGCCATCAACATCGCCGAGCATGTGGCTTTGCAAGAGCAGTTGCCGGTAGCGGTGTTCTCCATGGAGATGGGGGCCAGCCAATTGGCGGTTCGCATTGTGGGCTCCATTGGCCGCATTGATCAAACCCATTTGCGCACCGGCAAACTCACCGATGAGGAGTGGCCGCGCCTGACCGAGGCCATTGAGCGCTTGCGCGATGTGTCATTGCACATCGATGAGACGCCCGGCCTGAACACCAGCGAGCTGCGGGCCAATGCCCGGCGTCTGGCGCGTCAGTGCGGCAAGATGGGCCTGATCGTGGTCGATTATTTGCAACTCATGTCGGGCTCGAGCAACGAATCAGACAACCGAGCCACCGAGCTGGGCGAGATTTCGCGCGGTTTAAAAATGTTGGCCAAAGAGTTGCAATGCCCAGTGTTGGCCTTGTCTCAGCTCAACCGCAGTGTGGAGACCCGCACCGACAAGCGGCCCATGATGAGCGACTTGCGCGAGTCTGGCGCGATCGAGCAAGACGCCGACGTCATCATGTTCATTTACCGCGATGACTATTACAACAAGGACTCCAAAGAGCCGGGCGTGGCCGAGGTCATCATCGCCAAGCAGCGCAATGGCCCCACGGGAACGGTCAAGCTGACCTTCCTCAAGCACATCACCAAATTCGAGTCTTACGCGGCCAGCTCCAACGGCGACTATTGAGGCCGCAGGGGGTCACAGCGCATCGCTGGCAAAGTCGGCCAAGCGAGAGCGCTCACCGCGGGCCAGGGTGATGTGCCCGCCATGGGGCCAACCTTTGAAGCGGTCCACTGAAAAGGTCAGACCCGATGAGCCTTCGGTCAGGTAAGGGGTATCGATCTGGGCCAAATTGCCCATGCAAATGATCTTCGTGCCGGGGCCAGCGCGGGTGATCAGGGTTTTCATTTGCTTGGGGGTGAGGTTTTGCGCCTCATCAATGATCACGATTTTGTTCATGAATGTGCGCCCGCGCATGAAGTTCATGCTCTTGATCTTGATGCGGCTGCGGATCAGCTCGTTGGTGGCGGCACGGCCCCATTCGCCAGCCGAGGTTTCGGTTTTGGCCAGGGCTTCGAGGTTGTCGTCCAAGGCGCCCATCCAGGGGCCCATTTTTTCCTCTTCGGTGCCGGGTAAAAAACCAATGTCCTCGCCCACACTGACGGTGGCGCGGGTCATGATGATCTCGGTGTAACGGCGCTCGTCCAGCACCTGGGTCAAGCCTGTGGCCAAGGCCAACAGGGTTTTGCCTGTGCCTGCGGTACCTGTGAGGGTGACGAAGTCGATCTCAGGGTCCATCAGCAGGTTGACAGCGAAGTTTTGTTCGCGGTTGCGTGCGTTGATGCCCCACACCGCATTTTTGGGGTGGGTGAAGTCTTTCAAGGTTTTGAGGGTCGCGGTTTTGCCCCGCACCTCGGTGACCCGGGCGTACATGCTGGGCTCGCCCGGGGCCTCAAAGTAAACAAACTGGTTGATGTGCAAACTGGGAACGATGGGGCCACTGACCCGGTAGAAGGTGTGGCTGGCGCTTTGCCAACTCTCGATGTTTTTGGCGTGTTTGACCCAAAAATCCTCGCTCAAGCTCAATGCGCCCGAGTAAAGGAGATCGCCATCTTCAAGCGTCTTGTCGTTTTGGTAGTCCTCCGCTGCCAAGCCCAAAGCGCGGGCTTTGACGCGCATATTGATGTCTTTGGAGACCAGCACCACTTCGCGCGGCGCATGCAATTTGCGCAGCGCTTCCACCACGCCCAGGATTTGGTTGTCGGCTTTGCCTTGAGGCAGGCTGCTGGGCAGAGACACCTCCAGGTGGCTGGTTTGGAAAAACAATCGCCCACCCACTTCTTTATGCCCGGTGCTGTTGAGCGCCAGGCCCACGGCCATGTCTGCACCTGGGTGGGCCGCCAAGCTGTCCAAACTGCGGCTGGTTTGGCGCGCATTGCGGGCCACTTCGGTCATGCCTTTTTTGTGCCCATCGAGTTCTTCCAGAACAATCATCGGCAGAAAAACGTCGTGCTCTTCAAAGCGGAACAAGCACATCGGGTCGTGCATCAAGACGTTGGTGTCCAGAACGAATAGCTTGGCAGGGCCGCTTGGGGCCTTTTTCTTGGGCTTTGCTTCTGGCTTGCTGTGCTGAGGGGCTTTATCCGTGGTCGTGTTGATTTTGCTGGGCAGTTGCTTATCCAGGTACAACACCACATGGGGCGCCTCATTTGACATGGGCACGGGTGAGGGCGGTGCCGTGCGCTTTGGCTTGAGACCGCGGCGCTGTGACCATTCTTCGCTCGAAGGGGCGTCAGGGCCCGTGGCCATCGACTCAGTGCGGAGCAGGGCGGCGCGTTTGCCAGGTGGGGGAGGTAGCGGCATGGTCAATGGGTTTCAGTGGGGGTGGTGGGGGGAGGGGTGTCAGAAGCGAAAAAGCCGCCAGATAAAACCGGCGGCTGATGTGGAAAGGTAAAACACAAAATGGCTTCCAAGGCGGCTGGCCGTCTAAGCAGATCGATCCAAAGGAACTCTCAATGCGGCGGGCATCAAGCGGATTTTTCGGCTTTTTTGAGTGCTTTGACAGACTTTAAAACTTCGTCAATGTGGCCCGGAACTTTGAGTCCACGCCACTCTTGTTTGAGCAAACCATCGGAGCCGATCAAAAAGGTGCTGCGCTCGATGCCCTTGACCTTTTTGCCATACATGATTTTGTTTTTCACCACGCCAAACATGTGGCACATTTTTTCTTCGGTGTCGGCAATGAGTTCAAAAGGCAATTCCAGCTTGGTTTTGAAATCATCATGGGACTTCATGTTGTCTCTGGAAACGCCAAAAATCACCGCGCCAGCTTTGGCAAAGTCTTTGTATTTGTCCCGAAACTGCATGGCCTCTGTGGTGCAGCCAGGGGTGTTGTCTTTGGGGTAAAAGTACAAAATCACCATTTGGCCATGGTGAGATGTGTTGGATACTTTCAGCCCTCCGGTGGCATTCGCTTCAAATTCTGGGAGGGGTTTGTTGACAACGATCGCCATGGTTTCTTGATCTCTTGAGACAGTGGGGCAGCAGCGTGGTGACACATCAACCGGCCAACTGTCATGTTTGGCACAGGTACCGCAACTTGGAATTTTAACGCCTTTTCCCCCAAGGGCAGACCCTGAGGGTCAGTCTGGCCTTTGCACGATCAAAGCCGCGGCCACATGCCGGCCTTCGCCGGCCAAAATGTTGTAAGTTCTGCAAGCAGCCTGGGTGTCCATGGTTTCGACCCCCAACCCCAATTGGATCAAGCCTTGTAGGCAATTGGCCGCTGGAAATTGCAAACGCCGACCACTGCCAAAGATCAGCAACTCCACCCCCATCTGGCACACCGCTTGAAAATGGGCCGGACTCAAGTCATCAGGGTGTTGGCAAGGCCAATCCAATCGGTCCCCTTTGGAGCTGATGATCACGCTGTGATGAACTTGGTCCCCATTGATGGCGATCCAAGTTTCACCATAGCCGGTCACGGCCAAGACATCCATCCGATCGGGTTGAAGTTTCATGGGGGCAAAGAGGTGGAAGTATGGTCAAATTATAGGTTTTAGCCACGTCTGGCCAACGGGAGCCCCTTTGAAGACCATTGCCAAATCGGAAAAACTGTCCAACGTTTGCTATGACATTCGCGGGCCAGTGCTCGATCGTGCGCGGCAGATGGAGGAGGAGGGGCAAAAAATCATCAAGCTCAACATCGGCAACTTGGCCGTGTTTGGTTTTGATGCCCCGGAAGAAATTCAGCAAGACATGATCCGCAACTTGCCCAGCGCTGCGGCCTACTCCGACAGCAAGGGTATTTTTTCGGCCCGCAAAGCGGTGATGCACTACACCCAACAACAAGGCATCAAAGGGGTGACGCTGGATGATATTTACCTGGGAAACGGCGCCAGCGAATTGATCGTCATGGCCACCAATGGCTTGCTCAACAATGGGGATGAATTGCTGCTCCCGGCCCCAGATTACCCGCTGTGGACCGCTGCCGTGAGCTTGTCGGGCGGCACACCCGTGCATTACATGTGTGACGAGGCCAATGGCTGGATGCCCGATTTGGACGACATCCGCGCCAAGATCACCCCGCACACCAAAGGCATTGTGGTGATCAACCCGAACAACCCAACGGGGGCTTTGTATTCGGATGTCTTGTTACAAGGCATTGTGGATTTGGCCCGGCAGCACGGCTTGGTGATTTTTGCCGATGAGGTGTACGACAAAGTGTTGTACGACGGGCATGTTCACACCGCCATGGCCAGTTTGTCCACCGATGTCTTGACCTTGACCTTCAATTCATTGTCCAAAAGTTACCGCTCATGTGGGTACCGTGCAGGTTGGATGGTGGTCTCGGGCGACAAAAAACCAGCTCAAGACTACATCGAAGGGCTGAACATGCTCTCCTCGATGCGCTTGTGCGCCAATGTGCCCGGCCAGTCGGCGATCCAAACGGCGCTGGGCGGTTATCAAAGCATCAACGATTTGGTCAAAGAGGGCGGGCGTTTGCGGCGACAGCGCGATTTGGCCTATGAACTGATCACCGCCATCGAGGGGGTGAGCTGCGTCAAACCCAGCGCCGCTTTGTACATGTTTGCGAAATTGGACCGGCGCATTTACCCCATTGAAGACGATCAGCTTTTTATCCAAGAGTTGCTGCAAGAAACCAAGGTCTTGCTGGTCCAAGGGACAGGCTTTAACTGGCCCACCCCGGATCACTTTCGCATCGTTTTCTTGCCCCACGAGGACGATTTGCGCGAGGCCATTGGGCGAATTGCCACATTTTTGACCCAATACAGAAAGCGTCACGCAACATGAAACCGATTCAAGTGGGCCTGCTGGGCATTGGGACCGTGGGCAAAGGCACTTTTGAAGTGCTCCAGCGCAACCAAGAAGAAATCCAAAGCCGCGCCGGTCGCGGCATTGAAATCGCCATGGTGGCCGATTTGGACACCGATCGCGCCCGCCAAATTGTGGGGCCCCATGTCACCGTGGTCAACGATGCGCGTGCGGTGGTGGCCAACCCTGATATTGACATCGTGGTGGAACTCATCGGCGGCTATGGCATTGCCCGTGAGTTGGTCATGGCCGCCATTGCTGCGGGAAAACACGTGGTCACCGCCAACAAAGCCTTGCTGGCGGTGCATGGCACAGAGATTTTTGAAGCCGCGCACCGCAAAGGTGTGATGGTGGCCTTTGAGGCGGCGGTGGCCGGCGGGATCCCCATCATCAAAGCCTTGCGCGAGGGCTTGACCGCCAACCGCATCCAGTGGATTGCGGGCATCATCAATGGCACGACCAATTTCATCTTGTCCGAGATGCGGGACAAAGGCTTGCCCTTTGACGCCGTTTTAAAGCAAGCCCAGGCCCTGGGCTACGCAGAGGCCGACCCCACTTTTGACATTGAGGGCGTGGATGCTGCGCACAAAGCCACCTTGATGTCGGCCATTGCCTTTGGCATTCGGGTGCAATTTGACAAGGCCTATGTGGAGGGCATCACCCATTTGGAGTCCAAAGACATCACCTATGCCGAGCAAATGGGGTACCGCATCAAGTTGCTGGGCATCACCAAGCGCGTGAGCGCGGGTGTGGAGTTGCGGGTGCACCCCTGTTTGGTGCCGACCAAGCGATTGATCGCCAATGTCGAAGGCGCCATGAATGCGGTCATGGTTCAGGCCGATGCCGTGGGCACCACGTTGTATTACGGCAAGGGCGCGGGCAGCGAGCCCACGGCCAGTTCTGTGATCGCCGATTTGGTCGATATCACCCGCTTGCACACGGCCGACCCTTTGCACCGGGTTCCTCACTTGGCCTTTCAGCCCGACGCCATCCGCGACATCCCGGTGTTGCCCATGTCAGCGGTGGTCACGAGCTATTACTTGCGCTTGCGGGTGGCTGATCAAGCCGGTGTGCTGGCGCGATTGACGGGCATCTTGGCGCAAGCCGCCATCAGCATCGATGCGGTACTGCAGCGCCCAGCCGGTGAGGTGCAAAACCAAACCGACCTGATCATCCTGACCCATGCATGTGTGGAGTCGTCGATGAACCAGGCCATTGAGCAGATGCAGGCTTTGGACACGGTGCTGGCGCCGGTGGTTCGCATTCGCAAAGAAGAACTCAACTGATGCGCTATTCATCGACCCGCGGCGACCCTGACCATCGGCGCTTTTGCGACATCTTGTTAGAGGGCTTG
>Ga0114960_10000975_pt1 | contig 23652 bp, 18 predicted proteins | sample C_130625_MF_Meta_FD_92637 | JGI IMG/M metagenome (GOLD analysis project Ga0114960, IMG submission 92637) | Freshwater microbial communities from Lake Croche, Canada to study carbon cycling - C_130625_MF_MetaG | ecosystem: Environmental > Aquatic > Freshwater > Lake | place: Lake Croche, Canada... | reverse complement strand
GCCACAAAACTCCCGCTCTTACCGCCATGCTTTTCCATCAACTTCACACCGTTGATGGTCATGCCTCTGTCTACCGCCTTGCACATGTCATAAATTGTCAGCAAGGCCACTTGCACCGCAGTTAACGCTTCCATTTCCACGCCGGTCTGGCCGTGGGTTTCGACTGTGGCGGTGCAATTCACGCGCGCCGGGTCATGGTGGGTGGAAAAATCCACGGCAACCCGCGTCAGTGCCAAGGGGTGACACAGTGGTATCAAATCAGAGGTTTTCTTGGCGGCTTGGATACCTGCGATACGCGCGATACCAATCACATCGCCTTTTTTGGCAGTGCCTGCTTCGATCAGCGCCAATGTGGCCGGCAACATGGTGATCTCCCCCGCTGCAATGGCCACACGATGGGTGCTGGTTTTGGGGCCGACATCGACCATGTGGGCTTGGCCTTGGTCATCGAAATGTGTAAGTGACATGATAAAAACCTGTTGCGACAGTCTGCTTGATGCCCCGGCTTTCGCCGCGGGCCCGTTCGAGGGGTAACATCTCCCTCCGATCATACGATTTACCTACCTGTCACCTTTGAAAACCATGTTCAAGCGCTCACAACAATTGGCTGCTGCATTGGCAATAGCCTGCTTGGCTGTAGGAGTGAATGCACAAACCGCAAGCAGACTGCCCAATATCGGTGACGGCAACAGCATGAGCGTGCAACAGGAAAGACGCTTGGGTGAGTCCATCATGCGGCAATTGATGCGTGACCCGGATTACATGGACGACCCTGTGCTGCTTTTTTATTTGCAAAGTATTTGGCAGCCATTGCGCGAATCTTCAAAATTACTTGGGTATTTACAGCCTGAGCTTGATGAGTCCTATGCATGGGATGTGTTGTTGGTCAAAGACCGCACAGTCAATGCATTCGCGCTGCCCGGGGGATTCATGGGCGTGCATTTGGGTTTGATCGCCGTGGTGTCAAACAAAGATGAATTGGCTGCGGTATTGGGCCACGAGCTCAGCCATGTGACGCAACGCCATATCGCGCGTTCGCAAGACAGCCAGATGAAACAAACCCCATGGTTGATTGGCAGTGTGTTGCTGGGCGTGCTGGCTGCCAGCAGAAGCCCTGATGCGGCCAACGCATTGATCATGGGCAGCACCGCCAGTGTGGCCCAAGGGCAGTTGAATTTTTCCAGGGACATGGAGCGTGAGGCGGACCGACTGGGTTACGCCGTCATGACCAACGCTGGTTTTGAACCACAAGGTGTCGTCAGTATGTTTCAAAAACTGGCACTGGCGTCGCGCTTGAATGACAGCGGCGGCTTTCCCTATTTACGCAGCCATCCCCTGACCACTGAACGCATAGGTGATATGCAGTCTCGCATGGGCGCGAATGCCACCAGCACGCAAAGCAATGTAGGCAGTTTGGAGCATGTGCTGATGTCTGCCCGTGCCAGAGCGCTGATGAGCACGCGCGCTGAAGAAGTACAAATGCTGATCAAAACCTATGAAAATCTCACGCCCGCAGACAACCAGCTCTTGCGCACAGCAGGCGTGATGTATGCCGCTGCCATGGCCTACACACAGCAACGCCAAAAAGACAAGGCCAGAGAAGTCATTCGTAAGTTGCTCACCTTCAGCGCATCAGACGCCACAGCCTTGCGAGCGGTCCAGTGGCTGTCCGCAGACACCGAACTTCAACTAGGAAATCCTCAGGCTTGTTTAAAGCTCATCAGCGAAATAGCGACAGACAGGCCTGATCATTTGCTCTTGATGCAATGCAAGCTAGCCACCAAAGACAAAGCGCAGACACAACAAGTGATTGAAAAAATGCAGCTATGGCTGGCGCAATTTCCCAGAGATCCGTTGGCCTGGGACATAGAAGCCCAAGCCTATTTACAAAACGGTTTGTCTTTGCAAGCCATACGAGCAGATGCCGAGTCGCGCGCGGTGCGATGGGACGAAATTGCTGCGATTGACAGATTGCGTGCCGGTCAAGAGTTGGCTCGCAAACTCAGCCAACAAGGCCAACTTGATTTGGCCGCTCAGCAAGAAGCCTCGATCATCGATACCCGTTTGCGAGCACTGGAAAAGATTCGCATTGAGTTGTTGCGACCGCAAAACCAATGAGTACGCGCGATACCATTCATATCACCGACATAGAGGCGGCTATTAACTATTGGCGCAAACTGAAACCCTCGCCTGATGGCGTGACCCTCGCGCCAGAATTGCGCGCACTCGCCGAAGTCTATGCGTTGATGGTGTTTCACCATGAAGAAGAGGCTGCTGAAAAAGGTTTTCCGCTCAAAGCCTTTGCCGCATGGCGCACATGGTATGACACCACGCCAGACACGCCGTGCATTGCCATTTGCTCAACCAGTCAAGGCGATCCTTTGTGCAAAGGTTGCGGTCGTACGTTTGAAGAAGTGCAACACTGGACAGAGATGGGCCCAGGTGCCAAGCGGCAGGTCTGGCGACGCATCACATTGAACCGATCCTCGTGGCGCTTCAACCGCTATGCAGAGCGGGCGGCAGAAGGCTTGAATGCTGTTTCAACAGGCGAATAAAAAGCTGCGTACAGCCAATGCTTGTGATGTGCGCCAGCTTTGTTTTAAAGTGTGTTGAATCACGCGCCACTGGCTCATACACGACGCGCCAAAGCAGCAGCCATTCCGGTATAAGTCGCTGGTGTGAGTGTCAGCAGACGCTGTTTTTCTGTATCGGGAATCGCCAGTTGTTGGATGAGACCGTGCAAGTCCTCACGGGTGACGCGTTGTCCGCGCGTGACTTCTTTCAGTTGTTCGTAGGCACCGCTGACACCAAAGCGGCGCATCACGGTTTGAATCGGCTCTGCCAATACTTCCCAAGCGTTGTCCAAATCTGCATGCAAAGCCTCAGCATTCAATTCAAGTTTGTTCAACCCTTGCAGCAGCGACTGATGCGCCAGTACCGCATAGCCCAGCGCCACGCCCATATTGCGCAACACCGTGCTGTCGGTCAAGTCGCGTTGCCAGCGGCTGATGGGTAGTTTCTCGCTCAAGTGGCGCAGCAAAGCATTGGACAAGCCCAGGTTGCCTTCGGCATTTTCAAAGTCGATGGGGTTGACTTTATGCGGCATGGTGGAAGAACCGATTTCACCGGCTTTTAAACGCTGCTTGAAATAACCCAGCGACACATAGCCCCAGATATCGCGCGATAAATCGATGAGTATGGTGTTGGCCCGCGCCACGGCGTCAAACAACTCGGCCATGTAATCATGCGGCTCGATTTGAATGCTGTAAGGCTGAAAAGTCAGGCCAAGGCCCATGGCCACAGAGGCGTCGGTAGGTGTGTCTGTGGTTTCAATCACGCGTCTTGCAAAAGCCTCCCAGTCGTAGTCTGCACGCGCAGAAACATGGGCATTGAAATTGCCGACCGCACCGTTCATTTTGGCCAGCAACGGGACTTGCGCAATCCGTGACATGGCGGACTCCAAGCGCACCAGAACATTGGCCATTTCTTTGCCTACCGTGGTTGGACTGGCGGTTTGACCGTGGGTGCGGCTAAGCATGGGCTGATCGGCATAAGCGTGCGCCATCTCACGCAGTTTGAAGGCCACTGCTTGCAACCCAGGCAACAGCACAAGCGCGCGTGCTGATTTGAGTTGCAACGCATGGCTGGTGTTGTTGATGTCTTCGCTGGTGCATGCGAAATGGATAAATTCAAGTGAAGCAGCCAGTTCAGATTTCAACGCATCTGCTAAATCAGCGCTCTGACATTGCGCCTTGAGCCAGTACTCCACGGCTTTGACATCATGGTTGGTGGTTTTTTCAATCTCTTTGATAGACAACGCATCCTCAGCAGAAAAGCTGTCAATCAGTCCGCGTAAAAACACACGCGCCGCAGTTGAAAAAGGCTTGAATTCGGGTATGCCGCTGTCGGACAAAGCCAGCAGCCAAGTGACTTCTACCTGTACCCGCCGGTGCATGAATCCTTGCTCGCTCATCAAAGGCCTGAGCAGGGACAGTTTGTTGGCGTATCTGCCATCGAGTGGCGACAAGGCGCTGACGGGTTGTAAGTTCATTGCTTGATTTTAGGCCTTGTCACCATTGAAAGAAAAGATCAGCTTTGTATCTATAAAATGGCCAATCGATAACAAACCCCATACCTTATGAAACTGTTAGGCGCCGTGACCAGCCCGTATGTGCGAAAAGTACGCATCGTGATGGCTGAAAAAAAATTGGAATACCAATTTCTTCTTGAAGATGTCTGGGCTGCTGATTCCCGCATTGTTGAATACAACCCTTTAGGCAAAGTACCTTGTTTGCTGATGGAAGCGGGTGAAGCCTTGTTCGATTCACGTGTCATCGTGGAGTACCTTGACACGATGTCGCCGGTCGGCAAATTGATTCCCCCTAGCGGCCGAGAGCGTACCGAGGTCAAAGTCTGGGAGGCCTTGGCAGATGGCTTGTTAGATGCAGCGATTGCTGCTCGGTTGGAAGCGCATTGGGCAGGCCGCACGGATGCGCAACGCAGTCAAGTCTGGATAGACCGTCAACTCGGCAAAGTGCAAGACAGCTTGAAGGCCATGTCACTCGGCTTGGGGGAAAACAGTTGGTGTTGTGGCAACCACCTCACGCTCGCCGATATAGCGGTGGGCTGTGCGCTCGGTTATCTTGATTTCCGTTTTCCACATACGAACTGGCGCAAGGACCATCCCCATTTAGACAAACTGCAAGACAAACTCATGCAGCGTCCCAGTTTTCAAGAAACACTGCCGGTTTAATCCAAACCGTCATGACGCATGGCAACGGCCACACAGTGTCGCAGGGTGTTTAACTGTTGACGCGTTGTTTCAGCCAGCGCATCAAGCCACCCACCCAAGGCAGTTTTTCATAGAGTTCTTCTGCTGCATCCCAATAGTCTCGGTGCATCACAATGCGCCATTCATCTTGCGCGTTGCGTTCAAATACCAAGTGAGAGCCGCCGCGTATGCATTGATCGACTTGGCGCTGCATGGTTTGAAAGCGAAACAGAAAATCCCACACTAAAAAGCACTGGGTACCTTGCACAATGCGAGAAGTCACGACAAAACGTGGTTGCTGCAAGCTCTCAAACATATGTTCAAAAATCAACTGTATTTGCGCTAGGCCTTGCACCTCTTTGAACGGGTCTTTGAAACTCGCATTCGGCGCGTACCAGTCTCCCATGCGGGCAATGTCTTGCGGTTGAAGTTGCTCAAATGACTGAATCAATACATCAATCAAGGCTTCTGGTACAGCGTGTGGTGCTTGCATGATCACAATCCAGTGAATTGACGCACCAGCGGGAAATACCAGCGGTAAGGCAAAAGGCGCAGCAATTTTAAAAACAAGGTGAAACGCTTGGGGAAATGGATATCAAATTCACCTTCGCGCCAGCCTTGCAACATGGCATGCGCGGCTTCATCAGGTGAAATGAGTGCGGGCATATGAAAATTGTTTTGTGCTGTCAGCGGGGTGGCCACAAAACCCGGGTGAACCACGCTCACACCAATGCCTCGTTGATGCAAATCCAAATACAAAACTTCAGCCAAATGGGTCAGTGCTGCCTTGGTGGGGCCGTAGGCCAGACTGTTTGGCAGCCCGGTGAAACCGGCGACGCTAGAGACCAAGCTGATGTGTCCACGCCCTTGCGCCAGCAAGCGCGGCAATACTGCATCCAGCATCAACAAAGCACCGCTGTAATTCACAGACAAATGGGTTTGCATGCTTTGTAAATCGTAAGCAGTGGCGGTTTGCGCTGTGTAATAACCCGCACAATACACCACCATATCGAGTCCGCCATCAGCCCATAATGTGGCGGCAGCCTGGCTCAGTGCGAGTGCATCGGTGACATCTAAGGGTAGAGCGACAGCACCGGGGTGCGTGTTGACAAAATCTTGCAACAAATTGACCTGACGTGCGGATACGCATACCTGTGCACCAGCAGCGTGTAAGGCCTGTGCACATGCCAACCCAATACCGCTGGAGGCGCCGACCAGCCAGACGCGTTGGCCTTGCCAATCCGTTAGCGGATGATTGAGAGGTTTGAGCCAGCGCATAGCCATCAAATGCGTTTGGTGAACGACAAAGTGACTTCGCCAAGGAACACCCCCCATTTCGACATGGACGCTTTATTCAGCATGACCTGGTTATTCATCAGGTACATCCAGTCGTCAAACTGCACATGCAACACTTGGTCGCTGACCGGCAAGGCCAGCGTGTAACGCCAGTTGAACGCGTTGCCACGGGTTTGACCGTCGGCTGTACCTATCACATCGCCGGCTTGTCCTGTGTAATGTCCGTCACCCAAGTGCCTGAGTTTCCAAATGCGTTTTTGTTGGGTGCCGTCACTGTAAACAAAGTCCTCGTCCAGCACGCCTTCGTCGCCATTCCATTGGCAGTGCATGACCACGGTAAAGCGTTTGACCACCTTGCCAGATCGGTCGGTAAATATGCCCCAGGCGTCGACAACGCCATTGAAATACTGGCGCAGATCCAGCGGCGGTTGTTCGCTGGCGTAGTCGTTCACAGAAGGACCTGCGCAGCCGCTGGCGGCAAGCGCAGTGGCCGCCGCAGCGGAAAGCATCAAACGTCTTTGCATCATCACTCCTTGTGTTGCAGATGTGGGGCTGAAAAGAACAATACCAAGCCTGCCCATAATTTCAACAGACAGGGCAGTAGCGCATAGGCCCAACTGAGCGCCAGCAATGCCGGTGCGTCACGTGAACCGCTTGCATATCCCAGCCATTGCAACAACGGTAAGCTGATGCCGGCGGCCAGTGCCAGATTGAGTTTGGTGGCGACTTGCCACCAACCGAAATAGGCGCCGCTGTGTTGGCTGTCATTCGGTGATTGTTGTAACAAGCCATTGAGCAATGCGCCTGGTGCAATCAAATCAGCACCCAGCGCCAAACCCGAGAGCAGGCACACCAAGGTATAGGCTATCTCGTCACCGGCGCCCAGACCCAAGGTCCAGACAAACACCGCCACCGCCAGCAACATGCCTGCAAGCCAACTGCGGCGTAAACCAAAACGCGTGATGCATGCCAGCCACAATGGCATGGAAATGGCAGCAGATAAAAAATAAGCGCCCAAAAACTGGCTTTGAAGCGCAGACGGTAATTGCAGTCGGTCCTGAACAAAGAACAGCATCAATGTCGCGGGGATGGCGGATGCAATACCGTTCAACATGAACACCCACAGCAAACGGCGAAACCCCGCGTGACCCCATGGCTTGAGCAAAACGCGCCATTGGGGCTCATAGGTCATGGGTTGAATTTCTGCAGGCAGAGGCCGAGGTGCGTACCACCAGGCCCCTAACGACAGCGCCAATAACAGCACAAAAAAACTGACCAATGCAGGCATACCGCCCCAACCTGGCGTCAATGAAGCCAGGATCACGCCGCATAAACCCAGCCCTTCGCGCCAACCCACCAAGCGACTTTGCATAACCACATCACCCCCAAGCCTGGCGCCCCAAGATTGCAAGGCAATATTGAGAAAACTGTAGCAAAGATAGCTGAGAAGTAACGCTCCCAAGACCAGCAACATCAGCAGTTCGATGGTGACAGTGGGACCGGTCAACCAATGGGGAAAAAACAGCAACAAGAACCCGACAGACAACAATGCGCCTGCCAGCCAAGTGCGGCGCAGCAAGGTTTGGCTGTGCCGCCGCATCAAACTGTCTACCCACAAGCCAAGTGCAGGGTCTAGCAGCGCATCGGTCAGACGCGCCAACAGTAACACCGCCCCGATCAAGCCCAGCGACACGCCGAATTGGCTGGCAAAGTAATGCGGCCAAATGACGTACAACGGCAAAGCCACAAAGGCCAGTGGCATGGCAGGTAAACCCAGAAGGGCCAAGGAGCGGTGCCCGAAGGAGTTCATGCGGGTTGACGCAAAGTGAACTGAACCACGTCGGTGTTGTGTTCTAAAAATGCAGCTTCGCAATACGCCAGGTAAAACAACCAAGTGCGTTCGAAGCGCAAGTCAAAACCCAGCGCAGGCATCTGCGCTTGCACTTGCAAAAAGGATTCGCGCCAACGTTTCAGCGTTTCAGCGTAGTCCAAGCCAAAGGCCAATTGATCCACCACCTCTAACCCTGCTGCTTGCGCCTGGGCGATGAAGGTGCTTTGACTGGGCAAAAAGCCGCCTGGAAAAATGTATTGCTGGATAAAGTCTGTGCCCAAGGCGTAACGCTCGAACAAGGCATCGTCAATCACAATACTTTGTACGCAAGCGCGGCCACCGGGTTTGAGTAACTTGGCAATGGTTTGGAAATAGGTTGGCCAATAATCACGTCCGACGGCCTCGATCATTTCAATGGAACAAATGGCATCAAAGGGGCCGTCGTTGGTGTCGCGGTAATCCTGCAAGCGTAAATCAGCCGATAGCGCCAACGCGTCTAAGCGCTGTTTGGCAAACGCCAATTGTGAGGGACTCAAAGTGATGCCAGTCATGTGGGCGCCGAATTCAGCCGCACCTAATTCGGCCAAACCACCCCAGCCACAACCAATTTCCAGCACGCGCGCGCCGGGCTGCACACCGGCCATGCGCAAAGCACGCCTGAGCTTGGCGTGCTGTGCCGATTGCAAGTCTTGTTGCCGGTTGTCATCGAACCACGCCGAGGAATACGTCATGCTGGGGTCTAGCCACAAACTGTAAAACGCATTGCCCAGGTCATAGTGGGCATGGATATTTTTGCTGCTGTTTTTCTTGGTGTTGCGACGCATCCAATGGCGTAACTGGTAGGCCAATCGGCCCCACCAAGTGCCGAAAATCATGTCGTCCATGGGGCGGCGATTGATCACCAGCAATTGCAGTAAGGCGGTGAGATCGGGTGTGTCCCAGTCGCCTGCCATGAAGCTCTCTGCGAAACCGATATCACCCGAGCGTAATGCAGCACCAAACACATGCCAGTTGTGCAATTGGATATGCGCCTGAATGGCATCATCTTTGCCAAAACGCAAGCGTTGCCCGTCTGGCAAAGTCAGGTGCAGACAACCTTTTTGGATGGACTGCAACATGTGCAGACCGCGTTTGGCTGCGGCGGGTACGGTTTTGCCAAGTTTTGGCAAATGAAAGTCTGGCGTTTGGAAAGTGGTCATGGTTTTGAATGAATCAATGGTTGCCACGCGTGGCAAATTTGTCAGGCGGAGCCGGTTTGTTGACCAAAGGCACATGCTTGAGCCAGAGCAACAATGCTTGCCAATGGATGCGAGCGATCACGCCCAAGCTGTGCATGGGATGCGCCCACAGCGCCTTGTTCAAGCGGTGAGAGGTCAGCGGTTGCAAGTGTCCACTGACGCTGGTGCTGATCAGCATACCTTGCTCGTCGCTGTGGTCAATACGAACCACGGTGCGTTCGCCGGTCTGTGTGTGTGTCCGCATGAAACGAAATGCATACTGACCATGAACTTCACAAAAAGGTGACACGTAAAACACTTTGTCTGCTGTCATGCTGACACCATAACGAGGCGCAGGCAGCACATAACAATGGCGCTCACCAAAGGTATTGTTGACTTCAGCCACGATGGCCGCCAACGAGTTATCGCGGCGGTGGCAATACCAAAAGCTGACTGGTTTGAAAACATAACCGAATACGCGTGCATAGGTGTGCAACCAGACCTCGCCTTGTGCGTCATGGATGCCTTGGGCTTGCAGCAATTCGTCCAGCCAGGCCAAGGCGCCGCCTTGTGCCGCTGTGCGCCCGTCACCGTGGTCGGCGTCATGAAAAGACACCCAAGCGCGGCGATTCACCGCCAGTGCGCCGCTACCCATTCGCGCCATGCTGCGCATGGGCAGCAGCAAAAACCAAGTGCGGTAGGCAAAGGCGTGAAACCGTGGACGTTGTCGGGTATGACGCACTTGTCCTGTGCCAATCAGCGGGAGGTGCGCCGGTGCAGTGCTCACGCCGGTTCTTCCTGCATCAATTCCTGCAATATGCCTTGTGCGGCGGCACGCCCGGACTTGAAGCCGTCTTCGTGAAATCCATAACCCGTCCAGGCCCCGGCAAACCAAGTGTGTTGCATGCCTTGCAGACTGCCGATGCGTCGCTGTGCCTGAATGGCGGCCAGATCAAACACCGGATGCGCGTAATCAAAGCGTCCGATGACATGGTGTGCGGCGATGGGCTTGGCGGGATTGAGTGACACAAATACATTCTGTGAGAACGGCAGCGGTTGTAATTTGTTCAACCAGTAATGCAAACAGACATGGGCGTTTTCCTGTGCATCAGCGGTTCGCTGGTAGTTCCAAGCCGCCCAGGCCAGACGCTGTTGTGGCATCACACTGGCGTCTGTGTGAAGCACAGCCAGGTTTTGCTGAAAGTTGATGTGAGACAGCACGGCGTGTTCTTGTGAGCTCGGTGCAGACAGCATGCGCATGGCTTGATCTGCATGGGTGGCAATCACCACATGGTCAAAGTGTTCGGCGCCTCTCGCGGTGTGCAACACGACGCCAGTTTCGTCTCGATCGATGGATTGCACTGCGGTGTTCAGGTATTTGTTGGCTACGCGCGAGGTGATGGCTTGCACATAGTGTTTGGCGCCGCCGCTCACAGTCCACCAGCGCGGTCGATCGTTGACTTGTAACAGTCCGTGGTTATCGCAAAAACGCACCATGGTGGCGGCCGGGAATTGCAGCATTTGCGAGGTCGGGCAACTCCAAATACAGCCGAGCATGGGCAGCAAATAGGTATCGCGAAAGGTGGCACCAAAACCATGCTGGTCGAGAAAATCTTGCAGCGGTTGCATCAACGAACCATCGTCGTAAGACTGCGCCAGTTGTGTGCAGCGTTTGTTAAAGCGCAGAATTTCTCTTAATAACCACCAAAACCTGGGCCGCAGCAAATTGCTACGCTGGGCAAACACACTATTGAGGTCGGCGCCGTTCCACTCTATCGTGCGGCCCGAGTTACCCCAAGGCGCTTGCACAGAAAACGACATGTCAGAGGGAGCCGTAGCCACGCCAAGTTGCTGAAAAAGATCGATCAGTCCGGGGTATGTGCGTTCGTTGTAGACCAGAAAGCCGGTGTCTACGCCGAAGCTGCAATCCCCTTTGTCGCCTGGCAAGGTGATATCCACAGTGTGTGTATGCCCGCCAAAATAATCTGCCGCTTCATACAAACTGATGTCTGCGTGACCGTGAAGGTGGTGGACTGCCGACAGGCCGGCAATGCCAGAGCCGACGATAGCTACCCTCGCGATCATGTCAGGGAAGTTTGGCGCTGAGTTGTTTGTCGACCTCGGCCAGAAAACCGGCTTCTAGCGGATCGGTGGAGCTGTTGTAACTTTTCACCTGACGGCCGTCACGGCTGATCAGGTATTTGTAAAAGTTCCATTTAGGTGCGGTATCGGTCAATTGGGTGAGCTGTTTGAACAACGGCGAGGCGTCTGCGCCGCGCACCGTGGTTTTGCTGAACATCGGAAATTTCACACCATAGGTGTTTTCACAAAAATCGGCGATCTTCTGGTTGTTTGCAGGCTCTTGGGAAAAGTCGTTAGAGGGAAAGCCCAGCACCACCAGACCTTTGTCTTTGTAACGGGCGTAGAGTTCTTCCAAGCTTTTGTATTGCGGGGTAAAGCCGCAAAAGCTGGCGGTGTTGACAACCAACACCACTTGCCCAGCGTATTGACACAGGTTTTGTGGTTTTTCGTCTTGCAGTCTATCTACCGTGTATTGCAGTACCGCCGGACACTTGCCATTGGTCGTCGGCGCAGGCTTGCTGTTTTGAGCCAATGCGGGTTGTGACAGTGCTAGACACGCCCACAGCCAAATCAGGTTCAGAGGTTTCAAGCATTGTGAAGTATTCATGTGATCAATCATGCGTTAAGTTGTATGTATTGTCTACGACTGCGCCTAAAGCCCCTAGACCTGCCGAAAAAACTTGCATGACATGTGCCTATTGCTCGGGCACCTTGGTCTTTGGCAATGGAATGACGCCAGCAACCCCTGCAGTTGCCATGGTGCGTGTTGAATGCTCAGGGTGGGGTATGGCTTGAAAAAACGCAATCCCACAATGTTTGTATGGCAACGCGCTGGCTGCTGAGTTGGCCGAATGTGACCCTGCCCATGTGCTCATCCAAGCGGGCCTGATGTTGCCAATGGCGCAATTCACGGTAGGCGTCGGCAGCACCCGTACCGACGCCGGGCGGCAACAAGCCAGCAGATTGGGCTTGCAGCATCAAACCGATATTGCCTATGTTGTCTTGCAAGCCTGGATGGCGTGCGGCAAATGCCAGCACCAAAAACTGCACTGCGAACTCGGCATCTATCATGCCGCCCGGGCTGTGCTTGAAGTCAAACTGGCCGGCAGGCACCGGGTAGGCAGCCCGCAATTTATGGCGCATTGCGATGATTTCAGTGGCCAATGCCCGTGGCTCGCGCGTTGCGCACAACACTTGTCGACGTATAGCTTCAAACGGGGCGCGCAAAGCCGGCTCGCCAACGCAAAAACGCGCCCGTGTCATGGCTTGGTGTTCCCATAGCCATGCGGTGTTGCTGCCTCGTTGGCTTTGGTAATCGGCAAAGGCTTCTATGCTGCTGACCAGCAACCCTGAGTTGCCGTTGGGTCTGAGGGCGGTGTCTATTTCATACATATCGCCTTCGCCGGTTTGGGTGGTCAGCCATTGGATCAATTTGCGGGCAAACGCCGCATACACCTCGGCAGCTTGCGGGTGATCGTCTTGGTAAATGAACACAATGTCTAAATCGCTGCCATAGCCCAGTTCTTTTCCGCCCCATTTGCCGTAGCCGATGATGCCAAAACAAGGCGTCTCTCGGTGCCGTTGCTTCAAGCGTTGCCACACCCATTGCGCGGTGATGTGCACCATGGTGTCAGCCAAGGCGCTCAAATCGTCCGCCACTTGTTCGACTGTCAAGCGCCCTTGCACATCGCGTGCAAGCGTTAAAAACAATTCGTTATGGTGGGCGCGGCGCAGCACATTGAGCAGGCTTTCTTCGTCATCACCCGCATGCGCTTGCAAAGCGGCATATCGCGTTTGGATATTGCGCGTTAAGTTTGCCGCGTCCAATCGCTCATCGAGCATGGCCGGATCAGCCAACTCGTCGATGACGCCAGGATATTTCATCAAATACGCCGTGGTCCAGCGCCCAGCATCTAGCAATTTGAGCAATTGCGCATGAACTTGTGGACGTTCGAGCAGCAATGACACATAGGTTTCTCGCCGCAGTAGCGGCTCCATCCAGTCGCACCAACGCAGCGCCGAGGTTTCGCTGATGCGGCCTTCGTCCAGCCAGTGCTGTGTGCGTTGCAACAATTGCAGTAATCGCTGCTTGGCGTCCTCACGCAAAGCCCTGACACGTGGAGAATCTGACCATGAGGCCGCGCGCGCGCGCAATGCCGGGCTCAGCTGGGCCTGTAGGGTTTCAAAATCCTGCGTGGACGCCATCGTGGTTGGCATGCCTGTGCTTTGCGATACCGGGCGCAACAAACGCTCAAACTCCAGTGCCACAAGGTCGCGCCAATGGCGCAGTTCGGATTTCAATGTCTGACTGTCCGCCAACCGCAGGCTGTGTGCAATCCATTGCAAATCGTCTTCATCTTCTGGCAACACGTGGGTTTGTTTGTCGTCCAAGTACTGCACCCGGTGCTCTACCCGTCTTAAAAATACATAGGCTTTGGCCAATTCGCTGGCGGTGTCCGCAGGCATCAGTCGTGCTTGAACCAAAGCGGGTAATGCTGCCAGCGTCGCGCGCATGCGCAGCTCTGCAAACTGACCGCCTCGCACCACTTGCAGCAATTGCACCGTGAATTCGATTTCACGAATACCGCCTCGCCCCAGCTTGATGTCATCGGCGCGTTCAGGCCGCCCGGCGCTCAGCCGCAAAGCGTGCGCACGTATTTGAGAGTGCAAGTTACGCAAGGCGTCAATCACGTTGTAGTCCAGGTAACGGCGAAACACAAACGGTGTGACGATGTCGCGCAAATCAGGCACGTTGTCTATGCATGCCGCGGGCGCCACCACCCGCGCTTTGAGCCACGCCAGCCGTTCCCATTCACGCCCTTGCACTTGGAAATAGGTTTCTAATGCGGACAAAGAAACCACGCTGGCGCCAGACTCGCCATTGGGACGCAGTGCCAGGTCCATGCGAAAGACTTGACCGTGTTCAGTGATGTCGCCAATCAACTGAAACACTTGCTTGACCACCTTGTCGAAAAACGCATGGTTATCGATGCTCGCCCGGCCTTGCGAATCTCCTTGCGTCAGCCCGTCTTCGTCGTACACATACACCAGGTCAATATCGCTGGATACGTTCAATTCGGCCGCGCCGAGCTTGCCCATGCCGACCACCCAGAGTTGGGCCGGCGTGCCATCGGCGCGAAGCGGCATGCCGTGTCGCGCCGCGACCCGCGACAAGGCGTCGGTGAGCGCGACATCCAGACTGAACTCGGCCAGCCAGGTCATGCTGGCAGTCACAACTGACAAATCTGCTTGCTGTTCACTATCGAGCACGACCAAGCGCTCCATCAGCAACTGGCGCAACACGCGCAACGCATCTGCTGTCTGCGGGTAGTGCGTCAACAACTGTGCATAACAGTCTTGTAGTGACGCCGGGGACGGGTTGCCTGCTGCCAGCCAGTGCAATTGTTCGGCGTAGCGACGCCGCAGTCTTTGCACCAGACGCGAACCATTCGCAGAAAATCCCGGGCTATTCATGTCAGTATTGACTCAGCAAGCTGCTTGGCGGTGATAATTTCAATGAAGCCTCCCCTTTTCCTTGATACTACTTCTGCATGTCTGATCAACCCACACCATCTTTAGCTGCCGTCAACGGCTTGCGTTGGTATGTCAGATTGACCCGTTGGTTGTGGTGGCTGGTGATGGGTTTTTGGTCACTGATGTTGTTGTCTACGGTGACATTGCATTGGTTGATTGTGCCGCGTATCTTGGATTGGCAACCCCAAATTGAAGCCATGGCTTCGCAGGCTTGGGGGGTGAAAGTCAGTATCGGGGAATTGCAATCCGAATCGGACGGCTGGGTGCCGTCGTTTGTGTTGACCGATTTCGTGTTGCGAGACCAGCAAGATCAGGAGGTGTTGCGCTTGCCGCGCGTTCGCATCAGCTTGTCGCCAGCGTCGTTGCTGAGTTTGACGCTCGACAGCATTGATCTGCAAGCACCGCAATTGGAAATCATGCGTGACCAGCAAGGCCATTGGCAGATAGCCGGTATGCCAATAGGTGGTGCAGACGATTCGTCAATGGCTGATTGGTTGTTACGCCAACCGAATATATCCATTCACGACGGACGTTTGCGTTGGGTAGACCGCATGCTGCAGCAACCTGAAGTCGATTTAACCGCCGTCAACGTCACTTTGCGTAATGGTCTGCGTAGCCATGCGTGGCGTTTTGATGCACTGCCACCGCCTGAATGGGGCCAGGCCATCAGTATCCAAGGCCGTTTCAATCAGGCCTTACTCAATGGCCGTGCCAGCGATATAACGACGTGGAAGGGCAGTTTTTATGCACAGATGCCGCATGTGGATATCCCTCGCTTAGCGACATATGCCAAGGCCTACCTGAACATAGAAATACAGTCCGGCGAAGGTTGGCTGCGTGCCTGGGCTGATATTGACAACGGCGTATGGAACAACCAGACGGTGGACGTCGGCCTTCGTGATGTCAAAGTCAAATTGGCGCAGCAACTCGATGACATTCACTTTCAGCAGATCGAGGGCCGACTGCGCTTGCAATCCTGGATGGGCAGCTTGGGGCAGGAGTTGGTCACAGAACACATCAAGGTCACACCCGCACAAGGCCCGAGCTGGTCCAGCGGCAAAACACGGTTTGCCTGGAGACATGCCAGCCATGCGCAAGAGCCTTGGGCCAGCACCGGTGAGATTCAAATAGAGGACATGCCGCTGGAGGTCATTAGCCGCATTGCACAACGCATACCCATGGATGAAAACATGCATGCGCTGATGGCGCAAACGCAGCCGCGCGGTCAGTTGCATGCGCTAAAGATGCAATGGTTTGATGCCCATACACCCGGTTTTCATTTCAAGGCAAGCGGCCAGGTCAAGGGTTTGGAAGTCAATGCCAGTCCTGCACACAAAACCCCTCGACCTGAAGACGACTGGTGGCCGGGGGTGACAGGTGCCACAGTCGAATTTGAACTTGATGAATCAAGCGGCAAGGCGCAGGTGTCGGTACAAGATGGCAGTGTCACCTTGGTGGATTGGTTGGAAGAACCCGTCGTGCCATTGAAAACTTTTTCAACAACGCTGAGTTGGACCAAGGTAAATCAGTTGTTGAAACTGCAATTGCAAAATGCCCGTCTTGCCAATGCGGATACCCAAGGCAGTTTCGATTTGACTTGGTCAGAGCGCGACAGCAAGCTACCGCAAGGACATTTGGAACTGGACGCGCAAATCCAACGTATGCAAGCTTCCAGGCTTTACCGCTACCTGCCGCTGGAGATGCAAGCAGAGGCAAGACAGTATGTGAAAGAGGCGACCGGAGCGGGTTGGTTTGAAAAAGTGTCCGTACAGATCAAAGGGCACATGGATCACTTTCCCTTCAATAAAACCAATGACGGTGTGTTCATGGTTCGTGCGCCGTTTCAGCAATTGGGTTTTCAATACTCGCCCGCGCCTGCGCCTGCGCCCAGCGTCTTGGGTAAACGCGCTGCGCCGCGTTGGCCTGCGCTGCAGCAACTCACCGGTGAGTTGTCGATCAACCGTAACCAAATGCAACTCAAGTCCACATCTGCTCGTATCGGCCAGCCGGTTGCCTTGCAGCTCACGCGACTGGAGGTGCAAATTCCTGATTTGAATGACATCGTGGTGGATGTGTCGGCGCAACTCAAGGGCAGCCTCAACGATGCCTTGGTCATCATTAACAATTCGCCACTGGCGGAGTCGGTGGGCAGTTTGTTCAACCCGGCGGGCGTCAGTGGTCTGGCAGAACATCAATTTCATTTGATCGTCCCTGTATCCAACTTGGACAACACCAAGTTACAAGGGTCGGTGAATTTGCTGGGCAATGACATACAACTTCAACCCCCTGTGCCCAAGATTTACAAAGCCAAGGGGGTTGTTAACTACACGCAGTCGAGCATGAGTGTGCAAAACGCCAAACTGAGCTTGTTGGGCGGTGAAGCGCGACTGGATGGTGGCTTGCGGTTTGCAGACGGTGCGCCCGAAGCTCAGACGCGCTTGGTATTACAAGGCAGTGTTTCAGCGGATGCCATCAAGCAAGCGCCAGAATTGGTCAGCATGTCTGGGGTATGGGCCAAGCTCAAAGGCAGCACCAGTTACATTGCCACCATGGGGCTGAGCCAAGGGGTGCCTGAATTGACCATTCTCAGTAACCTGCAAGGCATGGCGATTGATTTGCCAGAGCCTTTGGACAAGCGTGCGTCTGCCTTGTTACCAATGCGATATGAGACAACGGTACTGGGTTCCAGCGCTGGGCGCTCGCACCCCTCGCTGGAGCAAATGCGTTTCACGCTCGGACAGTTGCTATCGCTGAACTATGTCAGGGACATCAGCGGCGCTGTCCCCACTGTCTTGCGTGGCAACTTACAGCTAGGCAATCTGCCAGCGCCCAAAGAGGCATCGGATCAAAGCGTGGTGTTGCAAATCAAACAGCCTTATTTGAATATGGATGAGTGGCAACCCGTTTTAGCCAGTTGGATGGAGGATGAGCCGCCAGCCAAGGGCAATGCACCAACGAAAAATTCGGCCGCTGCATACATGCCGACCAAAATAGACATCCAAGCGCAAGACCTGGTGTGGTCTGGTCGCACCTTCAGCCAGTTTCAGGCCAGCGCTGAAAAGCAGCCCAAACAATGGCGAATCCAAGCGCGCGCCAATGAGTTTCAAGGAAGCATGGACTACCGTCCTGCCTTGGACGGCGCCAGTGCTCGCATCACCGCGCGCTTGTCGCATCTCACCATCCCTCCCTCGGTGCTGGAAGAAGTGGAATCCACCCTGTCCGAATCCCCCAAGGACATGCCTGCGCTTGATATTGTGATCGACAACTTGGAGTTGCGCGGCGTTGCCATGGGACGCGCTGAGATCGAAGGTTTTGCCCGCACCAACACCGCAGGCTCACGCGAATGGGTGCTGAGCAAACTCAATCTCACCTTGCCAGAAGCCAGTTTTCAAAGCAAAGGCCAATGGGGGGGTGCTGCCAAAGCGGTCGCCAAACGTTCGCAACTCGAGTTCACTTTACAAATTCAGGACTCAGGCGAATTGCTTGATCGGCTCGGTTACAAAGGCGCGATTCGCAATGGCAAGGGCCGCATGGTGGGGCAAGTCAGTTGGCAGGGCTCGCCCTTTTCGCCTGACTACAACAGCATGAATGGGCAATTCAATGTCAACATGGAGCGCGGCCAGTTTTTGAAAACCGAGCCGGGTGTGGCACGCTTGCTTGGGGTATTGAGTTTGCAGTCCTTGCCCAGACGCTTGATGCTGGACTTCAGCGATCTGTTCAGTGAAGGTTTTTTATTTGATTTTGTGCGTGGCGATGTGACGATTCAACAAGGCATAGCCAGCACCAACAATTTGCAAATGAAGGGCGTCAGTGCGGCGGTGTTGATGGAAGGCAAAGCAGACATCAAAAACGAAACCCAAGACCTCAAGGTAGTGATCGTGCCGGAGTTGAATGCAGGCACTGCCTCACTGGTTTACAGTGCGATCAATCCCTTGGTTGGACTCACCACGTTTCTGGCCCAGTATGTGTTGCGTAAACCGTTGATCAAATCGAACACCGAGGAGTTTCACGTGCAAGGCACTTGGAAAGAACCCAAGGTCACCAAAGTGGAAGACGCGCAGCCCGACGCCAAGACGCCGGCACCAGCTAAACCAGGAGCAGTCAAACCATGAAAGCCGCATTGCTGCAAATGGTGTCGTCCTGTTCGGTTCAGGTCAACATGGACATGGCAGAACAACTGTCAGCACAAGCGGCTGCGCAGGGTGCCGAGCTTGCTGTCTTGCCAGAGTATTTTTGTCTCATGGGCAAACACGACAGCGACAAATTGCACATTGCCGAAACCTTTGGCGATGGGCCGATGCAACACGCTTTGTCAGCCATGGCCAAACGCCATGGCCTCTGGCTAGCAGCAGGCAGTTTGCCAATCGCAGTGCCTGGCGACAGCAGCCGTGTACGCAACACCTGCCTGGTCTTCAACCCGTCCGGTGAATGCGTGACCCGTTACGACAAAATTCATTTGTTTCATTTCGACAATGGCGTTGAAAGCTATGACGAGGCGCGGGTACTGCAGGCTGGCGATACGCCGGTGTGTTTCGATATACCCTCGCGCGATGGTCACAATTGGCGCATTGGTTTGAGTATTTGTTTTGACATGCGGTTTCCAGCGCATTACCAACAGCTTGCCGCCATGGGCGCTCACCTGATGCTGATGCCCAGTGCATTTACCTACACCACAGGTTCGGCGCATTGGGAGGTGTTGTTGCGAGCCCGTGCGTTAGACAGCTTGGTTTGGGTGGGTGCAGCAGCGCAAGCGGGTACGCATGAAAACGGTCGCCGCACTTGGGGCCATTCGATGTGGGTGGATCCCTGGGGACAGGTGGTGGCTTGTCAGCCGCAGGAGGCGGCTTGCGTGGTGGCCGAGTTGGACATGCAGGTGCTGCGTGAAAGGCGAAAACAATTACCTGCTGTCAATCCTGGTGCGGCTTGAATCATTCTTCGTCACGGGGCTCGCCATGCTGACGACCTGAAAACATGGTCCACCAAACGATAAACACCAGTATGCCCCCAGCGAGCAAAGCTTCAAGCAAAATCAGCCACATGTTTTTTCTTCCAAGTTCAACCCCCACTGTAATCTGTTTGCGCCGTGTGGGTTTGACAGCGGGTCAATTCATGGCGCGTTGGATGCTGCCGGTGTTGCTGTCTGCCTGCGCCAGCAAAATGCCGCCCTTGCCGACCTCGCCGCAGACCACACCTGCTGCCAAGTCGGCCCCTGCGCCGATGACCGCACCAACGACTGTGCCTACCGTGACGGCGACAACCCCTGAGGCAGTGCCATTGGCTGACAGGCGAAGTCAACGGGTACCCGTGCCATGGTCTGATTTGCCGGGCTGGGACAACGAGTCCATGCCGCAAGTCTGGGCGGTGTTGCTGTCCAATTGTGAGCGCCCTGGTCCACTGATGGCTGCGGTGTGTCCGGATGTGCGACGACTGACGCTGGCGACTGACACCGAGCAAAAACAGTGGTTGATGCAACGTTTGCAACCACATCGGATTGAAAACGGCCAGGGCGAGTCGTCTGGTTTGTTGACCGGTTATTTTGAGCCGGTATTGGAAGCCCGTCGTGTACCGAGCAGCGGGTTTTCGATTCCTTTGTATCAACCACCAGCTGGATTGAAATCAGGTCAGCCTTGGTTCACCCGACAAGAAATCGACACGCTTGCATCGGCGCAAGCCGCATTGCACGGCAGAGAAATCGCTTGGATCAGCGACCCTGTCGATGCCATGGTGTTGCACATACAGGGGTCGGGGCGTTTGAGAATCACCGAGGGCGATGGGCGGGTGCGCGTGGTACGTGTGGGCTTTGCAGCCTCCAATGAACAGCCTTACCAAAGCATAGGACGCTGGTTGCTTGATAAAAATGAAATAAAAGATGCGTCATGGCCGGGCATCAAGGCTTGGATTCAGCGCAATCCACCAAAGGCGCAAGCATTGTTGTGGGTCAATCCGCGTTATGTGTTTTTCAAAGAAGAAGCCATCACTGACGCCAGCATCGGACCGCGTGGCGCACAAGGACTGCCATTGACGCCAGGCCGCTCTATCGCGGTTGATCCGCAAAGCGTGGAATACGGAACGCCGGTATGGATGGTGTCGCCCGGGCCCACGCAGGCATTGCAACGCTTGGTGGTGGCGCAAGATACCGGCAGCGCCATCGTAGGCGCGGTGCGTGCCGATTTGTACATGGGCACCGGCGCAGCAGCGGGCGAGCTGGCCGGACGCATGAAACAGCCATTGCGCTTGTGGGCATTGTTGCCTAGAGTGCAGTGAGAATTGACACTGAGTGAAACATTGAAAGGACAACCATGGGCTTCATCATCGTGTTGGCGGCACCGGTTTTTTTTCTGGCGATAGCGTTCGAATGGTGGTGGGGTTGGCGATTGTCTCGCCAAGGGCATACAGCGGCACAAAGCTACCGATGGGACGACGCGATCAATAGCATCAGCCTCGGGGTCATCAGTCAGTTGAGCGCGGTATTCACCCGTTTGCTGCGCATCACCATCTACACCTTGGTGTTCGAGCATGTAGCGCTGTTTCCTCAACCGGAGTTTTGGAACAGCTGGTATGGCGCTCTGATCGCGCTGGTGTTGTACGACTTTTGCTATTACTGCTACCACCGTGCCAGTCACGAAGTGGCGCTGTTTTGGGGCGGTCATGTGGTGCATCACCAGAGCAACCATTACAACTTGTCGACGGCTTTGCGACAGACCACCTCTGGCGCAGCGGTGGGCTGGATTTTTTATGTGCCCATGGCCGTGATCGGTGTCACGCCTTTTATCTTCGGCATCGTGGCGTTGATCGATTTGCTCTACCAGTTCTGGGTGCATACCGAACACGTCGGCAAACTCGGCTGGTTTGACCGTTGGTTTTGTTCTCCCTCCAATCACCGTGTGCACCATGCGGTGAACGACGCGTATGTGGACCGTAACTACGGCGGTATCTGGGTGGTGTGGGACCGCATGTTTGGCAGCTTCAAGGAAGAAGACGCACAAACACCTTGTGTGTATGGCACGCGCGCACCGCTCAACAGTTGGGACCCGTTGTGGGCCAACTGGCAGGTCTACAGCGGTTTATTTCACGACAGTTGGCACGCCTCAAATGGGCTTGACAAACTGCGCGTCTGGTTTCGCCATCCCGGTTGGCGACCTGCAGATGTGGCAGAACGTTTTCCCAAGCCCGCGTTTGCCATCGAACAGCATCTGTCATTTGAGCCGGTACAAAGCCGTCGCACATTGCAATGGGCCACAGGATGGTTTGTGTTGTTGCTGGCAGCCGCCATGGATGTGTTGTGGCACATGGACAGCATGGTTTGGGGTGATGCTGCGGTGTGTGTGCTGGCAGTGACCGCTGGATTGTGGGGCGTCAACGCCTTGCTGCAAAACCGTGTCACACCCTTGCTGTGTGCGTTTGTGCAAATGGCGGCGTTGTCTACGGCCGCATCTGCTTGTGGTTGGGAGGATGTGTATTTCTTGGCCAAACCTATGGCTTTGATGTTGTTGATGTTTGTCGCGTGGCTGCCCAATGGGCTGGCGGACAAACCGCAAACTTGGTTGGTGCGTGCGCTTGGTTTGAGTTGGGTTGGCGATGTGCTGTTGCTTTACCCGGGTATGTTTTTGCCAGGGCTGGTGGCGTTTTTAAGCGCGCATATCTGCTATTTCAAGTTGTTGACCATGGATGCGCAGGTGTTGCCGAGCCGAACCGCCATGTTGCGCTGTTTACTCGCAGGTGCGCTCATGTATGCGGTGTTGTTCTTTAACGGATTACCCGCAGACATGCGATGGCCGGTAGCGGTGTATGTGGCGGTGATTGCACTGATGGCGTCACAAGCATGGGGCCGCAGTTTTCAATTCAAAGACATACCGAGCTTAAAGACGGCCGCCGGTGCAACCGTGTTCATGCTGTCGGACAGTGTGCTGGCGATGGATACGTTCATCAGTCCTTTGCCGTATGCAGGGCTGTGGGTGTTGGGCACATACTATGTGGCGCAAGGGCTGATGGTCGATGGCGTGTTGGCTTCGTTGCGCCAGCAGGCTGAGTCAGCCAAAAAACCTTCGCCTCAGTTGAGCCAATTTAGAAGCGCCTGAGCCACGGCCACCGGTTCTTCCATGCTCAGCATATGACCGGCGTTTGCAATCACAGTCACCTCGGTTTTCAAAGGCAGCTCATCTGCCATGGCTTGGTGCTGCGCCACGTTCGCCCAGCCGTCATGTTCACCAGTCATGACCAGGCAAGGGACATGGATGCGTTTGAGCACATCGCTGGCGTCCGGGCGGTTGAGCAAGGCGTGTTGTTGGCGCTCAAACACAGTGGCTGATTTACGCTCGAACATGTCGATGATGGCGTTGATCAATACGTCGTCATGCAGCCGAGCTGGCGCCACCATGTGTTGCACCCATTGCGCAGCCATGGTGCGTACGCCTTGGGTGTGAGCGATAGCCAGCAACTGCATGCGACCGGCACGTTCTTTTTCCCCAGCTTCACCGGCTGCCAATGGCAAATAGCCGGTGTTCATGAGTGCGATACGGCGCACGCGTTCGGGTGCGAGCCGAAACACTTCCAACGCGACCCGTCCGCCCATGGAATGCCCAGCCATATCGAACAGCGGCGGCGCCTTGTTCAATAGGCGCTGCGCCATGTCGGTGAGCGAGTTGCTGTCGCTGTGATCTGCTGTGTGCGTGGGCAGGTCTTTGGGCAGCAAAGGCAACAGCGGTGACCACACACTGTGGTCACACATCAGGCCGGGAATGAGGAGGAGAGGGGTGGGCATAGGGTTGACTGTAGCGGGCGGGTGGTTTGTATGCATGACCTTTTCAAGGCTGAAAATGGGGACGCTGTGACCATCCAGAAACGGCTGGGCCTGTTGCTCAAGATAGCTCTTGGGCCAGAGCCCAGGCAATAGCACCTTTGTCCTGGATATTCAGCTTGGC
>Ga0114960_10000973_pt1 | contig 23667 bp, 36 predicted proteins | sample C_130625_MF_Meta_FD_92637 | JGI IMG/M metagenome (GOLD analysis project Ga0114960, IMG submission 92637) | Freshwater microbial communities from Lake Croche, Canada to study carbon cycling - C_130625_MF_MetaG | ecosystem: Environmental > Aquatic > Freshwater > Lake | place: Lake Croche, Canada... | reverse complement strand
GACCGGAAAAGTTCTGGAAGGTAAAACTCGTTCAACCTCGTACATTGTCTGTTGCACCTGCCTTCCGATAAATCATTCTGGGGTTTTATTGGTTTCTTGTTTTTTAACTTTTTTTGGGGTTCATGAATTTTTATTCCACTACCAACTCTGGAGCCTGCATTTCAGTTGTTATTAATGGATACTTTTCAATACTGAACCGCTTCATAAATGCATAAAATTTATTTATCTCAACCTCTTTTAACATTGCCACATTTCTCATGTACAAATCAATCGAAAGAAGTTTGTCTTTATTTTTTATTTCTAAGTTTGTACATATTTTTTTGACATCTTTTTTCTCTTCGGGTTTTATCATAAATAATTTATAAATGTCTACATGTCTAGATTTTAAAGGCAAACTATGATGACTTTCTAATCGAACACCGCGTCCAATTATCTGTTTGTTTGATGATTCATTCCATGATGGATTCATTAATATAATACCTTTTGTATTTTTTAAATCTAACCCTTCTCCACCCGCTTTACTAATCAATAATACTTTTATTTTATTCGAATTATATTCACTTACTGCATAATGACGTTTTTCTTTAGATAAAGAACCATTTATATACAAAAATGGAATATCTACTTCTTTTAATTTTTTCATAACTAATTCTAATCCACTTTTTAGATAATGAGAAAATACAACAAATTTATGGTTCTTTCTACTTTTTACTATATGATTCATAATCCATTCTACTTTTGGTGAATTTTGACTATCAAGTGAATTTGAAACTTGTCTAAGACCATTATAAAATGCCATTTCTTGTAAAGTAGGTGCCATTTCAACACGCATATATTCGCGATAATAAGTAGGAGGCATGGTTAAAAATATATCATGATATGTTGTTCTTGGAAATTTTTCTTGAAAAAATTCGGGAGACGGTACATAAATACTTACTTTTTTCATTAACCATTTTTTAAAATCAAGCTTATAAAATTCTTTGGATGTTATTTCTTTTTCGCCATTTACAATAGCAATCAAATTAATCATGTCTGCAGGTAAATTTACCATAGGCGTGGCAGTTAATAATAATACACGTTTCACATTTTTACCTAATGATATAAGAGCTTTTGCATAGACTCCTACTTCTTTATTTTGGATAGGGTCGTCTAACCCATCAAATTCACCCTGGTTTGTTCTAATATTATGTGCTTCATCTAAAATAAGCATACTTTCTTCTTGGTCTTTTACCAAACCATTTTTATAAGCATTATAGAATCCTTGAATTGTGTAAAATTTAAACCTCTTTTTATGTTGTCTTGAAACACCATATTTTTCAAGAGTTTGAATAAAGTTCTTTTGTAAACTTACAGGTGTAACAACAATTACATTATGTGATGCACTTTCATTCAAAAAACATTGACCTGCGGTTACTGCGGTAAGCGTTTTTCCAGTTCCAACATCATGAATTGCTATAATTCCTCTATTTTCAGACAAAAAGGATACAACACGGAGTTGATGTGGATACAAAGGAATTTTACTATTAGTAATACATAGGGGATATTCTGGTTCATCTTCTTCAAACGGGATTGGAGAAGTGTAATTATCTAAACTCAGTATTCTTTTTCTTGTTTTCTTTGGATTTTTAACTTTAGCATCTGTTGGTTTATTTTTACAACGTCTTGTAGGCGGATTACGAAATTGTTTTTCCATACATTTTTTATAACACTTTTTTGTTTCAGGATAATATTCTCTTCCTTCAGGACATTCCATATATTATACAACATAAAATAATTGAAACTAATATTATTTAATTGCAACTATAAATATGAGTAATTACACTGCATTTCTTAATGCAATTGAACTAAGTAATGGTGGATTTCTTCAAGAATTTATTCAATCTACGTTTGCTAATCGAGGCATTATTATTACACACTTTCACGATACCATTTATCAAAAAATGGATAGTTATCGTATTGCAACTATAAAGTTCGATTTCTATATTGAATCTTACACTGATAATCAAGAAAGTTATCATGTACGTATGTTGTATCGGCTTAAGAAATTTGCAGATGATGAAGCCAAATACAATGCACAAGACAAAAATACACGCGGTATTTTTAGACCTTCTATTGAACCTTTTGAAATGGTGCACAAGACAAACCCACGAGAATGTTGGGTTGTAAAACTAATACACTGTTAATATTTTGTCTTTTTATATACTATGTCTAGTCTTTTACAACTTTAGTGATAGGAGTTGTTGTGGGAGGGATAGCTATTATCAAAACAAGTTTAACACCGCAGCAAAGTGTATTGACAGACAGCCGATTTAGGAAAAGTAAAATAAATGGTGGAAAAACACGTAAACATAAAAATTGAAATGATATTTAACAACTATTGTATGTACGATGCAATATGGCTATTCAACTTAGACTTTCCACTACACCTGGCGAATACTTTTATGACAGAGATATATACGGAAAACGAAACCCACCAGGATTGTTACGATATACAGCTGATTCTGTAAACTTTTTGATTCTAAGTGTTCCAGAAAATAATACTGACTATGGATGGACATTTTGTGAACACACTTTGGAAAATTTACATCGTGTTACTCCTAACACTTCAAACGGAAAGCAACCTTGGAAAATTCTACTTATGATTCAACGGACTACGGAAACCGGCGAAATTTGGCTCAAAGCGGCACTTCAGCATCGAACTACAGGTAAAATTGCTCTTATCACTAGCACGAACAAAAAAGAAACTCTTACTCTTGCCGGACACAAAGCGATTCGAACAATAGACGATGAATGGTTTGTAGGTCAATACCGAATGGCTGCACCAACTATGTTCTGGAAAGAACTAAAACATCGGTTAATTTATTAATTATTTTAAAATTGAACTTTTATCTTTTTTTCATCATTCACAAAATGGACGATGAAAAAGTTATTCACCACACCAACAATATTGAAGAAAACCTACATGGAAGACCACTTATCAGCTTTATACGTAAAGTATGCGATGCACGCGAAGATGTTATATTAGTACATGAAACACGAAATCGGTTTGGTACTACCGATACATCGCACAACACTATACTTCAAATTAAAGTGATTCGTCAATATGATGTAGTAGGCATTTCTTCCTATTTGATTTGTTTTACACTATGGTGTATTAAATATGATAATAGTGGTTATCCGTATCGTCCTTTTACCGATTATATACGAAACATACCCTATATGCCAAAATCCATACTAGAACAAATAGAAGAGATTCAACTGAAAGATAGTGATATTGGACACTTTGGTCCTCCAAATGAATATGGTAGACGGCCAATTATTTGGAATGATATGTGTCATTATCTTGACACGATTAAACAGACTATTGAAGATAATTTAAACGAAGATGCAATGGTTAGCCAATTAAAAGAAGTAGATATTGTGAATGAAATAAATGATTTGAGGTCAGAAAATAAAGAACTTCACCACAAAATATCCATGTTGCAAACTCTTATCAAAGATAAAGATGAAAAAACAAAAAACGATATACAACAATTACAACATGAATTAAAAAGTGTTCGTATAACGATAATTGATATGCTAAAAACTAAACAATTACAAGAAATTGATATATTCAAAAAACACAATTAAAATTGAACTATACTTTATTTTTTTTATAAATTTAACAAATGATGCAAAATCTTTTAAATCATCAAGTGCAATTAACCAAAAATATCCGATATGTTGCAGGTAATAATAGATCGGATGGTATTTCTCCATATATTCGTATTAATATATGGGTTGATTTATTGATATTAGGTATATCTAGTTATACAATTGAAATTTCATCTGAATATTTTACATCAAGTGATTCGTTTAGAACAGAATTAGAAAAAGAATTTATTCGTATTCCATATTTACCATCTAAAGATATTTTCACGTTAATAAAACAAATAGATGCATCTTATAATGATAGTGGCACCAAATCTGCATCTAAAAGAACAGTTGATAAAATTAAAAAACAAATCGAAGACAAATTAGATGAAGACCCTATTTTACGACAATTACGCAAATTTAATATAATAGATGAAATACAACAACTCAAAAAATCTGTGTTGCCATCCAAAGAAATCACCGAACTTCAAAAAACAACTTCAAGCCTACAATATACAACATCCCAATTCCCCAAAATACTACAAGATATGAACAAAAAAATCAAGACAAACTGAATTAGTTATGGAACAACTATTACAAGAAAAGAAACAAGAAAAAGAAAAACATGATTCTGAAATGTTAACTATGAAATCATGTATTCAACAATTGCAAGAAGATATGAAAATGTTATTCAGAAAAACGTCTGAATTACATTATGAAAATACAGTGCTTACAAAAATGGTAGAAGAAAAAATAAAAAATAAACTATCCGAATCAACTGGTTTATCTTTCACACAAGCAAATACAATTGGTCAAGCTTTAATGCAACAGGATGTATTTAATTGTATGTAAAAATATTACTGAAATTATATTGTTTTTTTAAAAATTGAATAACAAAATATATCCATACATTAGTATCAAATGAAGATACTCTACTCACTAGTTGCACTGGTAAAATCAGAACAAATCATCAAAAACATTAATGTGCCGAGTTGCCGAAATTGCGTTCATTTTAAACCTCCTTATTATAGTGATTTTACATCCTCTTTAGGTAAATGTAATAAATTTGGTACAAAAGATATAATAACAGATAAAATTTCGTATACTGATTTTGCCGATATGTCTAGAAGTGATGAAAAAAAATGTGGAAAGGAAGGTAAATATTTTGAATTAGAAAAAAATGTAGAATTCAAAATATTGATTCATCAAATCATTCGCAATTCACCCAATATTATTATACTATCTACTTTGGTAGTTCAACTCTTACGAATATTAAAATAATTTATTTAAATTTTTATCTATATAACATGAATAAAGTAATAGCAACACATAATTTATCATTGCCACCGGATATGATACAACATATATTTGTAGTGTAGAATAAATTATTATCAATTTACCCAATATTTTATTGAAAATCTGCATCTTGAAAAATCAGCATAAGATCCATATCTCGGTGTAGACCAGTTATGTTGATTGGCAATTAGGCGAATGATGTGTAGTATAATTTACCCAATCTACAGTATTATCAAATTTTGGAAATTTACATTTCCAAAATCGGTCATAGTATCTTTTATTTTCTCCAGTTAGATTTGCACCACATTTATCAAATTTTGCCCTTATTATTGGGAGATCAGCATTTATATTATTTATACTTCTCAACCCATCAGAACAATCTGGTACATTTGAAATATCAGTAGATTGATATATTGTATGGTTATGGTCACTAATAAGTGTAGGATGTAATCCTATATTATAATAACCAGGATATCGTAGTTCTCTTTCATAAAACGGATTAGTTTGTTTCCAATATAAGTACCAATCTTTTATATTATCTTTTTCTGTTTTTGGTTTTTCTATATTAAAAAAACCACCACGCCTTGTTTTTCTTTTTTGTTTTCTGTATTTTTTAGTCTGCATATAAAATTGATATATTATTTAATTATTACAGAATATAATTAAAATGATATTTCAAATCTTAACAATATTAAAATAAATTTATTCATCTAATTTTTCCCATGTATTTTCTAAATCATTTTCAAGAAAATCATAAGTTTATCATACTTTAGAGTATAAAAAAAGACGAAGCAGAACAAACAATCAACACTTACTTTTTATCGAAGCAACTCCAAATATTTTTCTTCCAGCTCCGGAGGTAACTCATCGTACACGACTTGGCTATAATCAATCTCCAAATCTTTATTTCCGTATGTATGCGGCTGCTCTCCATTTACATGCACTGAATATGGCCAATGACTTGTCGTCCTCTTCAATCGAAAATACTCCAGTCTTTTTTCTCGTTGTACTTCTGTATTTGCAGGATGTTGGCGCGGCAAATAGCACACATAGGCAACCAATCGCTCTTCGCCCGTACTTTCATTTGTATTTTGATGCCACACTCGCGAGTCCCACATCACTATAGACCCAGCAGGAATTTCAACATTTACATAATCGTGCTTGTCCAAAAATTCTCTCTCCACTTTGTGCCAATTTGCACTGCCCGTTTTGCCCGTTTCTAGCATCCATTTTCTCGTCCTCAAATGTGAGCCAGGGTACACTCGAAAAGTACGCGACTTGTTGCTCGTTAGCGCAACCATCCCCTGTACGCATTTCCGCCCGTTAGCATATTCTTGCCTGTCAGTGTAACTTGCTTCATCCACTGAAACTTTTTCGAACGAATTGGGTGCTTGGTCCACGTGTGTCCACACGCTTTTTGCATTGGCTCTTTCCGTTGGAGCAATGTAGGCACAGCCATCTTGACTTGCAACTAAATCCGGGGTTTTGTGAATTTGTTCAAAACAGCCAATCACTTTGGGGTGGGTTAGTATGTTGGCACGCATGAGTGAGTGTGCAAATGGGCCTCGTTTGAAAATTCCGTGGGGGTCATTTCGCGAGTGTTGGCGCTGCAATTGCTCATTTTTAGAATATAAATCGAAAAACATACCTTTGTAGGCCTCTACTTCATCATCAGTGAGAATTCCAGGCACGACGACGTATCCATTTTTTCGCAAGTTGGTGCGAATATGGTATCCGAGCCATTCGTCCGTTCCTTCTATTACAAACTTCTTTGGTTTTTGAGACATTGTCTGTGTCTTTAGTATATTTTTAATTAGAGGTTACTACCTAAATAGCAAAAAAAACATTTCAATTTTTAATGGAATGTTTTGAATTATAGTTATAAAGATATGATTTATCGAAACGTAGGAGAGGGGGTTATTTGGCTAAGTTAACTTTGATAGTCCATACAATGTAATTGGGTCGTATTTGATAGGTGAAACGCTCTCCACGGTTTAATGGGTCGGAATGTAGTTGAATTAGAAGACGATCCATGCGTGATTGGGTTAACGAACCTCCTCTGTAAACATCAACAAAAGTGATTGTGTTTCCGTGTTTGTCAATCTTTAGTGGATCGACTTGTTTTACTACCCGGTGACCACCGCCGTAGGTAGAATTGATAGCATTCTCAACATCATAAGTAGACTTGGCACCATTGCAGATTACGAAAAGTTCAGGCATTGTGTAGTGATATTCCAATTATATTTTCATTTCAAATTTTAATTTACAAAAATTGATTATAATTTCATTTTATCCATATTTTATAAATGAACCTTTCTATTAGTAATAGGTTTAAACGATTTGAAGATATTTATCAAAGACACTCGTTAGAAAAATACTTTGGATTGAAACATAACTATGATGTATTTAAATTTGTTCCACAAAAAACAGATATTAATAAGTTGACATTAGATATTCAAGTTGTGAAAAACCATTATCATGATTTTAATTATTTACCTTCAGATATAAGTAATATTATTTCTGAATATTTACAAGAATATATATACATTTGTGTTGAAATTACATTTCCATCTGATTATCCATTTAAACCTCCAATGTATACATTACTCTCCACAAAATATAATATAGTTAAATTTCCTATATCTATAGATAGGTATTATGCTACTATTGTAGATAATCACAATTTACAATATAAACGTGAATGGACACCTGCTATGGATATAGATAAAGATATATTATATTTTATTTGCAGGATTAATCATTTTGAATATTTGTTATAAATAACATTGACATATAACGATTAAAATATAAATAAATATAGTGTATACAATTATATGAAATTTCTTTCCATGATAAAAAATCTTATTCCCAAAAATAAGCCAAACCCACTTGGTAGATGGGGGTTAGACTATTGTAATATAAAAATAAACAATAAAGTGGATTTATCCAATGAAGACCATTGCGGTCCATGTGGTAAATATGCTTTAGAGAAATTATATGTAAAACAAAACCCAACTTTCAAAAAAAAAATATAATCACCATATATGGAAAGTGGGAGAATGATGTTGTTACATTCGTTAATCATTGGTATTGTTTTGTATTTTTTTATGATTTTTGGTTTGAAACAAAAACAAGTTGTTGCTGAAAACAGAAGTATATTGATTGGTGCATTTGTATTGATTTACATGATTATGTTTGGTCACGGGTTGCCAACATCCATAAATAAGAATTTGTAAACAAAGAATTGCATTTTATCGGCAGAACTATTATCAGATTGTTTTTGTGCTAATTTATCTAATTCAGCCAGTTTTTGTTTTCGCTCTCTTTCACGTTGTGCATCTTCCATTAATTGACGACTGTGGTCGCATGCTTGTACATGTGCAGACGGATTTTTTTTATCCCAGTGGTCGGCAAAAGCTTTATTCAAATCCATAGGATAATATACATTTATTTTTTATATGTTTTACATTCAATTTTACTTGCCATATGTTTGTTCGATGCAATGGGAACTGCATACGTTCCGCATGGAACTGTATATTTACCTTTATAGGCTAATGTAGGATGATGAATCATCTTATCTTTTGAATCATGGTTGGTTGCTAATCTCCAGCCATCTTTATGACTCCATAACCCTGTATTGTCTTGTCTAAAAAAATGATAATCGCTTCCATCGTTCGCAACATACAACATCATTTTGTAAAAGCCAATTGGACATGGTTGATTTTTTTTTAATTTTCGAATAGAAGGATTATCTTTCATCATACGTTCTTCTATTCGATTACAAGTAACTTTTTTTGCATCAAAATTATCCTTGTACCCAGAATAATATCCTGGTTGTGGTCGCGGACAATTCATTTTTTTTGTTCTATTCATTTGTTTACAGTGTGTTGTTTGTTTTGAATCTATCAAATTCAATGCATACGCATAGCAATTATGAGATTTTTTTACATATTTATTTGAATTCCATTTGTTAGGTTCATACATTGGCGTGTTGGTTAATTTTATTTTGCGTGTTTTTGAACGTATACTCATATATTTGCATTCTATTATTAACTAAAACTTTTATAATTTTGAAAGAACTATGTAATCATAAATACGAGTAATCCTATAAATACATAAAATTGTGTAAAATAAAACAACGGTTCTGCATATCTACACTTTTGATTTCGTATACATATGCATGTTCCTATACTCAAAAGAACTAAACTTGCTAAATATAGTTGACCAACTTGATTCATATCATATATTCTATTTTATTCGGGCAAATCTTCAATACTCATTCCATTGTCCAACCAATATTGAATTTTAGAAGGATGAAGTGTTTTTTGCATCAATTCTTCTCGAAGAACGTTCATTCGTTCTACAGTAAGTCGTTTGTAATTAGGTTGAAAAATACCCGGATTTAATGATATTTGCATCCAATCTATTTTATCCTGATTCTTTTCCAATATGTGTATGGCATTTCTATTTTGAGATAATCCTATCCAAGATAGAATTGGCACAATATATTTTTTATTTATAGATGCTTCAATAAGGTCAATTGCGTAAGGGTTCCAACATAAACCCCAATAATCAATTTTATAACGGTTTTGACGTAGAATATCAATCGCATATGGATTGGATGAAAATGTTAACCAATCAATCTTTTCAGGATATTGCATCAATAAATCAATAGCTTCTTTGCAAGGGTTCATACATAATTGTTTCCAATCGATATGATTTATATTTTTGATTAAAATAGGAATTGCTTTTGGATTTTTAGAAAGGGATTTCCAATCGTAATAAATAGGATTGGTTTCTTGAATTAAATCAATACATCTTGGATTTTTGCATATATAAGACCAACATCTTTGAGGAATTTGTTTTATAATATCTTCAATTCCAGGTTGTGTATTTAAAAATACGTTTGGAAAAATATCAGCGTTATTCAAATGAAAAGGTAACACTTTAAACGATTTATTTCGAAAAAGGTGTTTCATCGTAATAAGTTCAAAATGTTCAATCAAATAATCAACTGCATTTTCGTTTTCATTTAAACATGCTGCATTCAATTTTGATGCGTCTATCCACGGAAGTAGTTCCATTTTATACCTACTATAGAATAAAATGGAAATTTTCAATTTTAATTTTAAAAAAATTGAAACGATTTTGACATTTTAGGGTAGTTATTCAATCAAGGTGTCAAATTTTCAAACCAACTTCAAAATTTGACACGATGGCTGGTAACGCTACCAACTCTATGTTCCTTCAAAAGCTACACTCCAAATACGTACAACGCAAATGGCATTTTGCACTTACGAATGGGTTTTCATGGGGTGACTTTGCTGTTTTCACTTTCACCGAGTTGATGGAGATGGCCAATGAACAAAAGGAACAAAAGGAACAAAAAGAAAAAGAAAAAAACAAAGAAAAAAAATTAAGGGTCAACACGTTCGAACTTGCTCGGCAACAATACATCGAAGAAAATCCAGTACCTCTCTGCATCGGATGCAACACTTTCCAGATTCACTCTAATCCTCCCGCCGATTGGTCCAATGCCGACTACAACTACTGCTGTCTTCACTGCCGAAACACCGAAGGTAAGGGCCATGGTGACCGTTGCAAAAAATGTTTGCCCCCTAAAAAAATCAAAAACACTTCGTATTGTCTTGATTGTGAATATTAATCACCATAGTTTAAAACCGGTTACGTCTTTTTTTTGATTTTCTATTACGTTTGCGATTTTTGTTTGAATATCTACGTCTCCCTCCTACAGCCATAGCAGCTGCTCCACCAATATCAACAGGAGAACCGCAATTGTTACCGATTAATGGAAAAACAGGAGCTCCTAGTACACCATCCCAATAATTTACATAAGTAAACATGCTTTCTGGGAAAGGTGCTCTTCCACTTAAACTAACTGCACCAATTCCATCCGTAATATCTTCTGGTGCGACAGGTTTAATATTACAACGAGCCATTAGAGCAGGATTTAAATTATTTATCATTGCCTGTATTGCACGCTGGGATGTAATTAATGCTTGTGTTGTTCTGTCTAAATTTAATCCTATATTTGGACTTATTTGTAGTGTAGGATCTGGATTTAATGGTTGCCCGGGAATAATAGAAACAGGGCATTGCCATTCTTGATTACCACAACATCTCATATGTCCAAGTGGAGGTGCTTGTCCACCAATTGTTTGTCCTTGTTGTATTCTTGCTACTACAGGTTGATGGGGAGGAACAACCGCAAATAGTTGTTGTTGCGCGCATCTATCATATACTCTGCGACCGATTATAATAATATCAGACCTAACTGATGTAGTTGAAATAGCTAATGCTATACTTGCTGAATTATCTTTATCAAACATATCTTGACAAACTAGAACATTATTTAGTGGGGATGTCATAGTTTCATACGGGAGAGGTCCATCTGCCGCTCCAACTGGCATTGCCCCTCTCGAACATATACGGTATAACACATAATCTAACATATCGACATATACTCTTGGCATATTCACATTAGCAGGTGCACCATTAGGAGCTACATAATTAGCTATATGTCTAGGTGCCTCTTCACGTAATCCAACTGTATATTGGTTCGTTGTTAAAGCACGAATTTTATACATTTCGTTTTCTCCTGTCCAGTAATTAAATGAAACAGGAAACATACCTGCCTTGGGTGTCATACCAGGTGCTGAATAATTAATAGTTTTTGAAGCTTCATCTCTAGAATTTGCTTCACCTTGTACATGAATTATGAAATTACTACGTGGGTTTCTAGTAAGTTGTGCAACAATACCGTCGTAACACGATTGAGATGCAGGTCCCATTATATAAATATGTTTAGCATCACGATAACTTGAGTTTGTAAATAATTCTTCACGTGTTTTATCTACTGTTTGTCCATCATTAATTACTACATTTGTTCTTAATTTACTATCTTGCCATTGAATTGGATTTTGTAATGGACTTAGGGGCACATCTTCATCTATAGAAGTTGTTATATATTTAAAATTTGCATTAAATGTAGCATCGTTTAAATTTGCAATACCTACTAAAAATGCGTCAAAAAAAGGTTCTAGTTTTTTATTTGCACCTGGTGGTGGAGAATCATAATCAAAAGCATATTGTCCAATCATGGTTAAATTACCTGCTTGTTGTAATGCCGTTAATAGTGGAAATACACGATAAGCATTATCATTTCTTGTGTCCATGGATCCTGTTAATTTTCCATCATACGTTACCAACGCAATTGTTCTTGAATCTGAAGCTCTCAATGCATATGGTGTTGTCCTTGCAGATACTTTACGAGAAGAACTTTCTTTGGGCATATATATAACCAATAAAAAAATGTTTCTAAATATTTAAATGTCTGAACACGATTTTTCTTGAAATCGACATCTGCCACAAAATTTTTGTAAATGTTCTTTGTCTTTCTCTTTGTTTTCTTTCTTTTTTGTTAATTTCCATTGGTTTATAGGGTAAACAAACATGTTGCAATATATACAAGCTTGGGGAGTATTTGCCCATGTATAGGCACTCGACCATTCATTCGTACATTCATAACATTCAAACACGCCGTACGCACGTTCACGACCCTGGTATGGTGTTAATCCTTTCATTCTATACTAACTATATTAACTGATTTTCAAACCAATTTTAATCTATTCGTTAACTATGATTGGAATTATAACAGCTCCTAATTTGAAACAACATATAGAATGTGAACATTCTTATATGAAAATTGCCTATTTACATTGGATTGAAATGTCAGGAGATCAAGCAATTCTTATACCCTATGATATAAAAGAAAAAGAATTAGACGTTCTGTTGTCTAGAATTCAAGGAGTAGTATGGGTAGGTGGAGCAATTGAAAATTCCAAATTTCATACACATAAACAGTATACTACATTAATTAACACTTTATTTTACTGTTACCAGTATGCAACAAAAGAAAATGATAAAGGAAATTATTATCCACTATGGGGAACTTGTTTAGGGTTTGATTTTTTACTCATGTTTGCTAACCACATGAAATCATTGAAAGAATCATTAATACCTTTTCCATTACATGGTTCTTACCCATGTACATTTACATCGACAGACACGAAATTAAAAAAATGGTTCCCGTCCCAGTTAAAAGAACAAATGAAAAAACAACCCTGTGTGTTTCACAATCATATATATGGAAATAGGACAGTTCCTGATACAGTAGATATTGTATCCATGCATCATGATTTCATCAATATGATTGAATTTAAACAATATCCATTTTATGGGGTTCAATTCCATCCAGAGCAACCTCATAGTGAACTTGGTATTCAAGTATCTCGTCAATTTAGTTTATTTTTCAAGAATGAATGCAATAAAAATAAAAATAAATGGAAATGGAAATTATCTGATTTTAAAAAAAAAGAAGGAATAAAATTGATTTAACTTTTATAGGTAAGATTACATACAACATGGTTAGTTATGATTATGACGAGACCCGTCTTTCTTCTTTGGAAAAGGATAGGAAACAAATGCAAACACGATTAGAAAATTTACAATATGCAATGTCTATAGTTGAAAGTCAACTAAATAATAACACGAAACAAATTAATGAAATATATGACAACGTGTATTATATAATCATAGGAACGGTACTAGGAATAGTAATTTTCGTTTTATTTGCTACTCTGAAATAGATTATTATATGGCAGCGGAATTACGAGATAGCACTAGCAGTACAACATATCTGTATATGAATCAACTCCTATGGATAATGTAGCAAAAAGAGGTGGTCTAGTTAGACAACAATCAGAAAAAAAATGTCATGATTATTTAATGAAACTTCAATCGTTATTTTAGAAGGACTTGTACAATCAAATAGTTTACCTTTTTATGATATACAAGAAACACAATTAATATTGAATACATCGCGTCAATATCAAGCATGTGGACTTATTGGTTCTGATGGCGGAATACCAGCTAAAGAATTATCTGCAATACAAACTCTTTTAAAAGGACGTACTATAGATGATGCTGATATGTTTGAACCACCCTATACAATTTTTTTAAAACCAAAAAAAAACAAAAAAACGAAGCAAGAAACAAACACGTAAACGAGTTAACTAAGATACCCTCCTCCTAATTGTTCATCAAAACCTTTTTTCCATGGATGGATAGACTCCGACATATTTACTGGTAATTTCATTGAAATTTGGTCAATCAATTCATGTGCGTACCAATTCTCACCGTAATGTACTTGAAAATGCACACATAGACGTTCTTCCTCTGAGAATACTCGAACGTCTATGCCCGTTTCCATTTTTGTCTTGTCTTCGTCAGTAGTCCGAACGTCCCATCGAAACTGGTTTTCTTGACGACTCCATAGTAGCTCCACTTCGCTAAACGCATACTGCAAATCTTGGCATAGTTCGCGAAGAGCGACATGTGCATGTACCGGATAGGATGAATCTGGAAGTATTCCTTTGGGAACCAGAGGGGCAGTGAGCGGTTCGGGGCTTGTAGGTGATTTTGCAAAAATACTCATATATTCTGGTTTTTCTGGCGTGCTCCATACAAGAGGGCGATGTACTCGTGGTATTGGTACACATTTGTTTTTATTAATGGAATCTTTATTGGTTGACCGAACCAGTTTAGGAGGCAATGGCGGTTGAGAAATAGAGCGAAACATGGCTCAGTATAATTATAGTAGTTTATATATTTCATTTCAATTTTATTGTGTATAGGTTACTTTTGTAGTTTCAAAAGGTATATCTATTTTATTCTTATCATTACATTCAATCACATATAAATTTTTATATGTTTGTAAAAATTTAAAAACAGGAAAAAGTTCTTCATGCATATAAGATAATGATTTGAATATATAAATGTTTGCATTTGGATTAACATAACATAAATTTACTAACGCTCCTCCCCATGTAATATAAATATTTTCAGCATTTTTAATTTGTTGAATTAACGTTTCAATATCTATTACTTCTGGGTTAATAACATTATAATTTATACTTAATAAATGTTGTTCAATTTCTATTTGATTATCTAAATTACGTGGCATATGTAAAGCAGTGCCTCTTGTTATAAATACATTTTTATTAAAATTATTGGGTTCATGTTTTAAGCTAGATAATATTTTATCAACAGACAGTTTTGGAAACATATGAAACATAGGTGAAAACAAATCGTGTTTAATTAGAATTAAATTATTTATTTTAATTATATTATGTTGACATGTATTTATAAAATTATTAGAATTAAATAAAATTTTTGATAATGTGTCATAATTATCAAATTTATAATTAATATTAAAAATTGGTTTATAATTCATACCTACTTTGTATTGTTTATTATTTAATAATGAATAAAAATTATATAAATTAAATAATTCATCTGTAAAATGACCATATGTAGTAAACCAATGTTGTATAAAAATTATATTTTTATGTGTTTCATAGTTTATGGTTAAATCAATACTATTAATATTTTGTTTACAATATTCTAAATATGTATTATTACATAATTGAATATTACTATTTAATAGTATATTTTTATTACTGTCAAAAATAATTTTAAAATGTGAACTATAATAATATTCTTTATTACTTTCAAAATATTCATATTTATCTAACATTTTAGTTTGTTCCATAGTATTTATTATATTATATTTTAGTATGACTTCCGCAATAGTCGGGTATACAGGATTTGTTGGTTCAAACTTGTTACAATTTTATCCATTTGATTTTTTCTATAATAGTTCTAACTTTCATGAAGCAAAAAATAAAGAGTTTGATACTTTATATTTTTGTGGTGTTCCCGCAGTAAAATGGTATGCAAATAAAAACCCAGAAGAAGATTCAACTATAATACAAAATATACAAAGTATTTTAGGGACAATCAAAGTAAAAAAAATAATTTTAATCAGTACTATTGACGTATATGAATGTACTAATTCAACCCATAATGAAAATTATAGTTGTGATTTTGCAATGAATCATACCTATGGAAGAAATCGATATTTATTTGAACAATTTGTGCAAACCCATTTTGAAAATTATCACATTATTCGTCTTCCAGCTCTGTTTGGGAAAGGATTGAAAAAAAATATAATTTATGATTTAATTCGTAATAACCAAATAGAAAATATTGAAAAAAATACCAAATTTCAATGGTATGATTTGAATTGGTTGAAACAAGATATAGATGTTGTTATTGCACATAATATACGTGTTTGTAATTTATTTACGGAACCATTAGAAACATTAGATATACTTACATTATTTGACTATCCATTAGACAGTTATAAATCACAATCAACTATGACCTATAACCTAACCACAAAGTATTCTGAATTATTTAATTCATCTATTAACGGATATGTTCGTGATAAGAATACAGTGTTAGAAAGTATTCAACAATATTTACAATTTAACAAAATAGACAAATCAAACCTTGTCGTTTCTAATATTTGTGTGAAACATGTATCGCAATTCCAATTTTCTTGTATTTTAAAATTATTTGGAATAAAAAATGTGCAAATTGCACCTACAACATTAATTGGTTCATGGGATAATTTAGATACTCTGAATTTTGATATATATAGTAAAAACAACATAAATGTGTATTCATTTCAATCCATCACATATGGATTATTATATAATATATTTGATGTAACTACTCAACATTTGCTATTAACTCATCTCAAAAAAGTAATTGATTGTGGAATTCAAAACAACATAAAAGTATTTGTTTTTGGGTGTCCCAAAAACAGACATATATTAAATGACGCAACTAATGACAATATATTTGTAGATTTTTTTAGAGTAATAGGAGATTATATTGGAGATAATGATTTGACTATTTGTATAGAAAACAATAGCAAACAATATGGATGTAATTATTTGAATACTATAAGTGAAGTAGGAGATATAGTAACCAAAATAAATCATAGAAATGTTAAAATGATGGTCGATATCGGAAATGTAATGATGGAGCATGATAACATAAATGATATGTATAACTATAAAGATATAATCTATAATATTGATATTGCAAACCCAAACATGAAACCGTTCATACAATCTGAAAATCAACATAACAAATTTACACAAATATTAAAAAATATAAAGTATGACAAAAAAATGAATTTAGAAATGATTATAAATGGAACAAATAGTCTAGAAGAATTAAATATATTGAGTAAATCATTAAATCATTTTGTCGATTTCATTATTTAATAAAATTTTAATATTATCATCTAAAATTGTTGGTAAATCATACAAAATATATTTATTTTTACAAATAGTTGGAAGCCATGCAGATTCTAATATATTAGATTTATTTTTTAAAACATTGTACTCATTATTATATGTTGTATGGCATAATATTAAAATATTAGATTTTTCATTTACAAAAATACTATTCAAATAACAACAGCATCCCCATGACATTATAACATTATCAGAATTATATATTATATTAAATAATTCTGTTATTGTATAATTTTCAGGTATTATAATATTATAATTTTTGTTTTTAATAAAATCATTATAATTAGTATCAAATGATTTTGTTTGATTTTGATTTTGTGTTTCTACTGTTTTAAGTAAACAAATATTATTGTATATTTTTATTAAATTTGTTTCTATTTTTAATTTATTAATTAACAAATCAATACTTGGCATATATTTACATAAAATTCCAGTTACAACAAAACTATTTTTAAATTCTACTAGAGTATGTTCATCAATAATAATTACATCTGTAAAAAAATAATTAATAATACTTACAAAAAAATTGTTATGTTCATATAATTCTTTTGTTATACATACTTTATAATCATTTAAATTATGTATTTTATATATATAAATTTGATACATTATTTCACTAAACATATGACCTGCATTTGAATGCGTATATGTAATAAAAAATGCATTATCTATATATATATATTTTTAAACCCTACATTATTTAATAATTGTAAATGATGTTCAGATTGTATTGTATTATTAATTAAATGGGGAGTTATAAAATGATTAAATTGTGTATTATTAATATATAATTTATTATTAATATTATAAAAAAAATAAGTAAATATATCAGTTAAAGATATAAGCTTTTCTTTCCTGTTAATATAAAAAAAAGAAGAATTATTAATTATTTGTACATTTGAAGTTAATAAATCAGTTATTCCATATAGTTTCATATAAATTACTATTATATAATATATTTATTTGGTTTTGTAAAATTATTTTATAATTATGTCTGTTAATTTTGTTGGTAAATCTACAGACATAATTAAATTTTTACATGAAGGAGTACATAATGTTGGAATTTTATTATTATATGTAATTTCATAATTATCTGTTTTATATTCATGTTGATATCCTATATGACATAAAATTAGTACATTAGTTTTAATATTTACAAATATACTATTTAACCATGAATTACATCCCCATGATATAATTAAATTTTCACAATTATGTATTAAATTATACAACTCTATTACATCTAAATTAACAGGAGAATATATATCAAAATTATTTTGTTTAAAAAATGTTAAATATGATTCATTAAATGCTCTATGTTGAGTACAAATAAGAGCATTATTGTCTAAATTTGATTTAATCAAACATACATTTTTTGAAATTATTTTTTTGGTGTCATAATATTTTAGTTTATCTAATAACATATTTGTATGTTCTGGAATTTTATAATTTGGTGGAGAATTAATAATACTTTCTTCAATATGAACAATTGTATTGTTATTAATAAAATGAATTTTTTCTTTTTTAATAAATAAATATAATATACTTATAGTACATTTAAATTGAGTGTTGATTCATTTAAAATAATATCATAATCATCTAATATATTTAAATTATTTAAAATACACATTTCTTTTTTATTTAAAAAATTTACTATTTTATTCATAAAATATAGTTTTATTATATAAATGTTCTATATATGTTTCTAAATATGTGTCATAATCAACAATATTTTTATGATACCATGAACTACATTTTATATCAAATTTAAAGTTATAATAGTTGGATACACATGGAAATATAGGCATTACCCAATCGGATAACATATTATTTAATATATTTATATTTTCTTCATTTTCAATATAGTCTAACTCAAGTTTTGAAAAAATTAATTTAATTAGCTCATTCAACAATATTCCTGTTGGATGATTTGGGTTATGCCATAATCTAATTTCAGTAAAATTATTTTTTATAAATTCATAAATCTCTGGTATATCAGATGATAAACATTTATTTTCAAGAAATTCAAATGTTCGATTATAATGATATAAAATAGTTTCTTCAGATATAAAATTATCTTCTTTAGATGATTCTATAATTTCATGAATAGTATTCGATTTATTTGTTATATGTATGATAGGTGAAATCTCATAAAAAAACTCCCTATGTGGGTTTTCAGTAGTTATGGTTTTATAATTAGTTGGTGCATTTATATCATAACAAAATATCAAATGACATGAATGTAATGTTGGAAATGATAGTTTAATACATTCTTTTTTTAATTTATGGTCTAAAATGTTTTTTAAATTGTATTTTTCATCTGTATTTGAATAATTTTGATATAAAAATATATCTGCATCTTTAATATCATCTGGTAAATCTAATTTTTTTTGTATGTATTCATAATTTGAAATACATTTGACATCATACAAATCTGAATAATATTTTTGAAGCATGAATGCTACTGAACCTCCTTGACAATTAGCTAATATAACAAGTTTTTTCATATATGTTCTAGATATTTTAATATATATGCTTCCCATTCAAAAATTCCATATATTTTTCCACAGTTGACTGTAATGACATTTTTTTCAACTTCTTTAATTGTTATATCTCTTGAATCAGAAATAGATATTAATTTAGTTTTGTTTGACAAAAAATAATCTATATATTCAAATTTATTGTTGAATTCAGGGTAATATTTTTTTAATTTAGTTTCCATATTGTATTTAATTTCATGTATTTTTTCGTTTGTTACTTTGTAGTCTAGAATATCATTGAAATTGGTTGATTTAACAATAGGTGTAAACTCAACATCTGTCAATGTGTATGTAAATTTATTTTTCTCTCTTGGATACAATGAACTAAATTTACCATCCATAATAGTGATAGCATCAAATGGTGTGTTTTTTATTTTTTTATATACTAATGAACATGTTAATTCATATGTGTAGTTATTATCTAACCCGGTTTGGTTATACGTACAATCTAATAAAATATCACAATCATACGATGAAGTTTTAGTAAAAACAGTAATTAAATCATTTTTTGTATAATGAGTAAATTGTTCGTTGCATTTGATTTTTATATCATTTAAGTGGTCTTTGAAATATTTGTAAGCTCTTTGTGAATTAATAACCTTTTCTTTTACTTTTATTAGTTGACCATCTATATTTTCAAATAGTGTATTATTAACCAGTTCAAAATCAAAATGTTCGTGTTTATAAATACTTAAAAATGTATTGAAATCTAATATAGATTCTTTTGAAATCATATAATAATTGTTATCTATATCATCAATTAATGTAGGATATTGTTTAAAAAAAGAATCATAATTAGTTTTGCATAAATGTCGAGTAGCATAATTTCTACAATAATGATATCCTAAATGTAATCGGTTTTGATTAAAAAAAGAAGAACCATTAAAAATATCATTATTTTTTTCAATTATAGTGATATCATATTTATATTTTAATATAGTTGCAATATGACATCCATACCATCCGCCACCAACAATAATTATTTTTTTCATACTATATAAAATATTATACTGTAAAAAAATAACCGGCTCGGTTGCCTACCAGTTATTTGAAAAGTAAAATTACAAGTGCGCTACCCTTTTTTGCTTCTGGGCTTCATTGAGTCGTCGGTCTCGCTCCTCTTGGGCTTGAAATGTAGTCGTCCATTCGTCTATATCTTCTATTGCGGATGGGTCGACTTTAGAGTAGAATCGTTCGTGTTCCATTTTTTTGTACTCTTCTTCCGTAAAGAGAGTCTTTTCACGGCATCTGACCATTTTTGGTGGAAGGTTCAGCGAAATAGGCATAAAGTCGAATTCCTCTTCTGTAACCATCGAACAAGTTTGTTCCTTCAGCGTATCAGGGTTCTGCAGAGGCGGAAGACTTTCCCAATCTTTATGGATGCCGTTAGTCATGGTTGGAGTGTGTTTTCCTTTATACATTATCTATTTTAAGAAAATTATTTCAATTTTTTTAATTGAAATGAATATGAGTAAACATATACGCAAACATTGTACAACAAAAAAAATAAAACTATCCAATTTTCTTGCTTTAATGGTTCGATGTAAAAATGAACCGTATGTATCTGAATTTGCAAAGTATTAGTTGAAGCAAGGTGTAGATAAAATTAAACATAACATGATGTATAAAAAATATAGGGTAGACCAACTGATGTCATTTGGTCATCCTGAACTAAAAGATACTAAGGAATAAAATTGAAACATAATTGTATACTATTTAATCGTATACATCATGTCTACCGAAAATGCTGAAACCGTCTTTCTTAGGGCGCTAGAGAAATATTCCAACCATACAATTACTTCTGAGATTATTCAATGTAAATCAAATCTAGCATCCTTTTTGCGAAGCGAATATACATTTGATTCTACACAAGGACTTACTTGTGTAGTGTCTGACCCAGGAGAAGAATTCGATGACATTATGATGTTGCATGGGGTCTACAGTACAATAGGTAATGTATTTGTAATCATTTCAGGAGGATTACTTACACCGCAAGAACGACTTGATTATTTGATACGCGTCAACCCCAGGTTTCAAGGTGCATCGTTCGCCGACCCATTTCCTACGCCATCAGGTACGATTCAGTTTATACCGGATGGTGAATTCGTTCCAAAAAAGATTAAACGGTTTGTCAATTGCGGGCCTTGTTCCAGAGTTACACTGGATTCAATAATGTTTGAAGAAAATGCCGTAATCATTACGGTAGGTGCAAATGAAGATGGAACACTAAGTACAGGTATTAATCAAAAACAAACATTAGGAAATAAACTGGTGGTGGAAGAAGGAGTGTGGAATAGAATGATTGAACGAGGAAGAAAGGCAAATGCACGAATTAAAAATATGTCGGTAGATGTAACGCGACATGTGCTGTTCCCTAATCCACTAAAAACGCAATGTCCAGAATTTATGCGAACACCTGAACTACTGAACGCTATGTTTAAAACCGCAGCTATGTTTATCATTTCGCGCCCGCCGATTGAATATGGATATAGAGCCAACGACGGAAACAGCGAAGTAGGAATACAATTGTATTCATTGTTCGACAAAACAACTGTAGATTATCAAATGGGGTTGATTAAGTTGCAAGAATACGTTGACATTGGATTACAAAAAGGGTTGGAGCCAAAATACTATGAATCAGCAGCAATTCCACTTATGATTACGCATTGTATGGGAGGAAGATACAAAGAAGGTGTCTTTGGATTTTCGCCGGCAGACAAAGACGCAAAAGAAAACATGAGTTGTTTGACACAGGAATCATCTATCAAAGTACTCAACTATATTAAAACGTTGGATGAGTTAACACCTGCGTACGACCCGTTGGCTTATTTGGAAGCGTTTATTTAAAATCTTTCATCACATGGGCAACAAGTACTTGAACATTTTTATGCATAATTTCTAAATCTGTTTTTTTGTCTATATCATGTACACTGTTTATTTTACATTTCAATTTATCTTCTAACCGTAACAATGTTTGTTTGTAGGAATCAACTTTATCTTTCATGTAACCTTTTGAGTTGGCAAGCACCATCCAGCCTAGTTTTTCAAACATGGATTGATGCCAGACTCTCAACCATTCCATGGTGGCTGGGTCATCACAATGACGGTTACGTCTAGATTTTGTTGTTTTACGAGTTTTGGGCATATAGTAACAACAGAAAAATATTTAAAATAACACTATTAATATATATTATGAACTATACTGTATACACAAAACAAAAATGTACGTATTGCGACAAAGTAAAGGAATTGTTAAGAGATGTACAACCTCCTCCTATTTGGGTTGATTGCACCAAGTATTTAAACGATGCCACTAAACCATTATTTTTGCAATTCATTCAAGATACTGCCAACATAGCTCAACCGTATAAAACATTTCCCATGGTGTTTTGTAACGGGCGATTTGTAGGTGGATTTACTGAAACTAAAGTATTTCATGAACAACAATTTATAACTAATACTGACTTTTAAACAATATTCCTATACTTGCAAATGTAATAGAAAGTAACGCCAACAACCCATTACACCCTTTTTTTAAAACATATTAATTCTCCAATTAAAACCGAATAAACAATAATTTACAAAAAAACAAATTTTTCAAAACCCTTTGGGCCTTTTTCCAAAATTCTTGTCCATTTCTATTTTTTTCATTTTTCAAATGTATTTTTTAAAAAATATTACTATCTGTCATTTCATAGTTCAATAAAACATCTCAAAACACGTTTTTTGAAAACAGCTACTTTTGGAAATAAAGTAGCACACTGACTTTTTTACGACACTTTTTACGGTTATTAATTATCGTAACAAAATCTCAAAAAATACCTAAAAATTTGTTACGATAGCTACTTTGGAAATAGTAAAGTAGCCTAGATGTTGGTGTCAAAAATAAAAGTTGCAAAAATATTTACGATAAGACATTTTTTACAATAAAATGCAATAAACAT
>Ga0114960_10000972_pt1 | contig 23669 bp, 26 predicted proteins | sample C_130625_MF_Meta_FD_92637 | JGI IMG/M metagenome (GOLD analysis project Ga0114960, IMG submission 92637) | Freshwater microbial communities from Lake Croche, Canada to study carbon cycling - C_130625_MF_MetaG | ecosystem: Environmental > Aquatic > Freshwater > Lake | place: Lake Croche, Canada... | reverse complement strand
TTAATTTGCGAATGAATTTTTTTCGCCATCTCAGGTGGTGTGCCATGATCTTCTATACCAACAATAATCATGGTTGGGCAATTAATTTCTTTTAAACGATCAAACGTATCTATATGCGCAATAGCACTGCTGCATCCAGCAAATCCTTCAACGGGTGTTTCTAATATACCCTTAGCGATTTTTTGTAACTTCACTGAATTAGCGTCGATATAGGGTTGCGTAAACCATCGTGTAAGGGTGCTCTCTAGCAAACCCTGCATTCCCTGCTCACGCGCTATCTTGGCGCGATCTGCCCACATTTGTACAGCGTTTTCAGGGCGTCGGCTTGTTGTATCTGCAAGGACGAGTGATAAAAAGAGTTGCGGCCATTTTAAAGCCATGGTCTGACCAATCATGCCTCCCATGGATAAACCCATCCAATGTGTTCTTTGAATACCTAATTCTAAAAATAATTCCACCACATCTTGTCCTAAAGCTTCTAAGGTATAGGGTGCTGATGGGACATTACTTTTACCATGCCCTCGGGTATCAAAACGCAATACCTTGAAATGCTTGGTTAATAATTCCATTTGTGGGTCCCACATGTGTAAATCACATGCCAGTGAATGAGATAGCGTCAGCCATGGACCTTCGCCTTCTATTTCATAGTACAACCCATTCTTACTCGTGCCTTGCATTTTTTCTCCTTAATTTATTCAGCGGTAATCTTTGCTGATCTTGCAATACGTGTGAATTCAGTTACTTCACTCTTTATCATTTTGTCAAATTCATCGGGTGTATTTGACACTGGATCAAGCCCAAGGCCTGCATAACGCTCTTTCACATCAGAAAATTCGTTAATCTTTTTTACTTCTTGTGCAATCTGTTGCAATATTTCCTTCGGGGTATGCATGGGTGCAATTAAACCATACCAAAACTCCCACTTATAACCCGGAACTGTTTCAGCTACCGTAGGTAATTGTGGAAATTCTTTGCCTCTTTGTAAAGATGTAATGGCTATAGCTTTCGCACGCCCATCGCGCACCATATTGATTGCGCTTGCATATGGGCTAATAAAAAAGTCAACCCGACCAGATAACACTTCCGTTATACCCTCTGGTATTCCTTTAGTGGGAACGTGCAAAAACTCCGTACCTGTCTTTGCTTTTAAAATCTCAACCGCAAAATGAGATCCACTACCAATACCGGCTGAACTAAATGTGTACTTTCCTGGATCTTTTTTTGCTAATGCGATTAATTCTGCCATCGTGGTAATTTTTAAATTAGGCGATATTAAAACCAATGCTGAACCTGTCGCTGTTAACGTAACGCCTTCCAGATCCTTTAAGGTATCAAAGGGTAACTTACTGTATATCGCTGGTGCTATGGCAAATGCATTCGAAACAGATAATAAGGTATATCCATCTGGCTTTGCAGTAGCAACTACCTGTGTAGCAATATTGGATCCAGCACCGGGCCGGTTTTCTACAACCACCGACTGCCCCCATTTTTCTGTCAATTTTTGGCCAATGGTCCTAGCAGCTATATCCGGTCCACCTCCAGGGGAAAATCCAACAATAATTTTAATGGGCTTATTGGGGTAATTTTGGGCCTGAACACTACAGTTCATAATAAACAATAGGCTTAAAACCAAAAATAAACGATGCATTACATTTTTAAACATAAGGTCTCCTCAGATATCCTTATAATACTCAATGATTTAGAATTACTTCTATTTTCCCCTAAAAGGTAGCGCTTAATGACTGCAAGAAAAAAATCTATTTTCCAACTTTTCATCAGTTTTATGCTTATCTTGCCTGGTTTGCTGAACCATGTTTTAGCTGATACTTATCCATCTAAAACCATCGTTATTGTTGTCCCTACTTCGCCAGGGGGGGCTAATGATGCCATGGCAAGAATTATTGCTCAGGGTCTTAGCCAAAAACTCGGTCAACCCGTTGTTGTAGAAAACCGCGCTGGGGCTAATGGTGCTATTGCTAGTGAGTTTGTTGCGCGTGCTCCTGCTGATGGCTATACATTAATGTTTGGCTATATTGCAACCCATGCAATTAATCCTGCATTACAAAAGCTACGTTATGACCCCATTAAAAGCTTCGAACCTATTTCCTTAGTTGCCACTTCTCCAACTCTAGTTGTAGCGAATAATAATTTACCTATTAAAAATGCTAAAGATTTAGTGGCTCTTCTAAAAGCACAACCAGGCAAAATTTCTTACGCATCTTCTGGCAAGGGCACGGCCCCTCACCTCAGCGGTGAACTTTTTAAATTAAATACTGGAACAGATATGCTTCATGTGCCATATAAGGGTTCATCTCCAGCCATTTTAGATACGATTGGCGGGACAACCCAAGTCATGTTCCCTAGCTTATTTACAGCCTTTCCCCAAGTTAAAGGTAATAAATTAATCGCTCTTGGGATCGCTGGAAAAAAACGCTCACCGGTATTACCTAATGTGCCTACACTTGCTGAACAGGGTATCCCTAATGTAGAAATCGATCAATGGTACGCAATGTTTGCTCCTGCAGGCACACCAAAAGCAATTATTCAACTATTAAATAAAGATTTAATTGCTGTTTTAAATGAAAAATCAAATGAATCAAAAATTGAGGAGCAAGGTGCCACTGTAGACACGTCAACTCCTGAAGAACTAGGCGATCTAGTTAAAAAAGAAGTTGCTCGTTGGAAAAAAGTGGTCGACTCTGCAAAAATAACCGTGGATTAATTATGTCAAATCAAACTCTTTCTGTTATTACTTCTGGTGCCTTTGCTGCCGCACTTAAACTTCTTGCCCCAATGTATGAAAAAAAATCTGGGCATACAGTAAAGCTCTCTTTTGGGTCTTCTATGGGTTCAGCCCCTGACTCCATTCCAACGCGACTTAGTCAAGGAGAGGTGTTTGATGTTCTCGTTTTAGCAGGTCCAGCTTTAGATCATTTTATGCATCAAGGGGTGATTTCATCTGGGTCTAAGGTTGATCTTGCTGGTTCAAAAATGGCTGCTGCGGTTCGCTCGGGTGATCCTGTCCCAGATTTATCTAATGTGGATTCTTTTAAACACACGCTCCTGCATACCGCTCGTATTGCCTACTCTGCTAGTGCTAGCGGAACTTATTTGTCTGAGGAGATTTTTCCTCGTCTAGGAATCGCAGATCAGATGGCAATTAGCGCAAAAAAAATCTTCGGGGAACGCGTGGGTACTATCTTGATGCGTCATGAAACTGATCTTGGGTTTCAACAATACTCAGAATTACTGCCGATTGCAGGGATTGATATTATTCGTGAGCTACCACCAGAAATTCAGAAAACGTTTTTCTTTTCCGCAGGCATTGGTGTAAAAAGCTCACAGTTGTCGCTAGCGCAAGAGTTTATTGCCTATTTAGCCTCTGAAGAAGCCGCTCCTACAGTAATAGATACAGGGCTAGACGCTGTTTTATCCCATCTTCCTTGGAAGTCATAGTTTTCCCCATTCAGTGGAAACACTCATAGGCTATTTACCTATAGATTGAAGCGTTTTTCTCAATTACATTAGCTACTGTTAATTTATCTGAGATAAGGCTTTTGTCATGGCAATTCTTTGTGTCAATGGACAATTTGTTGAAGTTGCCGCAAATCCGAGTACGCCATTAATTTGGATCCTCAGGGAACAGCTCGGCCTAATAGCCACTAAATATGGCTGTGATAACTTCGTCTGTGGGGCCTGCTCAGTGATGGTTAATGGGCAAACAATCCGCTCTTGTTCATTCCCTTTAAGCTCTATTAAAGAAGGTGATGAAATCATGACAGTGGAAGGCTTTTCAAGTCAAAATCAGATCATTTCAAAACAGTTGCCAGTTTCATCTGCAAATTTCAAGGTCGCTCTTGATGCTGGATAGCGTCGTCTAGTATTTCATGCCATTCTGCTTTACTGCCTACAAATATATGTGCTCCGACTTTTTCAGAAATCCGATCATCTAATGTTCCTAAACGAACACGCATGATGAGAGGCGTAGTCTCTCTTTGACTATAGAGTTGTGAACCACAATGCGCACAAAAAAAACGATCAACTGAACCTGGATTAGGATAGCGCTTAATCAGATCTTGACCTTCTGTTACCTCAAAATCTGATCGACTAATTTCGGTTGATGTCACAAATGCAGAACCACTCGATTTACGGCAACGCTGGCAATGGCAATAAATAATCGGCCCTAATTGATGATGTATCTGATATTTAATCCCCCCGCACAAACAACTTCCTCGAATCATGATGTCTCCTTCATAAATGCTGTTGGGGGTAAGCGTCGATGCCAATCAGTCTGTGTTTGATAAGCATGCGCAATTGTTAATAGCCTGTCTTCTGATAAATCACGTCCTACCAATTGAAATCCAACGGGCATCCCTTGGTCTGAAAACCCTCCAGGCACACTGATTGAGGGATAACCTAAATAATTCATCGCCTTCGTTACATGAGTCAAACGCCCAACTCCTTTGAGAACTTCTTCTAAGCTTCCTCGCGTACTTGCCTCAATAGACGGGGTATGTACTTGAATCGTTGGTATGAACAATACATCACAGACGCCAAAGACTTTTTCATCAAATTGCTGACGATAAAACTTCCGCATATCTAATGCATTTTGATAATCTTCATTAGAGTATTGATATCCTAACTCTATCCGAGCTCTTACTTGATCTGCATAGTCTTCACTACGCTGTTTTAACCATTCATGGTGAACCCCAAGTGCCTCAACTGCCATGACGGTTGCCATCATGTCATTGATTGGTTGCATCAATGGATTATCGATATCAACCATCTGCATGCCTAAGGCTCTAAATACTGTGATGTTTTCAAGTAGTACGTCTTGAATGTTGGTATCTAGACCTTCCCAAAAATAATGTTGAGGTATGCCTACTTTGAAACCTGCCACTGAACTTGATAGGTTGGTTTCGTAATTTTTATCTTGGTGTGTAAGTACGGTTAACATCTTCGCGCAGTCCCTGGCACTTTGAGCCAAGGGTCCAATGCAGTCCAGTGTATGCGCTAGCGGAAATGTTCCTTCAAGACTAACAAGCTGACTCGTCGGCTTAAGTCCAGTAACCCCGCACATCGTTGCTGGATGTCTTATAGATCCTCCAGTATCACTACCAATCGCGCCGAATACCAGACGTGCACTAACTGCAATAGCAGATCCGCTAGATGAGCCTCCACAGACCATTTTTTCATTCCAAGGATTTTTTGCATGCCCATAATGCCGGTTAAAACCAGTCGGCCCTAGTGCAAATTCCGTCATATGCAATGAACCACAATACACCTGCCCTGCTGCTTCAAAATAGTCCATCACCACTGCATTTTTTTCTGGGATATTTTTCTTTAAAATTTTAGAACCGATATGTGCACTCCTACCTGCCATCAGAATTAAATCTTTATGCGCAAACGGAACACCATGAAGCATTCCTAGTGGGCGATGATGGGCCTGTAAATCATCTAAAACATGGGCTCGCTTGAGAGCGCTTTCTTCATCTAATCGAAAAACTGCATTGAGTGTCCCCCCAATTTGTTTTAATCGTTGAAGGGACCACTGCGTTAATTCATATGAACTAATTTTTTTGTCTTTGATGGCATCAACTGCAGTACATAAATCCCAATGCAAAATATCATTCATATTATTCTGGATACGCTTGGTTGTACCAATTGTAGATTTCTTCTCCATTCATATGCACAACGCCTTCATGTCGATTGATATGCTCATACACCTTTTTAAGGTAAGCAATTCTAAATGGCATACCACTAATATATGGATGTATCGCTATCGATAAAATTTTGGGGCGCTCTTGTGCTTCCATGTAATATTGATCAAAGGTATCGATACATTTTTGTGTCCAATAATTGGCTTCATGGTGCTGCACAATCATCATTGGTATATCGTTGTTTTCGACGGTATAGGGGAGTGTTACTAATGATCCACTTTCTGTCTTAATACGCGTTGGTTCATCATCGTAAGGAAAATCACCTACATATTTCACACCAGCTTTGGCTAATAAATCAGGGGTTTCAAATGTTTGTGTCAAACCAGGGCCTAACCAACCAACTGGTCGTTTGCCTGTAAATGTCTCAATCGTATTCATTGATTTTGCAATCATCTCTGCTTGATTTTCAACTTTATGAATCGGCATCTGCTCATAGGAATGCCCCATAAATTCCCAACCAGCGTCTAAACATGCTTGTGCTACACGTGGATAGTCTATGCAGACCCTAGCATTTAGCGCGAGGGTTGGTTTGATATTTAAAGAATCATATAGGCTTTTAAAGCGCCAAAATCCAACGCGCATACCGTATTCATGCCATGCCCAATTTGGGACATCAGGAAGTAGTGGGACGCCTGTTGGCGCAGGAATAACTTGCCTTGCCATGGGTCTTGATATATCCCAAACTTCTAAATTAACAATACTCCAAACAATGACCTTTGCACCGCCAGGAAACTTCAGCGGTGGACGATCAACTATTGCGGAGAATGGGGCTCTTTCAGAGGGTTGCATTGACATACATTTACTTTCTATAACGGGATTGAACGATAAAACTGAAAACCTTGTTGAATAATCCGCCGCAAGGTGCAATATACAAATTTAGCACCTCGATCTAAATATCGAATTAATGTTTCTGCTCGTTTATTTTCGCTTCTGAGCATCGTCAACATGCTATGACTTTTTGCGGCCCGCACAATTATGGCCCAAGTTAAGGGATGATTCGTTAAATGCAATAGCAAAGAATTCATACTGACCTAGTTATACATGACTGACTTCATCCCTTAATTCATCTTCAAGCGATCAAACCATCAAACCCTTTAAACGTGCAGGAGTTAATGGATATTGACGTACTCTAACTTGCGTCGCATTAAAAATAGCGTTGGCAATGGCCGCTGGTAATGACACTAATCCAGGCTCTGCTACCCCTCCTGATGGTTTGTCTGGACGATTGAGCATGACAATATCTATCTGGCCCGGTATATCCTTCATGGAGGCAATGCGATAGGTATTCCAATCAACACTTGTAACGCGGTTATCGTCAAACTTGATCTCTTCATAAAGAGCACGGCTTATACCTTGCATGATTTGACCTTCTAATGCTGCTTTAACACCAGATGGATTAATAATGAGTCCACAATCCATACCAACAACAATACGCTTGACCCATACCTTACCTGTTTTTTTATTAACCTCGACTTCGCATGCTACTGCAGCGTAAGACTGGTAACCGTTATAAAGCGCTACCCCTCTACCAGTTTGGATATCGCCCGATTTCTTAGACTTGTAATTACTGTCCCAGCCAAATTTTTTAACTACTGCTTCTAAGATCTCTTTTTCTCTTGGCTCTTGTATGTGTTTTAAACGAAATGCCACTGGGTCCATATTGCCTGCCATAGCAACTTCGTCAATAAAACACTCTTGTGCAAAACGCGTTTGCATTTCTTGAGGTGCTCTAAGATGTGCAGTTCTCATCGGCGATGCTTGCTCTACATACGGCGCCACTGTCTCCCACCAATGTACGTGATTAGCAAATTTATAACTTTCCTCTGGAATATTGTAGTTATAAGCTGTCCATTTCTTGTGCCCAGTTTGCATACCCACAAGGGTGTGCTCAGGGCTCTCAGCATTAAATTTAATATCCCAACCATTGAATCCTTTTGCTTTGAATAACCAGGCTGAAACATTATTTTTATCATCTAAACCCGCTTTCATAGAAATAATGGCTGCTGGTCCCTTTGGGCTCCATGCTATCCCTTCCTCTCTTGACCACTGCACTCTTACAGGCTGTCCATACTCTTTTGACAATAACGCTGCTTCATATGGCGCTTCATCTGCATCTGATCGACCGTAAGAACCTGCTCCGTGCATCCATTTTGCTTCCACTTTTTCTGGGTCTATATTTAAAAATTTGGCAATTCCCTGTCTTTGAAAATGTGGCTTTTGTGCATCTGTCCATATCTGCACACTGTCACTCTTCACATCAACAACTCCGCAAGAGGGCGCGATGCGAGCATGCGCTTGAAATGGTGCAAAGTATTCGGATTCAATCACTTTGGCTGAGGTTTTTAGCGCGTCGAATGTAGGTTGTGCGTTGTAATCTTTTTTACCAAAAAACATGGGCACGGCATTTGTAAATGTGGGGGTGGCATTTTTAATGTAGTTATACATCTCTTTGTCACCGCCTTTTAAAGGACGATTTTCTGTCGTCCATTTAACCTTTAATGCCCGAGCAGCTCGCACAGCATCCCACTCGGTTTGTGCAACGACAGCCACAAAATTATCTTTGTGAAACACTTTTACATTAGGCACAAATGCAACTGAATTTTTATCCACTGAAATCACTGAGGCTCCTGCCTGTGGTGGACGAATTGCTCTTCCGTGCAAGAGATTATCAGGACGAATATGTGCTGTAAAGTGCTCTTTCGCCAAGACATGATCCTTAATATCTCTTCTTGCTGCGTCTTTACCTACAATCTTGTAATCAGCAACATTCTTAGGCTTTGCAAGGCCTGTTACATTTAAATCATTACCAATCTTTTTGTTCCATTCCAAACTGGTAGAAAATTCTTTATTCGCGATCAGTTGTGCATAGGTGACTGACTTACTTGGATTATCTTTTATGAAGACTTTGCCATCAACAACATCTAACTGCTCAGGTTTAGCGCCCAACTCTTGCGCTGCGAGCCCGACTAAAACTCGGCGTGCTTCTGCAGCGGCATTTCTGATAGGAACAGCCCCTTGACGGATTCCAGAACTCGCACTACCTCCACCTTGATTAGCGGAACTTCTTGTATCACCAAATAAAACAATCACCTGGCTTAATGGCACGTCTAACTCTTCGGCAGCAATTTGTGAATAGGCAACGTCTAATCCTTGGCCACAATCCATCTTTCCTGAGTTAATGGTCACTAAGCCATCTTTACCTATCTTGATCCAAGTATCTAATTGTGATGGGTTAGGGCCCAATATTTTAGGCGTAGCATTTTGTGCAAGCGCATCAATTGCCGGAAATGCCCCTGATACTCCAACTACAAGGGCGCTGGAACTTTGTAAAAATTCACGTCGTGTAATGTTTGTTGAGTTCATTTTAGCCCCTATGCTTTCATTGTTTCACGTGCACTTTTAACCGCCCTTAAAATGGCGATATGCGAACCACAGCGACATTGCAAGTTATCCAAACCTTGAATAATTTGTTCATCAGTCGCCCGGGGATTTTTTTCTAATAGTGCAATGGACTGCATAATCCAGCCATTCGTACAATACCCACACTGTGCTGCCTGCTCTTCAATAAATGCTGTTTGCATGGGATGCAATTTATTACCTTGAGCCAATCCGTCTAATGTACGAATTTTGGATGCTGGATTAGCAACGGCACTTGTCGGCGTAACACAAGAACGTACGACTTGATTATTAACTAAAACAGTACAAGTCCCACATTGGGCTAGGCCACATCCAAAGCGAGGGCCTTTGAATTTCAATTGATCGGTTAATGTATACAGTAGTGGCTGATCAGATGGGACATCAACTACGTGCGTACTCCCATCAATTTGCAAGGTCATTTTGGACATATTGTCTCCTCGTGTTAATTTATTTTTCTACTTTTACTATCTTAATACTTTCCTGACTTTAGCTGGGGAAATATTTGGCTAACCATTGGGTGATAACGCCCTCAACCCTTGGGTCTGACTCACCCATCATAAAATGCTCCACATCATCAAATAAATGTAATTCAGTTGGTTTTTTGGCTAACTTAAACATTTCAATAGACTCTGATGTGGGTGTCACGGAATCAATGGCGGCATGTAAAAGTAGTAATGGCCTAGGAGCTAACTGAGCTAATTTTTTTTCAGGCATAAAGTCAAAGATACTTTGTGCTGTGTCTACAGAAAAGTCCATCACTGAGTTACTAGGTAATCCTTGTCTTAGGTGCGGTGGAATTGGAACAATGTCAAAACGCGATACCATCATTGGCTTACCATGCTCTTTGCGATATGCTTTTCCAGCAGCCAACATATCTGTAAATTTTTGCCATGCCTCTTTTCCAGGATGCTGGCCTTGCAATTTTCTGTCACCATTCCCCCAACCACCAGCAGAAATAACCGCACCAACCCTTGGATCATCCCCGCCTGTGTAAATGGCTACTGCCGCCCCAAAACTTGATCCTGATAGGGCAATTTTCTCTGCCTGAATTTCGCTTCGTGTTTGCACATAAGAGATCACGTCTTTAGTGTTCTTGACCTGATCTTCGCAAAGCACCATCCCCAATGCCCCGCCACTCTCGCCACAGGACTGCATATCAAAACGCAAGGCAAAGTATCCTAATTTGTTATATAGAGCACATGGAACTCTTACATTAGCTCCGTCTTTGTTCGACCCAAAGCCATGCAAGACGATGATGCATGGGTACTTTTGTCCTTCAACATAATCACTTGGATAATGCAAAATTGCTGAAAGTAAAATGCCATTTGATGGTATTGAAAGATTTTCTTGCATAAGACGGTCCCCTATAGAATGTTTGTTATATTCGTAGTATAAATAAGAAAAAGAGATTAGTTAGATACATTACATCAATTATTACAATCTTCAATTATTAGAGACAACCCATGAAAATCATTCAAGGCATTGTATTTTTTATCGCATTTCTTTCTTCATCTGCATTTTGTAGCGACTATCCATCTAGGCCAATAAAAATTATTCAACCCCTAGGGATTGGTACGCCTGCTGATATTTTCTCTCGCGCTATTGGACAACAACTTTCTGAAAAATTTGGGCAAGCTGTAATTGTGGAAAACAAAGTAGGTGCCAATGGTGTGATTGGCATGGACGCTTGTGCAAAAGCCCCACCAGATGGCTATACGATTTGCATTCCAAGCTTTAGCCAAGTGTCATTAAATCCTGTTGTTTATCCTAATATTCCTTATGAGCCATTAAGAGACTTTTCTCCTGTAGTTTTTGTTGGCTTAATTACATCATCTATTTCCGTGAGCTCTACTCTGCCTGTAAATAACTTAAAAGAGCTGATAGAACTTGCAAAAGCTAAACCAGATACGATCAATTGGAGTTCGTGGGGAATTGGTAGCTTTTCACATTTACACCTAGCTTGGTTAGAGAGTACTACAGGGGCAAAGTTTAAACATATTCCTTACAAAACAATTGATCAAGCACTTACCGCAACTCTAGCGGGAGAAACACAGGTATTTATGAATACTCCAGGACTTGTTCAACCACATGTCAAATCCGGGAAATTAAAGACGCTAGCTATTGCAGGCCCTAAACGCTCACCGTTATTGCCAGATGTTCCTACTTTAAAAGAGCAAGGCTTTAATGCGGAGTTTGTTAGTTGGATTGGCGTCACCGTCCCTGTGGGCACTCCAAAGGAAATTATTCAAAAACTCAATATTGAAATGAATAAATCTATTTCCGATCCTAAATTTGTGGAAAAAGTGTTGACGCCTATTTCAGTCGAAGCTGTCGGCGGTACTCCTGAAGAATTTGGGTCTTTTATGAAGTTAGATCGTGAGGTTGCTACTAAACTCGCAAAAATCGCGAAAATTAATGCTAATTGATTGACCTAAAAAGGAACATTAGAATTATTGCTGGATGTGCTTTTTTGAAATGGTGGGGTATAACCAAGCGCAAGATTATCAAATTTCGTAAACTCCCCCTGCCAAGATAATTTAACTGGTCCTATTGGGCCGTTACGTTGTTTACCAATAATCACCTCAGCAATACCCACAGCATCCGTTTCGGGATGATAAACCTCGTCCCTGTAAATGAATAAGATCAAATCAGCATCCTGCTCAATCGCTCCAGACTCTCGTAAGTCCGACATCATAGGACGTTTATTTTCTCTGTTTTCTAAACTACGATTAAGTTGTGATAATGCCATGACTGGACATTGCATTTCTTTTGCAAGTGATTTTAAGGAACGCGAAATCTCAGAAATTTCAGTAGCACGATTTTCTGATGGCCCACTTCCTTTTCCTGCCATTAACTGTAAGTAATCAATAACGATCAGCCCCACATTTCCATATTTTCTTGCCATTCTTCTCGCGCGAGCTCTTAACTCTAAAGAGTTCAATGAACCTGTTTCATCGATGAGCATCGGTGCTTTTGTTAATAATCCAATCGATTGCGTAACACGTGGCCATTCTTCATCGTCCAACTTACCTGTTCGTAGTCGACCTTGATTAACACGGCCAACAGATCCAAGCATTCTTGAAGCTAATTGGGTTGCAGACATTTCCATCGAAAAAATCAGAACAGGCAAACCTTCTTTGATAGCAACATGCTCGGCAATATTCATAGCAAACGATGTCTTACCCATACTTGGCCGACCTGCAACAATGACCAAATCACCTTTTTGTAAACCACTTGTCATTTTGTCTAAGTCAATAAAACCTGTAGCAACACCAGTGATTTCATTCGATCCACCGCGAGCATATAACTCTTGTATACGCTCTACCGTTTCTTTCATGAGCACTTCTATCTCATGGAACTCATTTTGGCGACCACCTTCTTGACCAATTGCAAGAATGCGTGCTTCAGCTTCATCCAATAAAGTTCGAACACCTTTTTCATGAGAAAAAGCTGAATTGGCAATGCTATCCGCAGTCTGTATCAAACGTCGCAAGATACTACGGTCGTTAATGATTTGCGCATAGCCTCGAATATTTGCTGAACTTGGCGTGTTCGATGCTAATTCATTAAGGTAGCTTATGCCAAAGTTCTCAGCAATACCGAAGGATTTTAATTCTTCATGCACTGTGAGTACGTCAGCAGGCTTATTATCGTTAACTAATTTAGAAATAGCTTGATAGATGATTGCGTGTTCAGATCGATAAAAATCAATCTCTCGCAACAATGGCGCAACAAAGTCTAAGGAGTTGTTATCCAATAACAAAGCCCCTAAGACAGATTGTTCTGCCTCAACAGAATGAGGCGGAACTTTCAATCCTTGAACAGCCCGATCCTCTTCACCCGTAGGAGTCAGTATTCGGAGCGGGCCTGCTTCAGGCATCTGTCTGTTCTGTTGGGTTTGTATGGAAGATTAAGCAGCTTCGCCAATAACTTTTACAACCACTTCAGAAACAACGTCAGTGTGTAATGAAATCACAACTGGGTATTCACCAACAGCCTTCAAAGGACCATTTGGCAGGCGAACAGCACCTTTTTCAATGGTGAAACCTTTTTGAGTTAACTGTTCAGCAATATCGTGATTTGTTACAGAACCAAACAAGCGACCATCAACTCCTGCTTTTTGACGAATCTCAACAACGGTTCCTTGCATTTTTTCACCAATCGCTTGGCTTGCCGCTAATTTTTCAGCCGCAACTTTCTCCAACTCAGCACGACGTGCTTCAAAGTCAGCGATAGCTGTTTCAGTTGCACGACGCGCTTTGCGTTGTGGTATTAAGAAGTTACGTGCAAAACCATCTTTCACACGAACTACATCACCTAAATTGCCTAAATTGGCTACTTTTTCAAGAAGAATGACTTGCATGAATATATCTCCAATTAGTGTTTATGTTGATCAGTGAATGGCAAGAACGCTAAAAAACGAGCGCGCTTGATGGCTGTATCTAATTGGCGCTGATACTTAGCTTTTGTGCCTGTCAAACGAGCAGGAGTAATTTTGCCATTTTCACCAATGAAGTCTTTTAATGTGTCTACATCTTTGTAATCAATTTGATCAACTTTTGCTACTGTAAAACGGCAAAAACGCTTACGTTTAAAGAGCGGGTTTTGTGCCGGCTTCTTTTTGAGATCAATATTTTTTTTACCGAAAGCCATGTTAGTTCCTTTAAATAGAAATAGAAGTTATATGAAAGACAAGAGCTTGACGTCGAATACTCTGGTGCGCAATAAAACCTTGAAAATTTCCTGATTGACCAATTTGCATGTGTTCGAGTGTTTTAATCTCTCCACCTATTGCAATCGCTAGCATGTTTAAATCTACTTTTCGTTCTACTCCCGCTTCAACTACAGTCCCCGAATATGCTAATTGACACTCAAGAACTGCTTGCCCTGCAGGCGTATATCGAATTGTTTCTTTATTAACTAATCTAGCTGTCAGTCGAAAATCATTCAAATGCTGACCAGACTCCGTCATTAAGCTGCAGGCGCCTCCACTTGTTGATTTTTACGAGACTCTTCACGCTGAACTTCCTTCATCATGATAGAAGGCTCAGTTTCTGCTTTTTTCATTTGAATAATCAAATGACGTAAAACAGCATCGTTAAATTTAAAAGCATGCTCAAGTTCAGCAAGCGTTAGCTGATCACATTCAATGTTCATACAAACATAATGGGCTTTTGCTAGTTTATTGATAAGGTAAGCCATCTGACGACGACCCCAATCTTCAACACGATGAACCTTGCCATTGGCTGCAGTTAGTACTGCTTTATAGCGGTCTATCATCGCGGGCACTTGCTCGCTTTGGTCCGGATGGACGATAAATACGATTTCATAATGACGCATCAAACACTCCTTATGGTTAAAAGCTACCTGGGCGCCAGTTCTCTGTTTAAGAACAGTCAGTGTAGCAAGGGTGAAAATTTAAATTCACAAAATGTAAATTAGCCTTAGATTCTATCAAATATAACTACTTTTACCAAGTTCTATTTTGTTTTTAAACACTTTCCTTATAAATAACTTGCACTTAGGAGATAAAACTGTATACAATTACAGTGTGTATATATATTCAGGTGAAAATTTATCATGAATCAGCCATTACCCAAGTTAACAGCCCGTCAAGAAGAAATTTTACAACTCGTGCAGGATTCTATTGCCGAAAATGGCGCCCCACCAACGCGTTCAGAAATTGCTCAAAGATTAGGCTTTGCTTCAGCAAATGCCGCTGAAGAGCATCTTAAGGCTTTGGCTAAAAAAGGCTACCTCGAATTAAGCCCAGGAACCTCAAGGGGTATCAAAATACGTGAATCACTTCGTCAAACAGCTAAACAACTTACCCTGCCTTCTCAAATGATTGCGCAACTTACCCTACCTTTGATTGGAAGAGTAGCGGCAGGCTCTCCCATCCTCGCTATGGAACATGTCGAAAAACAAGTCCCAGTTGATCCCTCTTTATTCTCTCAAGGAGCGGATTATTTATTAAAAGTAAAAGGCCTCAGTATGCGTGACGCAGGCATTTTAGATGGCGACTACTTGGCTGTTAAAAAAGCCTCTGAAGCACGCAACGGCGATATTGTTGTTGCACGTATTGATGATGAGGTTACCGTGAAGCGTTGGCTCAAAACAAAAACAAGTAAGGGTATACAAATCCAACTCATCGCAGAAAACCCTGATTTTGAGCCTATTATTATTGAAAACGATGGTAGAGACTTTTCAATAGAGGGACTTGCTGTCGGACTTATTCGACCTAACGGTCTTTGATAAAAAAACTGGGCAATAGCCCAGTTTTTTACAAGATAATTCGTACTAATTATTTCTTTAAAGGCTCAACAAATGTTTTAGGCGCAGGAGCATCTTTACCTAAAACCTTGAGATCTTTGTTATTTGGGTTAATGCTTGCATTTTGAAGGTTTTTAACTACATCATTACCTAAAGAGTCTGTAGCTGACTTTAGTACTTGCGCACGATTAAACCCTTTTGCTGTTGAAACATCCATGCCTGTGCCATGCGCATCAAATGAAGTGAGTACTTTTTTGGTATCAAAATCTATTACGTCAAACTTCACAGTGGATTTATAACCTTTATTAATTAATTTTTGATCTTCGCCATAAATAAGATTGTCAGAGTTCACAGCGGATACTTTTGTCACTGTACCAACGAGAACATAAGCTGCATTGGCAAAATTACCATTCATGTTTGAAGTTGCATCTTGAACACGGGCTTCTGGTGTAGATGCGTCTACTACTTTTTTATCCATTGATTTTGTTTCAAGAACTGAGTAACCATTTTTAGCTAAAGCTTGACGTACACCAGCAGTTACAGAATTTAAATCAGCAACGCTTATACCCTTTACATCAGAAGCTGCGCCAGCTACATAACCGATTTGCGGTACAGCAATGGTATTAATAATCCGTGGGGTTGTTTTGGGGATATTATAGTTTTCCTGAGTGCGAATCACAGGATTACCTTCGTTAACGGTTACTGCCTTGCTAGGCACTGATTGTGCATATGATACTGAACTGAAAACCACTAAAGAAGCAGCTAAAACAAAGTTACGTGATGACATGAAAAAATCCCCATAAAAAGAATTATCAGTTTATGGGGAAGTTATTAAACTTTATTTACAGCTACATGACAGTTTTAATTTAATTAACGACGCTCAGACTTTCTGATGTCTTTTTCGTCCTGCCACTCGTACGTTCCAGTTTCGTTATTGATGAGTCGTAAAGTAAGATTATAAAAAACATCTTTGACATTTTTATCCGACTTTACGATGGAAGAGATCTCACCTTCAATACGGTACTTAGCACCGTCCATATTGCCAATTTTGCTGGCATTTTCTTTGTTATACATGCCTGAATTCTGGCGCGTTAACTCTCCAACTTGATTAGTCATATCAGTCGCTTTAACAGCAAAACGAACTTGACCACTTTTTAATAACTGCGTTTCAATTTTATTGGTTATTAAGCTTGTATCTATATATTCATTCGTTTTGTTTTTCACAGGAGCTACCGTTACTAATGGCGGCACCGGTGAGTTTATGATGACCCTTGCTTCTAAAAGGGACCTTGTCATCGACTCAGCTAACATTTGCAAATCAGTCACGCCATATGTTGCAGAGATTGTTTCAATCTTATTAGGGTCCTGATAAGAAACCTTTGGTTGAGAGGCACACCCAAACAAAACTAGGCAACTAACTCCGATAAACGTTAATTTCAATTTACATGTATACATAAATCCCTCAGTCTTGATTAATAAGAATCTAATTCAATTTTATATTCAGAAGCTTCTAATGATGGAGCCACACCCTCAATCATCGCAGTGCGACCCTCCGGAATGACAAGGGGCTTCCAAGCCTCATCTCCCCATACTCTCTGACCTTTATCCCCAAACCATTGAAAACGATATTGCACTGGTTTTGAATTGCCGTTATTTTTGATCGTTGCCTGAGCAATCAATAAGCCATTTCGATCAAATCCTTTCATGTCTACAATCTTGATATCGCCAGTCTTTCCCATTTTTACCGAATGCTTATCGATATAAGAAGAACAGCCTGAAATTGCTATAACAAGGCTAATTAAAGCTACTTGTAGTACATTGTTTTTCTTCATTTTTGGACCATTATGGTTAGTTTCATTCGTATTATCGACAAATTTAGCATATTAACGCTTGGGTTCTATGATTGGTTGACCAGATGGCCGAATTAAAGGGGTATTAGGGCTTTTTTGCACAAAAGCAATCGGCTGCCCTAATGATGCATACCCTGCTTGCACATCATTACTGGCCATCATACTGACACGATCCCTAAATACCCGAAGATAGACAACGGTTTTTTCACCCTGAAAACTAAATGATCGACCTACCATCGCCCCACCAGGTGTTCGAATCAACAGATCTTGAACACCATTGGGTATTTGTGCTCGCGTTAAAAAAATATTTGCCGGCAAATTAGACCAATGCCGCACATCCGCTGAACTGATCTCTGCCATTGTAAGACCCGTCATTAAACCAGCGATTGCACCCAGTGTGGCCTGATTAGAGTTATTGGGGTTATTGCCTTGAATCGCTCGTTGGGTTCCGACTTGAGCCAAAACCTGCGCAACAGCGCGACTGGCCCCTCGCAACATATAGCCTGGCATCTCATCACGTAAATCACGCCGCGCCATGCTATCAATGCTAGTGATCAAATTTAAGTTAAGTAACTGACCACCTATTGCTATCTGACCTGGGTTAAATAATTCTGTATTGGGGGCAATATACGGGTATGAAACGGAAGCAAATCTAATTTGACCGCCAATCGGAATAGGAAGATTGACTTTAAAGTTATCAATGAAAGGCAAAAAGCCTGTCTCCACTATAAATAGGGTGTCGGTAGTTCCAGTCGGTGATGTGTTAATCGGCCTGGTACTATTGGCATCAACATTTTTAAGTCCTTCTTGTAAAAAAGGAATCTCTGGCCGCAATTCAATCGCCAATCGATAACCTGGCGCGGCAAGTGAGGGTTCCCGTAATTTTTCAAATATAAAACCTGCTAGGTAATGCGCCGCTGCACTTTGATAGGAGTTTTTTAAACTTAAGGTTTGCGGATCAGAAATTGAGTTAACGGGATAACCATTGATCACGGGATTGCCTTGCATTAACCGATTATCAATAGGACCTTGCATACCTTTAACGCCTTGATTCCTTGCATCGGCAAGCGCTTGATACTTGGCGTCATTAAAACTGGCAACATCTTGTTCGCGTTTTACCATTTTCATGACTTCAACCCTAGCGTTATCCCAGTCGCCTAATAAAACATGATTTAAAGCAATCGAGTATGCCAATAAGCTCCCCTCAAAACCCTTTAAAACATAATCTTTGCCAATACCCTCTGCTAAAAAATACCCGCCAACACTTGATAGGGATGACTTGATGCTGGCTCGTGTTAATTCATTTTGACGCAGGATCGCATCAGCCGCTAAGAATTGAGCATTACTTTGAGCTAGGCGGTAGGTTCCCATCAAGCGCAAAATACTCCCCTGCTCTAGGTTATAAACATTATTTTTTGAAGGGATGGATTGTTCAATGGCAACAGATGCGGCAGCTAAGTTACCCATAGCAAATATTTGTCGTGATTGATTGACTTTCGTTTGTTGGCTCGCACAACCAGTCAGAATAAGCAATCCGAGGAGAAAGTACAGACGAAAAGTTGTTAGTAAATGGTCCATCTCAATTTATAAATTGTGCTCATTATTTAAAAGCCTACAGGAATTTGATGATAAATCATTTAGATAGGCATAAAAGCCATGAATCGCTTAAAATATGAGCCTATGAACGCTCCACGTACCCTTTTCTCTATTCCAGCTGCCCCTCATCTTAATGCTTATCCTAAATATTGGGCTGAGTGTTACGGTCGCGCTCCTTTTCTGCCGATGTCTAGATCAGAAATGGACACTCTTGGATGGGACAGTTGTGACATTATCATCGTCACGGGTGACGCTTATGTGGATCACCCGAGTTTTGGTATGGCTATTATCGGCAGATTACTTGAGTCTCAAGGTTTTCGCGTAGGAATCATTTCTCAGCCCGATTGGCAATCCGCTGACCCCTTCAAAGCACTTGGTCAACCTAATTTGTATTTTGGTGTTACCGCCGGAAATATGGATTCGATGATCAACGCCTATACAGCCGATCGCAAAATTCGTAAAGATGATGCTTATACCGCTGGCGGTTTAAGTGGTAAACGCCCTGATCGTTGCTCTCTTGTCTACGCACAGCGCTGTAAAGAAGCTTACCCTCAATCCCCCATTATTATGGGTGGCATTGAAGCATCTCTGCGCCGTATTGCGCACTACGATTATTGGCAAGATAAAGTTCGGCGCTCAATCTTGATAGATGCTAAAGCTGATATCTTGCTTTTTGGAAACGCTGAACGTGCTTTGGTAGAAATTACCCACCGCCTTTCTCAAGGTGAAAAAATTCAAGAAATTACCAATGTACGAGGTACTGCTTTTGTAAGGCGTACATCTGCATCTCAATTCCTCGAAATTAACTCAACTGAAGTTGATGAACCCGGAAAAATTGAAGTCGCTATCAATCCCTACCTCATGCCAGATGAGCAAGCTGCAGCCCAAGGGGAGACTTGTGCAAAGTCATCTGACCCGTCAGACAAAACTGTTTTAATTGAACAACCCATTCAGTTTCAAATTCCTAAAAAACAAAAGTTAGAACGTGACTTCACGGTGATTCGACTGCCTAGTTATGAAGCCGTTAAACGTGATGCGGTTCTCTATGCGCATGCTAATCGTGTTCTTCATTTAGAAACCAATCCAGGTAATGCCCGTGCTCTCGTTCAACAACATGGTGAAGGTGCTTCTATTCGTGATGTCTGGTTAAATGCTCCTCCTATTCCTCTGACGACAGATGAAATGGATTTTGTGTTTGACCAACCTTACGCAAGAGCCCCTCATCCAAGTTATGGTGATGCAAAAATTCCTGCGTGGGATATGATTCGATTTTCCGTGAACATCATGCGTGGTTGTTTTGGTGGTTGCACGTTTTGTTCGATCACTGAGCATGAAGGTCGTATCATTCAAAATAGATCCTCAGATTCCATTATTCGGGAGATCGAAGATATTCGCGATAAGGTGCCTGGTTTTACTGGCGTTATCTCTGATCTAGGTGGTCCAACAGCCAATATGTACCGGATCGCTTGTAAATCCCCGGAAATTGAAGCGCATTGCCGTAAACCTTCTTGTGTCTTTCCAGATATCTGCCCTAATCTCAATACAGACCACACCCCACTGATTCAGTTGTATCGCAGAGCGCGAACTGTTCGTGGGGTGAAAAAAATTCTTATCAGTTCAGGATTAAGGTACGACCTGGCTGTTAAAGCACCTGCTTATATTAAAGAATTAGTAACCCACCACGTAGGTGGTTATTTAAAAATTGCTCCGGAACATACGGAGTCTGGTCCTCTGACTAAGATGATGAAGCCAGGTATTGGTAGTTATGACAAGTTCAAAGAGCTCTTTGATAAATACTCCAAAGAGGCAGGTAAAGAACAGTATCTCATTCCCTACTTTATTGCCGCCCACCCGGGCACAAGTGATGAAGACATGATGCATTTAGCTTTGTGGCTGAAGTCAAATGGCTTTCGTGCGGATCAAGTACAAACTTTTTATCCTTCACCAATGGCCACCGCCACTGCGATGTACCACACCAATAAAAATCCTCTCAGAAAAGTAACCCGTGAGAGTGAAACTGTGGATATTGTTCGTGGTGAAAAAAGACGTCGTTTACATAAAGCGTTTTTGCGTTATCACGATGCTAATAATTGGCCCTTGCTTCGCGAAGCTCTCAAAAAAATGGGGCGTGCCGATTTAATCGGTAACGGCAAACATCAACTTATTCCTAGCTATCAACCTAGGATAGATGGAACGTATCAAAGCGCACGAAGAAAAAATTCTACTGCACCGACCAGCGTCAATGTCAGTAGCCGCGCTCGACTCTCGACCAAGGTAATTAATAATCCGCGTGATTTTACAATTCCTGAGAATGAACAGCGCGCAGCTTCAAGAACGGCAAAAGGAAAAATCCTCACGCAACATACAGGACTTCCTCCCCGTCCAAGTATTCGCACACCGCGTAAAAAAATAAAAAGTTAATTATTATGTGGCAAGTTATTCAAGCATATTGTGCCAAGTTCCCTCAAGAAGCTTCCAAACTATTGGGTCAAACCCAATTTTTAGAGTCTATCGAAGATCCATTTCCTCGAAAGCTCTTGCCTGGGCATATTACTGGTAGTGGTATTTTGATTCGTGAACAACAGATGTTGTTGATTCAACACCGTTATCTAAAAGAATGGTTTCAACCTGGTGGTCATATTGATTCTGGTGAGTCTCCACTCAGTGGCGCTATTCGTGAGGTCCTTGAAGAGACCGGGTGGCAAACGATCCTCTCACCACTATGCACGAATAACTTACCTTTTGATATCGACGTGCATGTCATTCCTGCAAACCCCATCAAAAATGAGGCTGAACATCTTCATATTGATTTTGCGTATTTGCTAGAGCCTATTCATCATGGCCAAGCTAGTGATCCTGAAACTGTTGCATGGGTTGATTTGACAACGTGCGTAGCACCCCGACTTGCACGTTGCGTAGAAAAGTATCAGAGTCTAAAAAGACCCTAATACGCCAGTTGCCCCAATCACGGCTCCAACTGCTAATAACCACAATATATGAATATTTGTTGCCCAGACCAGTATGACGGTAGCAGATGCAATTAACCAAATTTGCCAATTATGAGCAAGGACAAAGTCTCCTCGTACAATCACCCAACTTGAAACCAACATAGAACCAATCACTACAGCCGCTAACCCTTGCTTAAAAGCAATGACGCCTTGTTTCTCACTATTTTTCTGTACCCACCGAGTAGCGGTAAAAGTTAAAATGCACGACGGAGTCAATGCGCAGAGCAAACACAATACAAATCCCATCACGGCAAATAGATAATGCGAATAGCCTTCTGGTGTGGCATTCATGCCAAAATTCCAGCCCATCATGGCGAGCATCAATGCATTAGGTCCTGGGGATGCTTGTGCCAAAGCAATGCCTGAGGAAAATTGTGATTCACTTAACCACGCATGTTCATCAATAAAAAAACGATGAAATTCTGGAATCAAAGCAATCGCGCCACCTACGGCAAATACAGACATCGAGGCAAATTGCCACATGACGGTCAACCAATCACTCCAAACAATATTCATGGACGATCCTTGGATGGCGGACGGTGTTTAATTTTCAAATAGGTAAGAAATACAGACCCACTTCCCATCACCAGTAATACCGGAATTAAGGGGAACTTAAAAACAGCCATAAGAATAAAAGTACATACGGTAAACGAGATAGCTCCCCAAAATGTGAGAGGATGACTTTTTAAACTACTCGCCATTTTTAAAGAGGTGCCTGCAATAAGACCGGCAGATACTGCCCCCATACCATGCAGAGCACCGGAAATAGCAGGATAGTCACGAAATTGTTCAAAAAAGACAGCTACTAAAATAAGTAAGAGTGCTGGCATCGAAAAAATACCAGCTACTGCAACAAAAGAACCCATCGGACCAAAAAAACGTGCCCCAAACATCACTGACAAATTAACAATATTGGGGCCTGGCATGACTTGAGCAACTGCCCACTCTTCTAGGAATCCCTGGGGTGTAAACCACTTTCGCTCTTCAACTAAAACTCGCCTAGCAACAGGAAAAACCCCTCCAAAGCCCTGCAAAGCTAATCCCGTCAATGCCCAGTAGAGTTCACCAAGTGACTCAGGGCGTGCTTGTGTCGGACTTATATTTTGTTCCATATAATAATGTTTGAGACCTATAACTAAAAGAATATACTAAGATACTATGAAAGCATCCATCATACTTGCCCTTACAACCATACTTCCATTTTTTACGACTATGACACAAGCTAACCCTCTCCAATCGATTCAATCTGACCTTGCCCCTGCAGGAAAAATAAGAGCCTCAATCAATATTGGCAATCCTATTTTAGCCAAAAGAGATTCTGAAAATACTCAGCCTTACGGTGTATCTATTGATCTCGCCAAAAATTTAGCTAAAGAACTCGGTGTGGAATTAGAACTAGTCGTATTTGATTCTGCAGGTAAATCTGTTGACGCAGTTGCCAATAAAAAGGCAGATTTCGGATTCTTTGCCATTGACCCTGTGCGTGGTAAAGAGATTAGTTTTACACATGCCTATGTTGTGATTGAAGGTGCTTATGTGGTGCCAAGTAACTCTCCTATTAAAGTCAATGAAGAAGTTGATCAAGCCAAACATAGAATTGTGGTTGGTAAGGGAAGTGCTTATGACCTCTACCTCACTCGTGAAATTAAACATGCGCAAATTGTTCACGCACCCACTTCACCAAAAGTTGTTGAATTTTTTGTAAGCGGCGGCTATGAGGTCGGTGCAGGTGTCAAACAACAATTAGAAATGGATTTAAAAACCTATCCCAATTTAAGATTACTGCCGGGTCGTTTTATGCAAAT